>LSQX01345848.1_pt3 | contig 27442 bp, 23 predicted proteins | sample 654561 | NCBI WGS metagenome assembly LSQX01 (sample SAMN04489861, study PRJNA283612) | anaerobic digester metagenome | isolation source: 4 biogas reactors fed with cattle manure at either 37C or 55C with and... | place: Denmark: Kongens Lyngby | collected 2014
CCGTGAAACAGGAAGAGCAGCCCTCATTTAATGATATTGCCGGTCACTGGGCTGCGGACAACATCAACCAGCTGGTTGGCCTCGGCGCCATTAACGGTTATCCTGACGGGAGTTTCAAGCCTGAAAATACGATTACCAGGGCTGAATTTGCCACTGTCCTGGTGAAAGCGTTCCGGCTGACGTCTCAGGATGGTAAAGTTTTCGCGGATACAGCCTCCCACTGGGCCAAAGAGTATATTGCCACAGCGGCAGCCGCTGGTGTGGTCAACGGCTATGATGCCAGCACCTTCGGGCCGGATGATCTGATTACCCGCGAGCAGATGGCGGTAATGATTGCCAAGGCTGCAAAGCTTGCTCCGGTTGCGGTTGAACTCCAGTTCTCCGACAGCGGCAGCATATCCGAATGGGCAAAAGAGGCTGTTGCTACCGTGACACAGCATGGGATCATGAAAGGGTATCCGGATAACACTATTAAGCCGCAGGGTAACGCCACCAGGGCGGAGGCTGTCACGGTGATTGTGAATACCCTGAATTAATAGACAAATAAAGTATGAGGAGACACTTGAAGTTAATAACTGAAGACCATGAATTATAGCGGAAAAGGGATTAATTAAAACCTTTTTCCGCTATATCTAAAAACCTGCTTCAAGTAATGTCATCCTGAGCAGTTTTAAAGAGGCCAAGACCTGAGATTCAATTCGCTTACGAATGGTGTGAAAATGTGGTTTTTCATATTACTGCTGGCGCTGCGTCAGCGGCATGGATGTCTTAACAGTAAAGCAGGCATTAACACGTAAAGGTACCGTAAACTGTGGGATAAAGGAGTACGCTGGCATGAGACCTGGATTTGGAAAGTGTCAGAGCAGCCATTCCGGAGGTGTAGCTGCTGGGACCATACCATCAGTAAGAGGCAGCATTAATTCTCTTTTACCATTGTTACTGGCTGTTTTTTTCTGCTGGTTGCTGTCACCAGCAGCCCTGGCTGGGGAAGCTGCAAAACCGGAGCAAATTATACTGACCTGGACGCAGGACCCTGCTGTATCCCAGACCATTACCTGGTTAATACCTGACGGTTCGCCGGCCCGGGTACAGTACTTAAGGGCAGACGAGTTTACCGGTAGTTTTGACGCTGCCCGGGAAGTGGAAGCTGAATGCTCTGCATTTGGCGGTGCTAATTACCGGTTCACAGTAAATATAACCGGCTTGACCCCGGATACGGAATATGTTTACCGGGTAGGGCGGGAAGAGGCCTGGAGCGAGCCGTTGTCTTTTACTACTGCCGCCGATACGGAAGAATTCTCATTTCTGTATATGGGGGACGTGCAGTCCGGATATGCCGAGTGGGGAAATATGCTGGATGCGGTTTATCAGGCCTGTCCCCGGATCAAGTTCGCCCTTTTAGGCGGGGACCTGACGGATAACGGCGACGATGATGAGGAGTGGGGTCAGTTTCTTGACGCCGCAACGGGTGTGTTTTCCCGGATTCCGGTTATGCCGGCTATGGGCAACCACGACGGTTCCATGTATCTGGACTTTTTTGCCTTACCGGGTAATGGTCCTGCAGGATTGGAGCAGGAGTTTTACTCCTTTGATTACGGAAATGCTCATTTTGTGTCGCTGAACAGCGGCAACAATACTGATGAAAAGGTAAAACAGTGGCTGCAAAATGACCTGAAAAACACAACGAAAAAGTGGAAGTTTGCTGTCTTTCACATTCCCGCGTATCCAGCCGCTTATGACCCTAAAGGGATCGACCGGTCCATTAGGGAAAACTGGGTACCTATTCTGGAACAGAACAGGGTGGATATGGTTTTTGTGGGGCACCAGCATCAATATATGAGGACCCATCCCATTTACCAGGATGAAGTACAGGCTGAATCTGAGTATGGGATTGTCTATGTGATGGGTAATGCCGGTTCCAAGACTTACGCAGGGGGCGGTGATTTTCCCTACATTGCAGTAGAACAGGCCGGCAGCAACTACCAGGTTATTGATATTGAGGGTGATGTCCTGACCATGACATCAAAACAATCAACCAGCGAACTGATTGAAATCTACACAATAGATAAAGGAGCAAGCAATACGCCGAGGCCTGTTTACAGGCTTTCTTGTCAGCCGGATCCCGCATATAGCACCGGGACAACCCCGCAGGGCATCAACACCATGACTGTTAATGACGGTGTAACCGGGTTCAAGTACTTCACGGTCAACGTTGCGCCGGTGACCTCACACGATGGCAATGAAACAGTAGTCTTTGCTCATTTTAGAAACGGCAGCCAGCTCGGGCTTAACGCAGCAAGAGCCGATTTTGACCGGGTAGAAACAGCCCAGGCCGGTTTCAACGTGCTGCCGGGCGATGTGATCAAGGTCTATATTGTAGATAATTTAACCAATGACCCTGGTGTCAATCCTGTCATATTGCAATAATTTGCCGGCAGAAACAGCCTTCGTTTTTGCTGTGCAAGTTACTTTTTAAAAAACTCCTGGGGGGGTGATCATACCAGGTGATGCTGCCTGGCTTTTTTGAGGTATTAAAAAGAGCTTTGGAATTGAACAGTTTGATTATAGGAGGCTTGAAAGAATGATTTTGCAGAAACTAAAAAAGTATGGACTGGGAATTCTACTGGTAACATTGCTGGCAATGCTGCCCGTAGTATTTACCCCGGCAATAGCAGTCGCCGAAGATCCGGCAACTGACATACTATATGACGGAACAGTTACACTGGATCCAGGTAAGACTTTTACTGTGACCGCCTATAATTCAGGTGCAAATTATACAATCAACGAGGCTAAACCACTGGGTGCGCTTCAGGCAGCCGCAGTTGCCGCCGGCTTCACCTATGACGTCACCGACAAGAATTATGAGAACTCGGGCGCTCTGTTGTTGGACAATGTAGGGGACTACCCCTATGTCAAAGGCGGCAGCAAGTGGCTGGCCTACGTCAACGGTGTCTACAAGGACGGCTACAACAACCACGATGATGCCCTGAACGTGATTGAACTGGTTGACGGGGACAGGGTTGAGTTTTACTATGCCAATAGCGCTTCCACCGACTATGATGCAGTAAAGGCAGTGGCTACCGCTGCGGTAAAAACCGTCGCGACCACAGGGGTTGCTCCCACTGATTGGACTCTCCAGCTCACCGGGGCAAGGCAGGAAGTCGTAACCAAGGCCTACTTCGAACAAGGTCTTGCCTGTTCCCCAACTCACCGGGTGTCCTGGACCGATGAAGACGGTAATGTCTGGGAAGGTATGCCGCTCTGGCTGCTGGTCGGTATGGTCGATGATGAATCCGATGGCGTTGCCCATTTCAGCTTTAACGACGAACTCGCGGCCCAGCATTATGAAGTTAACGTTATAGCCGGAGACGGGTGGAAGGCTACCCTGGACAGTGCCGCGATTGCCCGCAACAACGGTTACATCGTTGCCAATAAACTGAACGGAGAACCGCTGCCGCAAAAGACCGAAGATGGCAAGGGCTGCTGGCCGCTTCATCTGAAGGGTCCGGCTGTTTTTGGCGGACAGCAGGTGGGCAACATCGTTAAAATTGAACTGTCAGGTATGCCCCAACTGCCAGCAGGATGGACCCTGGAGATGGTTGGAGATATTGGGGACACCATCACTCAAGAGGAATTTGAAAAAGGACTTGCCTGCGCGGGTTCAGGCCACTACAAGGAATGGACTGATAATGAAGGCAACGTCTGGTCCGGCGTGCCCCTGTGGGTGCTCCTGGGCGCGGTGGACGACATTGAAACAAGCGGCCACTGGACTTTCAATGACGACCGGGCTGCAAACTATACAGTGAAAGTGGTTGCAGAAGATGGTTATGCCAGGACCTTTGAAGGTAAGGACGTAGCCCGCAGTGACGATTATATCGTCGCCAATAAATGCAACGGCGCCCCTCTTCTTGGTGATATGGCACCGCTGCGCCTGGTAGGGGCCGGTGTCGCCAAGGATGATGGCTCCCTGAGCGGCGCCAGCGTCAGCAAAATTGCCAGGATTGAAATACCTGAACTGCAGACACCGGAGCCCGCTCCCGGCAGTTGGAACCTGAAGCTGTTCGGCAAGATCAGCGATGTAATCTCCCAGGCGGAATTTGAGGCCGCCCTGGCCTGTCCCAATTCCGGCCACCTGGTAGAATGGACCGACAGCGACAACAATGTCTGGTCGGGAATACCTCTCTGGTTATTGGCCGGCTGGGTGGATGACCGGTATCCCCACGCTTACGACTTTAACCAGGCAAACGCCGGCTACACGATCCTGGTCAAAGCCGGAGACGGCTACACCAAGGATTTCAGCAGCAAGGACGTGGCCAGGAGCAACGATTATATCATTGCCAATAAATGCAACAATGAACCCCTTACCGGTAAATCATGGCCGCTTCGCCTGGTGGGCGACGGTGTTGCCAATGAAGGAAAGCTTACCGGCGCCAGCGTCAGCAATATTGCGGAAATTGAACTGACATCCTTTGGTACTATCCAGCCAATCCCGGAAGTTCGGATTGTCAAATATTATTCTGAGGAACAACCAACTATCATTGCTGAAGTTACGGTGGATTACCTGTGGATGGAAAATGAAAGCGGTTTTGACGTCATTGGAGACGGGACCACGGTATACCGCTTTGAAGGCATCACAAACAACCCTGACGACGTGTGGGATGCTGACGAAACCTATCCCGGCGGCTTCAAGATCGAAAACGCCGTGAAGGGTACCCGGGTCAGAGACCTTTGTAGCCTTGTGGGCGGCATGGGAACAGGCACTGAAATAGTATTTGTCGCCCGAGACGGTTACGAGACCAGGCTGCCCTATAGCTCCATCTATCCAGATCCTTCGGTTCAAGAACGCCAGGGGGACGCCATTCTGGCCTGGTGGGCTGATGGTAAATACGTGCCGGATTATGTCGACGGTATGCGTTTATTCTTTACCCCGGACGACCACATCTATGGCCAGTGGGATATGCACGAAACGCTGCCTGAAAAATACTGGCACTGGTATGGCGCGGGTGGTATTATGTATCCGTCCTGTGCCGGCCTGGCGGCAAAGTGGATAACGGAAATAAGAGTTTACGAAAAGCCTGCTGGCGACTGGACTCTGGAGCTTGATGGCCGGGATATCGGCGGTCTGAAATATGATGTGAGCAAAACCTATTTCGAACAGGGTCTCGCCTGTCAGTTTGGCGCCAACCACAAGGCAGCCTACACCGATTCAGAAGGACAGGTCTGGGAAGGCATGCCCCTGTGGTTCCTGGTAGGATTTGTCGATGACGCCGACCAGCATTCCTATAACGCCTTTAATGATGAGCTGGCCTCAGCCGGGTACCAGGTTGTCATTACCTCAGCCGATGGCTATTCGGTAACTATCGACAGCAGGGATATTATCCGGAACAAGAACTATATTGTCGCCAATACACTGAACGGAGTGCTAATCCCCGAGTCCGACGACAACTGGCCGCTCCGGCTGGTTGGATCTGCTGTCAGCGGGGAAAAATCGATTTCAAAAATTGTCAGCATCAAGCTGGTAGGTTCTGAGCCGGGTAAAGCGAGCTATACGTTAACACCGGAGGCTGACGCAGCCTACACCGCGGGTAAGACTCCTGAGGGTATCAATTTCATGACCGTCAATAACGGTGTCACAGGCTTCAAATACTTTACCGTAGGCGTTACACCGGTGGTTTCCCATGATGGTAAGGAAACAGTGGTCTTTACTCATCTGAGAAACGGTAGCCAGCTTGGAATTAACGCCACCAGGGCTGATTTTGACCAGGTCAATACGGCCCAGGCGGGCTTCAATGTTAAAGCAGGTGACGTGGTTAAGGTTTACATTGTGGATGAACTGACTAACGATCTTGACCATAACCCTGTGATCCTGCAATAAGGCTTTTGGTTTGGATTATTTGAAAGAATGAAAAGGCGGGTTGGGCAAAACTGCGCTTGGGCGTCAGTTTTGCCCAACTCCCGCTTTATAAACAAGAGCTGTAAGTCATTCTGTCCAGTAGTGCAGGACTATTTATTTGTTATGGCTGTTTTTATAATCTTTACTCTGGCAGTGCTGATGCTAAACTATATTGATGTTTTACAGGTGGCTATAAACCCAGGATGAAGGCCGGTGAGCCTGTGAAAAAGCTGGATTGCTGTCTAACTATCGTCCTTCTGGCTCTGGTTATGGTTAGTTTGGCGGTGCTTTACCTGCTGCAAGGCCGGCCGGCGGGGGAAAATCTAACTGTTGAAATCTATAAGAATGGCCGCCTGTACCGGAGCGTGCCGCTGGATGAGACTTCAGCCGGGGAAATTAAGATTTCAGACTCAGAGGGGCATTATAATCTGGTTGAGTTTAGAGACGGCAAAGTCAGGATTAAAGAAGCTGATTGTCCAAATCAATTATGTGTCAAAACGGGATGGCTGAGCAAACCCGGCCGGATTTCGGTGTGCGCGCCAAATAAGTTAAAAGTGATTGTTAAGGGTCAATCTGAAGGTACGGACCAGGTGGATACCATTACCTATTGAGCAATACTTACACCTATTAATCTTAAAGGATATGGTTGTGGCATGTTTAACACGAGAAGGATGGCTGTAATTGCTGTGTTTGTGGCCCTGGCTACGGTGTTGAACATTGTGGAGAGATCCGTGCTTGTCCCCGGCCTCCCCCCGGGTGTTAAACCAGGCCTGGCCAATGTGATTACTCTATTGTCGATTCTGACCCTGGGTTTTGGGGATGCTTTTTTTATTGTTGCTGTCAGGTGCCTCTTGGGAGCACTAATTGCCGGCAATCCGGTCAGCTTTTTATTTAGTTTCACTGGCGGTGTGTTCAGCACCCTGGTCATGGTTGTAATGTGGAGATATTTTAATAAAGTCGTCAGTATTGTCAAGATCAGCATGTTTGGAGCCGTCTGTCATAATCTTGGCCAGCTGTTCATAGCAGCCCTGCTGGTCCGGTCCTGGCAAGTTTATGTTTTTTTGCCAGTACTGATGATCTCTGCTGTCATCACCGGGTATATCGTTGGTGTTTTGACCAGACAATTGTACATCTCCCTGAACCAGCGCAATCTGAGATGGACTGATTAACCGGACCGGAAAGCACGCCTGACGGCAGGGAGAGATAGCCATAGAGATCGTTAAGTATCCCCGGACCGGCCTGTTTACAGTACTGAACCGGGATATTTAATTATCAAGTATTCCCCGCCCGTGAATCCTGCAACAAAAAAGGTCATAAGCAAAGAGGTGAGTTGAAATGAAAGTTTTTTCAGTATTTGGGGTTTCCCTGTCAGGTAAAACAACAACCATTGAACATATTATTGCTGAACTAAAAAGAAGGGGTTACAGGGTGGGTTCGGTTAAAAATATTCATTTTGAACAATTCACTCTTGACATGGAGGGCAGCAACACATGGAGACATAAACAGGCCGGTTCGGAGCTGGTGGTGGCAAGGGGTTTGAGGGAGACGGGTATTCTCTTCCCGCAAAAACTGGGCATGGATAAGATCTTGAGTTATTTTGATCATGATTATGTTGTTGTGGAAGGCGTAGCTGATACCGTTCTGCCTAAAATACTCTGTGCCAGTGAGCCCGGGGAAATTGAAAGCCGGTTGAATGATCTGGTTTTTTTAATTTCCGGCCGTATTTCCAATCAATTAACAGAATATAAACATGTTCCGGTGCTCAATCCCCTGCGGGAGATCGAAAAACTTGTCGATGTAATAGAAGAAAAAGTCACTGAAAAAATGCCCTCTGTCCAGGGAGTGGACCATTGTAACGCTTGCGGAAGCAATTGCAGGGATTTTGTTGTGGGAACTCTCAGGGGCGAGAGAAGGCGGGAGGAATGTGTTTACGTAAAGGACAAGGTATCCCTTTTTATCGGACAGCAGGAAGTTAAAGTCAACTCGTCATTTGTCGCAGGGTTAAGGGGGTTACTGGACGGCCTTGTAACTCAGCTGGAAAACTATAATCCCGTTGATGAGATAAAAATTACGATAGGGAAGAAATAAAATGGATTGTATAAATATCCTGCAAGAAGCTCTGAAAGTAAAGGTGCTGTCCTGTAAAAAGAAACTGAGCCTGCGAAATAATGTGTTTTATGTCGAAACTATATCCGGAGATGGCTTGATAAAGCCATATATCATTAAAGAACACCTGCACTCTTCAAGTGGAGATGAGGTGTTTTTCCTGAGCACTTTGAAGCGGTATGGCCTCAATGTGCCGGAGATTTTCTGGCATGACTCCAGATTTATAATCATGCAGTATATCCGGGGTACTTTGTTGACAGATTTGGTTGCAAGCCTCGGCGGGGATCAGGAATTATGGATTATCCAACTGGCTCACTGGTTAAAAAAACTGCACGGGTTTATCAACTCACCAAGCCGGGTTTGTTTGTGCAAGTCTGATTTAAACCTGCGCAACTTTATTTTTGACGGCCGGGAGTTTTATGGCCTGGATTTTGAAGACGTTTGTTTTTATCCACCGGAGAGAGATTTGGGGGGAATCTGTGCCTTTATCCTCAATAATGACCCTATGTTTGAACAGTGGAAGTACCAAATCTGCAATTCCTTGATCAAAGCCTATGAAAAGGCGCCGGTTAATAGCTGCTTTACTGAACTCGACCGTGAGACAATATGGTATTATTTTATAGAAGAGCTGAAAGCAGCCGCCTCAAGGCGGGAAAAACAACGGGACTTTTTGAACGCTAAAATCAAAGAGATAATTGCTCTGCAAAAAACCTCCGCTGGCTCAAAAGATTTTCTTATTGGTTCTTGAGGAAGGTCTTCCGGGACACTTCCAGCGGAAGAGGGACAGCCTGTGGTTAAAAAAGGCTGCCTTACAGGATCATGACAGCGCGCTGAAAAGGTTAAGTGACCTGCCTGCAAGGAAAAACCACCTGGGGAGGAAACCTACCGGCTTCTGCGCAAAGAAACTTCCCCCTGCAGCGATCTCTTTGGCGCCGGTGTTGTAGCTGTGGACCTGTTTACAAATTGGTGGAAGACGGTGTTCTCAACTCTTTGCACCCAATACACCGGAATTGCCTCCAGGCCTGGTAATGTTCCCAGGATGGCGCCTGTGAGGTTATTTATTTAACACCACAAAGGAGCCCTTCCCTAATGGGGAAAGGCTCCAAAAAAGTATTTTATGTTATTCAAGCGGCTGTTTACAAACCCTCCCTGGCAATAGATTTTATTGAACCGGTTTTCTAATGAACTTCGAACTTATTATCCTTCCGAAATCATCAAAGATCGTGTAAACCACAGGCACCAGCACCAGGGTAATGAGTGTGGACATGGTTAAACCAAAGGCCACCACGATAGCCATCGGGGCCCGTGCTTCAGATCCTTCGCCGCCGCCGAAGGCCAAGGGCAACAGGGCGAGAACAGTGGCAAGGGCTGTCATCAGGATAGGCCGCAGCCTTACCGGCCCGGCTTCCAGGATGGCCTGGTTGCGCTCGTAACCACGCTTGCGCAGGGTGTTGATATAATCGACCAGGACGATGGAGTTGTTCAGGACGATTCCAACCAGCATTATGGCTCCGATCATGGCCGGTACGCTCAAATGGTGCCCCGTCAAGCCTAGTCCAAGGACAACGCCGATAAAGGTAGGGGGCAGCGCGAACATAATGATAAAGGGCTGGAACAGGGACTCAAACTGGGCCACCATGACCATGAAAACCAGTACTATGGACAGCAGCAGGGCAAAGCCCAGAGAGCCGAAGGATTCAGCCATGTCCTTGCTCTGGCCTCCCACCTCAACCATATACCCTTCGGGTAAAGAAATTGCGTTCAATTTTTCTTGTATTTCTCTGTTGATGCTGCCCAGGTCCCGCCCGGCGATATCGGCGGTAATGCTTACCTGGCGGGTCTGGTCGTACCTGACAATCTGCTGCGGCGTATTGTGGGTTTCCAGCCGCGCAACTGCCTCCACAGGCACTCTGGCGCCGGTGGGGGATACTATGGTCAGGTTGGCCAGGGCATCTGAAGTGGCTGCAAAACCGTGGGAAGTTTCCAGCCTGATGTCAACCTCGTCATCGCCGGTGCGCATCCTGCTGACAACCTGTCCGTCGAAGGAATTGCGGACTGCCGAGAGTACCTGGCCCGCAGACAGGCCGTAAAGGGCTGCCTTTTCCCGGTCTACCACCAGCTGCAACTCTGATCTGGTGTCTTTCAGGGAACTCTCTGCGTTTCTGATACCTTCAATTCCTTTAACCATATTCAGCACCTGGTTGCCTAATTGCTCCAGCACGGTGAGGTCATCGCCCCGGATGGAAACCGCCACGGGGCTGCCGGTGGTTACGGTGGCAGTGGTGCCGACTTTCACAGTAATCTCAGCCCCCGGTACATTGGTCAGAGTGCGGCGTAGTATTTCTGCCGCATTGTGTGTTGAGATGGAGCGTTTTTCCAGGGGCTTAAGCTTAATCTGGAGAGAAGCTTCTTCAGTGTTTGCTATACCCAGCATGGCCAGTTCGCCGGATCCCACTGTGGTAAAGATGGATTCAACTTCACTGATTTCATGCCTGATCAGGTTTTCAACGTTTTCGGCAACCCTTTGGGTTTCCGCAAGTTTAGTTCCGGTGGGCAATTTTATGTCTACCGTCATTTCACCCTGGTCCATTTCCGGGATGAACTCGGTACCGATTAAAGACGTGGTTGCAATGCTTAATGCCAGCGCCACCACAACAAAACCCACCACTTTCTTCCGGTTGCCCAGAGCCCACCTCAAGAGCCTTCCGTAATGCCTGTACAGGGTGTTTAGGAACTTGCCGAACAGGAGGACGGGATTTATGGTTTTACTTTCGGGAAGCACATCATCCGGGGGCGGGATTTTATGCAACAGTTTCGAAGATAGCATGGGCACCAGGGTCAAGGCAGCAAAGAGGGCGGCGATATGAGAAAAGCTGACTGTCAAAGCCAGTGGTTTAAACAGGATCCCGACCAGACCCTGAACGAAGACAATAGGCAAAAAGACCACGACCTGGGCCAGGGCCGATGCGGTAACCGCGTTACCCACTTCAGCGGTACCAAGTTTGGCGGCTTCAATAACCCCAAAGCCGTTTTGCCGGTAGCGGTAGATACTCTCCAGGACCACCACTGAAAAATCCACCAGGGAACCCAGTCCCAGCATAAGTCCGCCCAGGGACAGCAGGTTGATGGTCTGGTTGCCGAAGTATAACATGGCAAAGGTAGCAATAATTGAAATGGGTATAACCAGGACAGCCACCAGGGTGCTGCGGAAACTGCGCAAAAACAAGTAAAGGATAATGAAAGCAAATAAAGCCCCCAGGAGTCCGTGATGGGTAACACTTTCTATTGAATTCTGAATGAAATCGGAGCTGTCCAGCAGCGTTTCAATCTGTATGCCTGCGGGTAGGATTTGATTAAGCCGCGCAACCTCCTCGTTAACCCTCCTGGCCACCTGCACGGTATTGCTGCCGGAAGCTTTCATGATGTACATGCCCAGGGAAGGCTCGCCGTTTACGGAGGTATACGTTGTCATCTTCTTGAAAGAATCTTCGATAACGGCAATATCCCTTAAGGCAACCGTATTTCCGGTACCGGGAATAGGGACCCGGACATTTTCAATTGATTCAAGACTGGTGTATTCACCTAAAACCCTGATGGACATTTCACTTGAGCCGCTTTCCACACTTCCCGCCGTACCGGAAATATTGTCTCCGGCCAGGGCCTGGATTACCTGGCTGATATTCAAGCCATAGGCTTCGGTTTTAGCCGGGTCAAGTTTTACCTTTATTTCCCTCTCTTTTCCACCGCTGACTTCAACTGAGGCGACCCCTTCAATTCTTTCCAGGCGGGGTTGGATTATATCCTCAGTGATTTTTTTTAGACGCACCTGGTCGTCACCGGAAACCGAAAAGAAAATAATGGGCATGGAATTGATGTCCATTTTTAAAGTCATGGGTGACCTGGCGTCAGAGGGCAACATGCCTTTAACCATTTCGATTTTGTCCCGCAATTCATTAACGGCGTTGTCGATATCAGTGCCCCAGTTAAACATTACGACGACCAGGGAGCTTCCATTTTGGGATATTGACTGGATTTCATCAATATTGCTGACTGTGGAAACAGCTGACTCAATGGGTTTTGTGACCAGCTTTTCCACTTCAGCCGGGGCGGCACCTTCGTATGTAGTCATAACCACCGCCACAGGCAGTTCCATGTCAGGAAAAAGGTCAACAGCCAAACGGGGCAGGGAAAACAGCCCCAGAAAAACGATCGCTAAAATGAGCATGGAGATGGCAAGGGGGCGCTCAATAGAAATATCGGCTATCTTCAATTAGTAGCACCTCCCTGACTGTCGACCACCTTTACCCTTTGACCGTCAGTTACCAGGTTATTGCCGCTGACAATGACATCCTGGCCTTCCTGGAGACCTTCAGTGATTTCAACCAGCTGACCGTCGGTAATCCCCTTCTTGACGGTTACCTCTTTAGCTTTACCGTCTTCCAGCACGTAGACCCAGTACTGTCCCTCACGCTCCAGCAAGGCATCCACCGGGACAGTTACCGCACCACGGGATAAGCCTGTTTGCAGATCTATAACGGCCACCATACCGGCTTTAAGATCACCATCTTTATTATTTAGATGAATTTCCACGGGAAAAGCCCTGGTTGCGGGGTCTGCCTTTGGTGCCACCGAGGCCACGGTGCCGGTGATGGTTTTATTGAGGGAGCTAATCGTAACAGGAACCACAGTTCCCTCCTTAATGGAAACCACAGCATTCTCAGACAGATTTACCTTGACTTTGACAGTATCCAATTGAACCACTGTCAGGGCTGTTATCTGGGGGCCAGCCAGTTCGCCGTATTCGATGTTGACACTGGCCACCACTCCTGATATGGGGGAAGTTACAGTGTAGTTGTTGTAAGTTTCCTCTGCGTTTTGCAGGGTAGCTTCCGCCTGCTTGAGCTGTTCCTCGGCCAGCTGTACCCCGATGCGGGCGTTGTTGAGCATGCTTTCGGCCTGTTCCAATTGGGCTTTAGCGGCTGCCTGGGAATCGTAGAGAGTTTTGGTCCGGTTGTATTCCAGTTCGGCATCTGCCAGCCCTTGTTTGGCCCTTTCTAAATTTGCCCTGGCTACACCCACGCCGGCCTCAGCCATTGTTTTAGCATTGCGCGCCTCAGTGGCATCCAGTTCAAGCAGTACCTGTCCACGGCTAACTCGATCACCCACTTTGACATGGATTGCAGCTACCCTGCCGGATACTTTGGGGGCTACAGCCACCTCGGTGAAGGGGATGATTTCCCCGGTGACATTTATAGTGTGGGCCAGGTCTGCGAGCCTGGTCTTTGCAACCTCCACAGGAACCAGCACTTCTTCTTCCTGGGTAGTTGTTTTTTTTCCGCAGCCGCCGGTTAGCGCTACCAGTAACAGTATTAGGGCCAGGCTTATAAAACGTTTCAACTTGTGATCTCCCCTTTGTAAATAAATCACAACTCCAAGATAATGAACTTAATATCTGTTTTCAGATATCCACTGGTTATTTAGTTAAAACACCGTTCAAAAAAATATCCAACGCCATGTTTGCTGTGCGCTTAAATGTTTTTTTATCTTTCTGCTGGATAAACCATTGCAGGCCTAAACCTTCGAAAATGCTGATCAAGACATCTGCAGCGGCTTCTGCGTCCAGGGGTCTGAACTCTCCTTTCTGGATAGCCAGGAGGATATAGTCTTTAAAAATGGCTTTCCGTTTTGAGTTGTTAAGCAGGGCCCGTAATTTTTTTAACACAGCTTCATCTTTGGCCTGCAGGTGAAATTCATAGATAATTGCTGAAACAGGCTCGTTAATCTTTTCCAGGAACTGTTCTTTTAAACTTGCCAGTTTTTCTACAGCAGTTTTGTTTCCTGTTAACTGAGCCTGGAGTGTCTTATCGGTTTCATTGAGCCATTTTTGAAGAAGGTACAGAAATATTTCTTCTTTACTCTTAAAATGCCAGTAGATACCCCCTTTACTCATTCCCGACGCCTTTACAATATCATCTACAGAAGTGCCGCCGTAGCCGGTGGATAAAAAGCAGGCTAGAGCGGCATCTGCGATTAAATCCTTCTTCGAGTCCTTGTCCACAATATCACCTCACCGTACTAAACAGACTGGTCGGTCTGGGACAATTTTACGATGATTCTTTTTCGTAGTCAATATAATATTAATGTGCTTTATATTAATAAAATAAATACCAAAAAATAGATATTGATATCAAATTTAATGTATAATGAATGTGCTTTAATATTTTGAATGGGATTAAAAAACAGAATATTCAGGTATTAAAAATAACAAATTGGGAGGAGTAAACTATTATGGTGCTGGATATCCAATTAAGTGAGCAAAAGGAGCAGCCTGTACTGTATATCAAGACAAGAACGCCACTGTCAGGTTTGTCGAAAGTAATAGGGGATACCTATGGAAAAATATTTAATTACCTGACCGAAATCGGCGAGCAGCCGGCAGATGTACCTTACACAGCCTACTATAACCTCAACATGGAGGATTTAGACGTAGAAATGGGCTTTCCTGTCCGGGGGTGGCTGCCTGAACGGGGTGAAATCAAGTACGGCGTGATCCCTAGTGGTAAGGTTGTATCGTGCATGTATAAGGGGTCATATAGCCAAATGGAACAGCCCTACAACAAGATATTTAAATGGATTGAGGAGAACGGTTACGAGCAGAAAGGCGTGTACTATGAGTATTATTATAATTCTCCGGATGAGGTGCCCGAAAGCGAGCTTTTAACAAAAATAGTGATTCCACTAAAGTAGTTTATGGTTACTTCCCAATGGTAACCGCTACCTTTCACTGAGTTAGAAAACCATGCCGCTGAGGTGGCACCGGCAGAAGGATGAATATATCTATTTTCTGGATAGACTTCCATGTCGCTGGCACGGCACCACTAAGGGTGGAAATATCTATTATCAGAGCTAAGTTATTCAACTTATTGGTGCCTGACACCAACTTATCAACTTATTGGTGCCTGACATCAACTTATTGGTATGGTAGCCTGGTAGCCTGGTCCAGGGTTTCTGAGGCGGTACCAGCAGAGTTTGAAAAAGTCTATTTTCAGGATAAGGATAGTAATGTTATTGATTTTTTCTTATCTGTGTGCTTCCGAAATGCCGCTTTAGCAGGAAAGTCATGACAAATAAAATGAAGGAAAGCCGGAACAACTGGTAAGCGGCTACCAGGGAAACATCGGCTCCCACCAGGATAGCCGTGAGCCCCATTTCTCCCATGCCGCCGGGAGATGTTCCCAGGAAAGCGGTAATCAGGGTCATGGAGTGCAGGCGCGTCACCAGGTAACCGGCTCCGAGGGAGAAGAAAACAAGTGCAATACTTCCTCCCAGGGTATAGGGCAACAGCTTTTTCCAGTTTGCCAGGCTGGCAGGTTTGATGGACAGGCCCAAATAGGCCCCGATACATAGCTGCGAAATTAGCACAAGGATGGAGGGTGGGTCAGGCGCCTGGATACCGGTGAGAACCAGGGCGGCGGTTCCCAGGAGGGGCCCCAGCAGGAAGGGAGTGGGCAAGTTTAACCTCAGCGCGACCCGGATGCTTACCAGAATTATGCCAATAAATATAAGGGTATTCCAGGGGGTATGGATTAAACTGTCTGGCACCACGGGAACACTGGCGGCGCCTGCCTGCGGGGTGTCCCCGGCCAGGCCGTGGATAACGATAAAGGGTACGATAAATACCGTCGCCAGCAGACGGATGGTTTGCATGAAGGTAACAACTGTCAAATCTGACCCTGCAATTTCTTCGCTTAAAACAACCATCTGCGTCAAGCCCCCTGGAATGCTTCCGAGAACAGTGGTTGCAGGGTTTAACCCCGTACGGCGGGAGATTATGGTTCCCACCAATAAGCTGAACAGGATTATTGAAGTTGTGGCAAGGAGCATGGCCGGAAGCTGTTTGAATATTTCCAGGGCTGTGGCAATGGTAAACGAGCTTCCCAGCATGTAACCAAGGATGACCAGGCCGCAGTTCCGGTATTCCACTGGCCAGACCAGGTTTCTTTTGGTAGATAGGCTCCAGACCAGAACTGCCGTCAGGGATCCCAACAACCAGGGCAGGGGTAAATGCAACAGGCGGAAGAGCATTCCGCCTGTTACTGATATAAATGATGTTTCTAATATGGGAAACAGCATTTGAGCTCCAGGCTTTCTTTTTACTATTAATCATTATTAAAGTTAAAACTCGGCATTTTTAGGGGTCCTGGGGAAAGGAATAACGTCCCGGATGTTGGCCATTCCGGTCAGGTACATCAGCAGTCTCTCAAAACCCAGGCCAAAACCGGCGTGGGGAGCACCCCCGTATTTCCGGAGATCCAGGTACCACCAGTAGTCCTTTTTATTTAACCCCAGCTCATCCATTCTTTTTACGAGGTAATCGTACCTTTCCTCTCTCTGGCTCCCGCCGATGATTTCGCCCACCCCAGGCACCAGAAGGTCCATGGCTGCCACAGTCCTGCCGTCATCATTCAATCTCATGTAGAAAGCTTTGATTTCTTTAGGGTAATCCGTAACAAATACTGGTTTGCCGAAGTGCTTTTCGGTTATGTAGCGCTCGTGTTCGGTCTGCAGGTCGAGCCCCCAGGCCACGGGGTACTGGAATTGTTCACCAGAATTTTTTAGGACCTCAATTGCTTCGCTGTAAGTAATATGGGCGAACTTGGATTCAACGACGTTTTCCAGGCGCCCGAGGAGCGACTTGTCAACATAATTATTAAAGAAGCGCATTTCTTCAGGACAGTGCTTCAGGACATAGCCAATTATATACTTTAACATATCTTCCGCCAGGTCCATGTCCTCCTGCAGGCCGGCAAAGGCTATTTCCGGTTCGATCATCCAGAATTCTGCCGCGTGACGGGGTGTGTTGGAGTTTTCGGCCCGGAATGTTGGACCAAAGGTATATACTTTTTTGAAAGCCAGGCAATAGGCTTCTGCTTCCAGTTGACCGCTCACCGTCAGATTTGTTTCTTTTCCAAAGAAATCTTTGCTGAAATCCACTTCCATTCTTTCATTCCGGGGCAGCCGGTCAAAGTCAAGGGTGGTTACCCGGAACATTTCACCGGCACCTTCAGCGTCGCTGCCTGTGATGATGGGTGTATGGACATAGACAAAGTTTCTTTCCTGAAAATATTTATGTATAGCGTAGGATGCCACCGACCTGACCCTGAATACGGCGGAAAAGGTGTTTGTCCGGGGGCGCAGGTGGGCAATGGTGCGCAGAAATTCAAATGTGTGCCTTTTTTTCTGCAGGGGATAGTCCGGTTCAGAATGTCCTGCAATAGCAATCCTTTCTGCCTGTAATTCAAAGGGCTGCTTGGCTCCGGGGGATTCAACAAGTTCCCCTGCTGCAATGATGGCTGAACCGGTGATTAGTTTTGATATTTCCTGAAAGTTAGCCAGTTTTTCGTCGAAAACAATCTGGAGGTTGGAAAAAAACGTTCCGTCATTGAGCTCAATGAAGCCAAATTTTTTAGAAGATCTCACTGTCCTTACCCAACCGCTTACCTGAATCTTTTTATTCAGGTAAGCATCACCATGGGTGAATAACTCCTTTACCGTGACTGCTTCCAATTGATGTTCTCCTTCCTGGGCAAAATTATTTGAAGAGACACATTCTATTCTTTGGATTAATCCACTTGGATCAGCTTTATTTTCCTACATCAATACAGTGCTTATTGATGGAAGATAGTGGCTGAAGGAGTTTTCCTCCCGCGGAAGTTCTGTTTTATTTAATCATACTGTACCTCCCGTGCCAAAAGCAAAAAGCAGAGACTATATAGCAATTACCCTTCCTTAAATTAAGCATGGTTTAGTTAAATCTAACATGATCCCGTACTATTTGTAGCATGTCTTCAGATTTGGAGTATCCTTGAAGCAGTAATGCTGCCGGTGGCAGTCAAATTTTTTCTTTCCACATTTATGGAAGAAATCCTTTTTAAAGTACATAATCAAGTAATCTGTTGACGTTGGAGCTTTAAAAATATACTATAAATAATAAAACATTAAATATTCTAAGAATTAATGAAAAGATAAAAGATAGAAGAATAGTAATATTTACACGAGTAGGTAATTAAAAAGGATTAAAAACAAAAAATGAAAAATTTCAAACCTTATTAAGGAAGGTGAAAGAAATTGAAGAGCAAAATTGCAGAGGCCATTAATCTGCGGTATAATCCGGTAGCCATTTTGTTCAGCAATGAAAAGCCCGAAGGGGCGCTCCAATTCAAGGAGGGTCGCTGGGGTTGTGTAGTGGCCATGCTGAAAGCAGCAGCAAATGGCCGCACGGCGGTTTTTGACCGGAAAACTTACGGCTGTATAGGCGGTGGGACCGGTCTCGGTTTTGGTAACACATACGTTAATTTTCCGGGTGGGATAGAGTATTTTTTGTCAGTGGGTAATAAAGAATTCTGTGAAAGCGAGGCAGGCAAAGCTATTGTAAAAAACATGCCTGCATTGAGTTATGGCGAAGCATACAAGAAAACCCCGGAATATGCCAGGTCCTTTATCGATTCGCTGCCCTGTTACGATGTTCCCACTGAATTTGTGGTTTTTAAGCCGCTGAAGGATGTTTTACCAGGTGAAAAACCTGAAGTTGTAGTTTTTCTGGCCACTCCTGATCAAATTTCAGCCCTGGTGGTGCTGGCAAATTACGGCAGACACGGAGGGGATAATGTTATCATTCCCTTTGCCGCTGGTTGTCATAGCATTGGCATTATCCCGCTTAATGAAGGAAAATCGGATAGACCCAGGGGTGTTGTTGGTCTTACAGACATTTCTGCCCGTAAGCACGTGGATAAGGATCTGCTTTCCTTTAGCGTTCCTTTTAAAATGTTCCTTGAAATGGAGGACAATGTGGAAGAAAGTTTCCTGTCCAGAGATGAATGGAAGGAAGTTAAAAAAAGAAACCAATAAGAAGGAATCGACAAGAAAAGCAAAATACAAAGGGAAAGCCGGGAGACCAGTTGATTTTTAAATGATTGAACAGCTAATTTAGCTGTTTTTTATTGCCAGATAAAACTCTAGAATCAGGCTGCAATAACTCTTTAAATTTAGAGTAAGAATTATTGTTATGCTTTACCTCTGAAATAATATTTAACGCATTTAAGAATATGTCGATAATGGTTGAAATATTGCGAAATATTTTTGCAGGATATTTTGATTTTTTAATAAAACTAAGATACAAAGAACACAAACTGGAATTAGGGATGTTAAACATTATGGAAAAAGTATTACTATTCCTACTGCAGGGTATTCCTGAACTTTCTGGTGAACTTGCTTTAAGTCTGGCTTTAGCCGGCGTCTCGCTGCGCTGGGGTATCATTGTGGCGGCGGGTGCGGCCCTCGCAGTATTACTCTATATAATCAGGTTGCTGCCATTCACCTTCGGTATTCATTCGGTTGTTGCTATATTAATTATGGTTTTGCTAATAAAGATAGCCACCAGAGTTAGAGCAACAACATGTTTTATTGTCGTTTTTGCAGCTTTTGCAACCCTTGCAGCACTTGAGTTTTTATTCAGCGAGTTGTTTTTTTCAGTTTTTAAACTTGACCCCCAGTCTGTCATTTCTAATAATTTCCTGTGGAAGTTAATCGGTATGCCACAGGCTATCCTCATGATCATATTTGCCCTGCTGGTCTCCAAGTATAAGAAGCCCAGGGAGGGAATGTGGAAAATATGAGTTATCTCCCTTTCAGTAGGCGCTGCGCTGTTTTCCTGGCGACCCGCACAGGTCTGGATCATGAAAAAGAAATAATCCTGGCATATATAATTGAAGTTCTGGTAATTAACCTTTTAAATATCTGCCTGGCTCTTCTCCTGGGCTATTCTCTGGGTGTATTGCCTGGTACCGTTGCTTGCCTTGTAACAGCGTTCTTTTTCAGGCATACTGCCGGCGGGGCGCATTCAAATTCACCCTGGCGCTGCGGTTTGGTTACTATGACCGTTTTCCCTATAATTGCCCTGCTGGGGTCGTATCTTTCATATTTAAGGCAGCCATATATTGATCTCATTGCCGCTGCCAGTGTCCTTATATGTTTGCTCAAGCTCCTTCAATCAGCACCGGTGGATAGTCCCGCTGCTCCCATAATATCACCTCTGAGGCGCAAGAAATTAAAAATCGCGTCATTAATGGTTTTACTTGCCGTGGTTCTTGTGCTGGCATTCCTGCGACAAAGCCCGTGGCCATACGCGCAGCAGGTGCAACTATGCCTGGCCTTGACTGTGCTTTGGATCAGCTTGATGCTTAGCAGTTACGGGCACCGGATTTTGGCCTGGATAGACGGAATAGCAATTAAAAAAGAAAGAGCAGGTAGGAGGTGAGTGGTAATGAAATATAGAATATTTGGTTTTGTAGTGACGTTGTTATTATTGCTGGCAAATATTGCCTCGGCAGCTCCCTGTTCTGTCTCTCAATATCAAACTGCCGTACCTGAATCCTTAAGGAGGTAGGGTAATTGTTTTAAAGAGGTGGTCTAATCCACCTCTTTCTGTATCAACTATATCCCGGGGTGTTATTTTTAATGGCTGATGAAAGGGACATTTTAGAAAGAGAAAAGGAGCTGTGTGAATATTTTACAATTACCCATATAATGTGTATTCTCATCTTGCTGGTGGTCTTAATCCTGAGCAGCAGTGATGAGCAAATATATCCCGTGTATCATATCAGGCTATTTATATTTTTATGTTTCATTGGCGTTATATTGTTGTTTAAATTGAGGCCTTATGATAAAACTAAGAAATCTAAATATGTCTCCTATTACATAACTTTTCCCCTGGTAATGACAGTGCTGCTTTTATTTTTGGTAAAGGAGCATACATACTGGTCAAAAACAGTGTTTCTCATGCCGGTAATAATAGCTGCGTCCGTTGCCGGGATGAAGGCCGGTTTATATATATCCAGTCTTTGTACAGTTATTCTGTTGCTGCATTCAATCCTTATTGAAGGAAATGGTATTGTACAGGCCGTAGAAAACATACTGATCCTCTGTGGTGTAATGTACGTGGTAGGCTGGTCCGTTGGTGTGACTGTTGATACCGAAAGAAAACACCGGGAGCAGTTAAAGGTAAACTTTCTATCACTTAAAGAGGAAATAAGCAAGCGAAAGAAAATGGAAAAAGAAGTTGCCCGCCTGGCTCAATTAAATCTAGTAGGTGAAATTGCTGCTGGTATCGGTCACGAGATTAGGAATCCCATGACCACAGTAAGGGGATTCTTGCAGCTGATCGGCAGCAGAAAGAAATATGTAGAGGATAAAGATTATTTTGATTTGATGATCAGTGAATTAGACCGGGCGAATGCTATTATAACGGAGTTTTTAACCATGGCCAAAAACAAGCCGGTCGAAAAAAAAAGAAATAACTTAAATAGAATCATTCAAACCCTGTCTCCGTTGCTCGAATCTGATGCAATAAAGCATAATGTTCAATTGAAAATGGACCTGGAAGTAGTCCCCGATTTACTCCTGGATGAAAAGGAAATAAAGCAGATAATTTATAATTTGATTCGTAACGCCCTGGATGCTACTCCCGCCGGCAGCACCATAACTATAAAGACTTTTCTGGAACCGGAAGCTATTGTGCTTGCAGTTCAAGATCAGGGGCCGGGCATTGACCCTGAAATTCTGGATAAAATCGGTACACCATTTTTTACTACAAAAGACCATGGAACCGGCCTGGGCCTGGCAGTCTGCTATAGTATCGCCAACCGGCATAATGCTGATATTAAAATAGAAACCAGCTCAGCAGGCACTACCTTCTATGTGAAGTTTTATTTGGGGACAAATGTTCTTGAAAGTGCCGGTTGATTAGACTAACATAATCAAGCTGTTGTGCGGAAGAAAGAGATTAATTTCAAACGCTGGAACAGGACTTAAGCATTACGCAGATTTTTGCGTGTTATTATTGATTGATGTAAAACGCTGGTACCTGAGACACTCCGCAAGGGGTGTCTTGGTATTTGAAAAAATGAGAACATGGTACTATCTGGGACTAACAGGATAGGGGAGGCAAGTTTCGATGTTTATTTGGTTAAGGCTACTAAGAACAGGGCTTTAGGATAATAAAATAATATGGACCTGAATTAGAGCGGTAGGGGGCATGCCCACCAGTTGCAATGCCGGCAAATATTTTTTAAAGAACTTAGGTGGTAATGGTGGTGCTATCCTCCGGCACCGATTATTCTTTACAACAAAAAAATGTGTTGTTAAAATTAGCCACATAATAGCTTTTTTAAATTGTCAGCAGATAGTGATGTGACAGATTCTGTTTCACTAATATGATTTAACATCCTCCTGCTGTAATGTTTTTTTGAGTGTGTTTATGTGTTTAATAGAAAAATTCCGCCACATAATAGTAACAAGCGTTGTTAGGTCAGGCTTGCAATACTAAGCCGGCTCTGGAGGAGAAAATGCAGAAGAACAAATGGCATTACCTGGAGATTGGGGAGCTGTGCCGGGAGCTGGGTACGAACCCAGCTTCGGGGCTTACGAAAGAAGAAGCAGCCGGTCGTTTAAAGGAATACGGACCCAATGCGCTTCAGGAAAAACCTGCCCGCAGCCTGTTTTCAATATTTATCGCCCAGATGAAGGAAATACTGGTCTTGATACTCATCGTGGCTGCTGTTATATCGGCTCTCCTTGGGGAATGGGCGGACTCCATTGTCATCCTTATTATTGTTATACTTAATGCTGCCATTGGTGTTTTTCAGGAGAATAAAGCCGAAAATGCTCTCAAGGCCTTAAAGGACATGACAAAGCCTTCGGCAAAGGTGTTGAGGGAGGGAAAGATCCTTCAGATAAACGCGGAGGAAGTGGTCCCCGGTGATCTAATCCTGCTGGATGCCGGTGATTCGGTTCCGGCTGACGCAAGGCTTATTGAGTCGGCTTCCCTGCGTACCAACGAGTCGGCTCTAACCGGGGAGTCAGCGCCCGTAGAAAAAGATCCCGCTGTAATAAAGGCCCTCGATGTCCCAATTGGTGACCAGAAAAACATGCTTTTCATGGGCACTACCATAACTGCCGGACGAGGAAAAGCCATTGTGGTGGAAACGGGGATGAAGACCCAGCTGGGTCATATAGCCGGCATGCTGGAAGAGGATGTTCTCGAAACCACGCCCCTTCAGCAGCGCCTGGGAAAGCTGGGCCGGGTACTTGGGGTAGCTGCCGGGATCATCGTCATTGCTGTTTTCCTGATTGGCTTATGGCGCGGTCTGGACTTGCTTGAAATATTCATGATTTCCATCAGCCTCGCTGTGGCAGCCGTACCTGAAGGACTGCCTGCAGTGGTTACCATTGTGCTGGCCCTGGGTGTGACCAGGATGAGCCGCCGCAAGGCGATTATCAGGAGACTGCCCGCAGTTGAGACGCTGGGTACAGCCACTGTGATCTGTTCTGATAAAACGGGAACACTTACAAAAAATGAAATGACTGTTACCCGGATTTTTGTTGCCGACAGGCTGTTTGAGGTGACCGGAACAGGGTATACGCCTGAGGGGAAGTTTTTAGACCAGGGCGGAAGCGAGATCCGGCCTCAGAATTTGAAAATAATTGAACCGCTTCTGCTGGGCGGGCTCTTGAACTGCGATGCTCGCCTGGACGAAACTGGGAAGGGTTATGATATAATCGGTGACCCTACGGAAGGGGCGCTTGTGGTTGCCGCAGCCAAGGCAGGCTTTTCCAAGGAGGCGGTTGACGCAGACAGCCCCCGTTTGGCTGAAATCCCCTTTGATTCCGAACGCAAGATGATGACCACCTTTCACAATCTGAATGGTTCTATCCGTTCCTTTACCAAGGGAGCACCGGATGTGGTTCTGGGGCGCTGCACCAGTGTATTGACCGGGGAAGCAACCACAGCGCTGGACGAAGAAAAACGAAAACGGCTTTTGGAAGTCAATGCTGAATTTGCTTCCCAGGGGCTGCGCGTTCTGGCCCTGGCTACCCGTATTTGGCCGGGCATTCCGGATCGCCTCCTGCCGGAGACTGTTGAGGGGGAGATGACATTTGTAGGCTTTTTCGCTATCCAGGACCCCCCCCGTCCGGAGGTTAAAGAGGCAGTTGCGCTCTGCCGCAGTGCAGGTATCCGGACAGTTATGATCACAGGTGATCACCTGGAGACAGCTGTAGCCATCGCCAGGGAATTAAACATTATCCAGCCCGGCGACGAGAGCCTGACGGGTAAACAGCTCGAACAAATGAGCGATGAGGATTTGAGAAAGGTAGTGAACAGGGTAGCTGTTTACGCCAGAGTATCTCCGGAACACAAGCTGCGTATTGTGGAAGCGCTGAAGTTCCATGGTCATGTTGTGGCTATGACCGGTGACGGTGTCAATGATGCCCCGGCTCTTAAACGGGCTGACATCGGGGCGTCTATGGGGATTAGCGGGACCGAGGTGGCCAAGGAAGCCTCTGACATGGTCCTGCAGGACGATAACTTTGCCACCATTGTAAGGGCTGTGGAGGAAGGACGGACCATCTACAACAATATTCGCAGTTCCATCCAGTACTTGCTTTCCTGCAATACCGGGGAGCTTGTGGCTATTTTCTCAGCCTTGCTGCTTGGTTTGGGGAGCCCCTTAACTCCCATCCAGATCCTCTGGTTAAACCTGGTCACCGACGGGCCGCCGGCCCTGGCCCTGGGGTTGGAGCCCCCCCAGCCGGAGATTATGAAGATGCCTCCCCGCAAGCTAAAGGAAGGTATTTTTTCAGAGGGAGTAGGGGTAAGAATAATCTTGCAGGGTGTCATGATCGGGCTCCTGGCTCTGGCCGCCTTCTGGCTTGCCCTGCGCTGGGACAGGTCCCTCCAGGAAGCCCACACCATGGCCTTTGCCACCATGGCTTTGTCGCAGCTGGTGCATTCATTTAACGTCCGGAATGTGAAGCAGTCGCTCTTTACCCTGGGTTTCACCACCAACCGTAGCTTAAACTATGCCTTTATAATCTCACTGGTGATGACCTCTGTGGTGATCTTTACACCATTTTTAAGGGGCGTATTTGAAACCGCCCTGCTGAGGTCATCTGACTGGGCGGTTGTTCTGGGTCTGAGTATTGTTCCCCTTGTTCTAGTGGAAATCAGTAAAGCGGTAGGCAGGCTACCGCTTTCAACGAGCAATAGGACAGTGAATTAAGTGTCATGAGAGAAACCCAGGGCTTGCATCTGTAATTTTTAAAGTTGGAATGGTATGTTAATCTTCTAAAATCCAATAGAAAAGGGCGGAAAAATGCCTGTTTAATAAACTCTTATTAATATTGCTTTATATTTCCTCATCTGATTCTTCCAGCAAAGATACAATACCCACTACTTTATCAACATCGATAACAAAACCGATGCCTGTTCCCGGTTTTTCCAGTTGTCCGGCCTGAACAATTGCTTTTAAAACGTCTTTGGTTTGATCTTTATGAATCAGGGTTAAAATTATATCCTTTTCTGGTTCTATTGGAATTCCCAGCAGTTTTTTCTGCTCGTGTATACCCACACCGCGTCCGTGCAGAATGGTGCCTCCCCTTGCTCCGGCTGCTTTTGCCGCATTAACGATTCTTTCCGCGTAACCCTTTTTAATGATTGTTACTATTAATTGATAATCCTTACCTATCTTCATCTTCTACCCCCCTCTCTCCGTAGATAAATCCAAGTAATAATACTGATAGAACGGGCGCTAGAGCAACAATAGCCACCAAACCAAATCCATCCAGCAGGGGATCCCTGCCCGCTGTACCAGATGCCACTCCCACTGCCAGGGCTAGAATAAATGTTGCAGTCATGGGACCTGTTACTACTGTTCCAGAATCAAAAGCTACTGGAACAAAGGTGGGTGATGTGTATCGAATCAGGATCAGAGCCAGTAAATAACCCGGCGCAAGTATATATAAAAGAGGTATTCCGTATATTATCCGGGCCATGGCCACGGCAACGGCTATGGATACCCCTATAGCCAGGGTATACATCATTAACCGCTGGGAGATGTGTCCCGCGGATACCTTCTCCACCTCATAATTTAATACCCGAACGAGCGGTTCAGCTATCACCGTAACTAGACCTAACAGAAAGCCAATTAGAATTACTACCCAGTTATAATCCAATTTACCCAGTTGTTCTCCTAATGATGTGCCCGCGGGCAGAAAACCTATTTGGACCCCTTGAAGAAACAGCGACAACCCGGCAAAGGAAAGGCACATGCCAATTACCAGGCGTTTAATCTCCTCCAGGGGTAATTTTAATAGGAGGAATTGAAACAACAGGAATATTATTATGAGAGGTAAAAGAGAAATAGCCACTTCCAATAAAACATTTGAAAAGCCTTCAAAAACCACTATATTGTTCATCCGTAGATCACACCCAACAACATAACAGCCAGGATGGGACCTATTAAGACCAGGGCTAAGAAACCAAAGCTGTCGCTCATGGAGCTTTTACCGCCTAAAACAGACGTGAGGCCTACTCCGAGGGCGATTATAAAGGGTACCGTCAATGGCCCCGTGGTTACGCCGCCCGCATCAAAGGATATTGGTAAAAAACTGGGAGGCACAAAGGCTGCTAAGATAAATACTAATAGATAACCTGCGGTTAAAATATGCTTCATTGGGATGTTCAGGAGTACTCTGGCGGTAGCGATGGTAAAAAACAGTCCTATCCCTGCAGCAACAAAAGATATGAGCAGGTATTTTGGTATGCTGCCACCTGAAACATACTCAAATTGGTTTGCCAGGATATTTACCTGTGGTTCAGCCACAGTGACGGCTATGCCAATAAACAGCATGGCTAATAATAGTATGATCACAGAACCTCTTTGGGGAAGTTCCGCTCCTATTGCCTCTCCCAGAGGCAGTAGGCCAATCTTAACACCGATAAGAAACAAGCCTAAGCCAAGTGTAACCATTATAGCACCAATAATGAATTGAATTACCATGTTGCCGGGATTTTCAAAAAAGATAAATTGGCATAATACCACCATTACAACAATAGGTAAGGTTGAAGATAAAACTTCCTTGGCAACATCTTTTAAATCATCCATAAAGCACCTCTTTCTAATATAGTTTTAAATAAATGCTCAGGTCAGTAGCCCTTTTCCGGGAGTTTTTTGTTTTTTATTGCCGGAAAAGGACACCCGGCGCATCTTACTTACCCTTAGCCAGGCTTTCCCGGGGCCTGATGAGCTCCGTCCTCCTTCTGAATCCCGCTGACTCCCTGGTTAACAAGCTTAATTTCCTTCAGGGTTCTCCATCTTACTCCAAAACAGCATAAGATAAGGTTAATTATGTTATAAACATTAAGAGGGGGTTTAGTTTAGTATTAAAATATTCTCTATGTACGGAATTATTATGGTTATTATTAGTATTTTGCAAGATATTATTTTAAGCATAACATTATATATTTATTTGCTTTAATTATTTGATTATATTATTATCAATATTATCCTGTCAAACCTTATGGCAAAAGTAAGGTATTTTGCTATG
>LSQX01016712.1_pt2 | contig 27441 bp, 23 predicted proteins | sample 654561 | NCBI WGS metagenome assembly LSQX01 (sample SAMN04489861, study PRJNA283612) | anaerobic digester metagenome | isolation source: 4 biogas reactors fed with cattle manure at either 37C or 55C with and... | place: Denmark: Kongens Lyngby | collected 2014
CATTGATAACAAAACATACTCATGTATTTCCCTCCTTAATTTTTAGGAGCAGGCGCCTTTACGACGATTAGCTCCAATATATCCTCATGCAAGTTTTTAACATTCATTTTTGTCTGAATTGGTATTTTCAGAAGAGTACCGGCCTCATATTCATGATTTTCCTGATCATTCAGTCTAATCGATAACTTCCCTCGAACAACCGTCATATACACATTCGAGTTGGAGAAGTGTTCTGGAAGCCCTTCGTTTTTGCTTAGCACCATGTGCAGATAGTGTATGTTGTCATCGAAAATTACTTTCTCGATGACCTTTTCATCTCCTCTTGACAATTTGAAGACCTGTTCAACCATCTATCATGCCTCCTCATTTTACTATAATTTGTACCACGCATTCAGCGTTACAAACAATGAAATGAAGATGTAACCTGATGAAATGCTTTTTCATGATCCAGATAAAGGATATGAGCCGAGAGTGAAAAACTTCAAAATAAAACTTATAGGACTCACAAAAAAATGTATGATCAAACGGGTACATTTCTTAAAAATAACGAAAAGAATTGATATGTTTTTGCTTCTGGAGGTGGTGTGAACCCGCCACGGTGGCATAGAAACAGGATAATCAAATTCGGTTCGTGTTTGAGACGACTGATTTATCAAACAGTATCCCTTGTTCAATGAGCGTTTGTGCGAATTGCACAACAAAATGCGGGCGCTGAAAGCGCCCGCCACTGAAATATGGGTGTTTTTCTATTCTTTACTCGCTAAGTATTCGTTTAAGTCTCCGATCAGTTTCTGAGGATCAATTCCATGCACAAGGCACGCTTCTTTAATGCTTTCCCCGGATGCAGACGGACAAAACAGGCAATGCATGCCGTGTTTCATAAAAATTGGGGCTGTGCCCTCGTCTAACTGAAGAACTTCCTTAATGATCATATCTTCTGAAACTTTCGCCATTCCACAATTCCTCCCTAATCATCATGCACTACGGATATATTAAGTAAAAATTCCCGTCTTCCCATGGGAATTACAACTTTTATCAATCCGCAACGAAATTATTATACCCTAAAGTGTAAATAAACCGCAACTTTAAAATTCTACTCTTATACACGAAAAAAATGTAGAAGCATACAATCGTATTGACTTGACGCCATGGCTTTATTGTGATAATTTTAACAGGAATGGTTTTCTAGACTTATCTTTAGGAGGTGCTTAAATGGATAGGGCATTCAATGTTGCTCTGGTCGGTATAATTGTTGTATTTATTGTACTGGTTCTTATCATTCTCTTAATCAAGCTATACTCTTCTTTGATTACATGGGCTGGTAAGAATAAGGGTAATACAGCAAAGAAAACGACAATCGAAACGAAGGAAAGTAATCCTGTTTCTGAAAGCAATCATGTTATGTCAGTTGATAACAATATGGAAATCGTTGCGGTGATTACCGCCGCTGTTATGGCTTGCATGCAGGGTTCAAGCTCAAGCTTGCGGGTAAGATCCATTAAAAGAATTGGGCATACCACCCCAATATGGAATATCGCAGGCCGAAATGAACAGATCCTCTCAAAAATATAAATTAGTCTGAGCTGATTTAGAAATATATACTGGAAAGGTACGTTTTTTATGTGGAATGATTTTATCTTTGCGATTAAAGAACTGGCGCTGGAATCTGGTTTTGCAAAAATCACCTTGCTGCATTTTGTTTTAATCGTTATTGCCTGTGTTTTTATTTACCTGGCAATTGCCAGAAAGTACGAGCCTTTATTACTGCTTCCCATCGCTTTTGGAATGCTGCTTGCAAACCTTCCACTTGGCGGTTTGATGCACCCTGAGCTTTGGGATGTGTCGCCGATAGATTATAATCTGATCTTGCATAACGGCGGGTTATTGGACTTGCTTTATCTAGGCGTTAAGCTTGGAATTTTCCCACCGCTGATCTTTTTGGGAATCGGTGCTATGACCGATTTCGGCCCGCTGATTGCAAACCCGAAAAGCTTCCTGTTAGGCGCAGCTGCCCAGTTCGGTATTTTTGGAACCTTTATTGGTGCTATGGCTCTTGGGAATTTTACCGAAAAACAAGCTGGAGCCATCGCCATTATCGGCGGTGCGGACGGCCCTACAGCCATATGGCTTACTTCGAAGCTTGCCCCTGAACTGCTGGGTCCTATAGCTCTTGCAGCATATTCATACATGGCGCTAGTGCCCATTATCCAGCCCCCCATTATGAAGGCTTTAACAACGAAAAAAGAGCGTGAAGTTGTCATGGAACAACTTCGTCCTGTTTCAAAGCTGGAAAAAATATTGTTTCCTATTCTCGTCAGTATCCTTGTCATATTAATCCTTCCAGCGGCAGCACCCCTTGTTGGAATGCTGATGTTGGGTAATCTGTTCAAGGAAAGCGGCGTGGTAGAGCGCCTGAATGAAACAGCACAAAATGCACTGATCAATATTGTAACAATATTCCTCGGGTTAACCGTTGGCGCTACTGCCAGTGCAGATAAGCTAAGCCAGCCGGGCTTTGGCCTGCAGGCGTTATCCATCATTATACTTGGTCTGCTTGCTTTCAGTGTTGGAACTGCTTCTGGTCTCTTGTTCGGCAAGCTGATGTATTGGGCAACTGGAGGAAAGGTCAATCCGTTAATCGGCTCCGCGGGTGTATCAGCCGTACCAATGGCTGCCCGGGTGTCCCAGGTTGTTGGTCAAAAGGCCAATCCGCAGAATTTCCTTCTGATGCATGCGATGGGCCCGAATGTTGCCGGAGTTATCGGTTCGGCTGTTGCAGCCGGGGTGCTGTTGTCAATGCTGGGGTAATCAATCTTTATGGCGTAAAAAGGCAAGGGTCCCTTGCCTTTTTTTGTTTGGTTTAACCTCCTTTTTTGGCATTTGCTTTTGACTTCAAAGAAGCCAACTGATATAATTCGTATATTATACAGATTCGTTTTGCAAGGTGATATGTTATGAAATATATAGTACTATTAGGCGACGGCATGGCGGATTACCCGGTTCCATCCCTTGGCGGGAAGACACCGCTGGAAGCCGCTTACAAGCCAAACATGGATCTTCTGGCCAGCCATGGGGAAATGGGCCTTGTGAATACCATACCCGATGGGTTTGAGCCCGGAAGTGATATTGCAAATCTGTCTGTTTTTGGTTACGCGCCAGAAGTATATTATACTGGCCGCTCTCCACTGGAAGCTGTCAGTATGGGGATTGCCATGGAAGATACCGACATGGCTTTTCGTTGCAACCTCGTGACACTGTCAGCGGAAGAAAAATATGAAGATAAAACCATGCTGGATTACAGCGCAGGCGAGATTACCACGCCAGAGGCACATGAGTTGATGATGGCGGTCGCTGGCAAGCTGAACTCGGAAGACTTTTCTTTTTATCCGGGGATCAGCTACAGGCATTGTCTGATCTGGAAAAACGGCAAAAATGGCCTAACCCTTACGCCTCCGCATGACATTAGCGGCAAAAAAATCGTTTCCTGGCTACCCCAGGGTGAAAACAGTGATGTTTTTCTCTCGTTCATGAAAAAAAGCGAGGAAATTCTTAAAAACCATCCTGTGAACCTGAAAAGAATTGATCAGGGGCTGAACCCAGCTACCTCCATCTGGTTATGGGGTCATGGAAGAAAGCCGCAGCTTAGTTCATTCCATGAGAAATACAAACTAACCGGAAGTGTCATCTCTGCAGTGGATCTGATCAGAGGGATTGGTATTCTTGCCGGCATGAAAGTCATTCATGTAGAAGGTGCCACAGGGAACCTGCATACGAATTATGCGGGAAAGGCACAGGCTGCCCTCGATGCGTTGAATAATGGCAGCGACTTTGTTTATATCCATGTTGAAGCACCTGATGAATGCGGACACCAAGGGCTTGTGGATGGCAAGGTTCAATCCATTGAAAGAATTGATGCTGAACTGTTGGCACCATTACTTGATGGTCTTCAAAAACAGGACTTTTCCCTGCTTCTGCTACCGGATCACCCAACACCCCTATCCATCCGAACCCACTCAAGGGAGCCGGTCCCATATGTCATTTTTAATAACAACAGTCAGCATGGAAGCCTTTCACTGCGATTCACCGAAAGGGCAGCAGAGGCAACTGGCATTTTGATAGATAAAGGACATACTCTAATGGACAGGTTTTTAAGCTTCTGAGCGATGCGTTTTCAGTTATGGAAATGATCTGGCCCTTTGTGTATGTTTTCTGCTTAATTATAACCAGGCTTTAATACTTTTTGACGTAAGATCTAAAAAGCGGTTTGATTGAAATCAAACCGCTTTTGCTGTTTCACTCATTGGCCATAAGCTCTTCTTTCGGTGGGATCTTCAGAATCTGGTCCACAACGATTGTGTCATAGGGTGCCGGTATCTGGTTATACATCCCTAATCTCTCCACATAAACCCAATTGTCACCGTAATACTTTCTTGCGATGGAAGATAGTGTTTCTCCACTTGCAACCTTGTGAGTCTTCACTTCAGCTACAGGCGCTTGAGTGGGTGTGGGTTCCGGTGTGGGCTCTGGGGTTATCTCCAATGGTTCCGTTGGAGCGGGCGAGACCGATACCGAAATTGATGGCGTTGGTGATATCTGTTCGGTATCTTTCAATTTATTCAATAAATTACTAATCACAAAATACATGATAACGACCAGCAAAACTGCTGTTAAAACTACTGCAGTGTAATAAATAATATTTTCATATTTTCTGAAGTTTTTCCGGTTTGCATTTTTGTTGTACTTATATTTTGGCGGTGGTGTACTTTTCAAAGCTGAAGCCTTGGGTTTTTCGGCTGCTTTTCTAACAACTGCAGCATTCGGCGAGGTAACCCTTTCTATCCGCACCACCATTGCTGTCATATCATCTTCTGAATTGCGCTTCATTGCCTCTGAAATAACACGGTATGCGATATATGTACTGTCACTGCGCATCGATAAAATGTCTTCAAGGTTTTCTTCCCCAAGGGCGTTGTATACACCATCACTGATCAGGAGAAATTTATCACCTTCCTGAACATCTATCGGTTCTGTGATCGGAACGATCTGAGAGTCTTCTTCGCTAATGCTGTATTTTTCCTGGAAATCATCCACTTCATCATCCGAAATAATTCCCAGCTCTACGAGCCTTTTGGGCTGTGCCCGTTCGGCAGAAATATGCTTGAAGCTATTTCCACGGCAGAAATAGATATGCCCGGTTCCAAATGTGGCGCCAAAGGCCTTTCCTTCGGTCAGAAGCAACCCGGAAAAGCCCATGCTTCTGGCAGGATCCTCCTCCGGTATTTTGTTCATATCCATAAAGCTCTCAAGATACTTGGCTGTTTCTGTAACCCTGGAAGATAACTCTTTGGTCTTAAAACCCGAATCACCTTCATGTACGGTAATTTTTTCATGGAATTTGCCGATTTCCCGGAGAATTGAAAAACTAGCCCTCTGTTCCTCATCGGAGTATTCCATATGATCGGCTACCGCAAAGAAAAACTCTACTCCTCGGTTCTCCAAAGCTGCTTCCATATTGTCGAGATGATGTTCCGATAAGAATTTACCATTCATATAGAAATCATCACAATTAACTTCGCTTTTGTTTCCTTTGCGTGAATAAACACACGCATTTACCTTTAATATCTCACTCATAATGGAATTCTCCTTCATTCGACATGTTTTGGATATTCCTTCTTAAACCATCATATCATATGAATTTTGTGGTTTCAACATAAAACGATCTGTTTCAATCGGCATTTTCATTACAGAACCATTACAGAAAGAAATATATCCTAATCTTTACTATTTCCCTGTATATTCAATTATTATGACGATATTTGTTGTAAATTGTTCCATGAGGATCTGCAATATGTTGTACATCATATTAATTGCGGATTTGAACAGGAGGAGATTGTATATCTCCCCCTGTTATGCATTATCGAATCTCATTCTCCGGTTTAAACGTTGCACAGTCGGTTTCTTCTACGCTGTTTGCGTTCCTTGGATGCACTTCTATCTTTTCTGCTGCGCATTTATCACCGATCATATAGTAGTAGCAGCTGTTGACAACGCATTTTATTCCTTCGTTGGGATGCTCCATCTTTACAGGTTGCATAGGATAGCCTCCTTTCATGAATAAATCAGTTTTCCTGAAGATCTTTCGCTTAAGAAAACAACGTGTAAACAATATTTATTTTCTGCATGTTGCAGTACTATCATGCCATGAAAAACTTTCTATTCATGTTTGTCTACCGTCTGGAATAAATTATTCCGAGATCATCTCTAAAGTTGCATTACGCTAATGTTTCCTAATATTGCACAGCTACATCTCAAGTATATAGGGTGTGAACAGCAACGATGGTTTCGTTACTCGCCGTTTACGTAACACAGGTGATATTGTGTTCAGTAATTGTCTCGGTTATAATAGGAAAGAGGAAACAGATGCAAATTACGACTTAAAACGCGATTTGATATTGACGAATTTCACCGCGTTTATACAAAAACGAAAAGCCTCTTGCATTTAGCTGCGAGATGTTTTGGATGGGATGATAGGTTATGAAAATAAAAACTGTAGGTTATTATGAGGTACGCAAAATTACAAGTTTGAAGGATATGGTAAAGCAAAGCGCTGAGAAGTATTCGAGCTATGATGCTTTTACCCTGAAAAATAGCCAGGGTAATTTTTACGGGATTACTTATAAACAGTTTCAGGAGCAAATGAATGCTCTTGGAACTACCCTGCTTGATATGGGGCTTCAAAACGCCAAAATAGCCGTTCTTTCAGAAAACCGTTATGAGTGGTGTCTTACCTACCTGGCTGTCGCCAATGGTGTGGGCACCATTGTTCCTTTGGATAAGGAGCTTCCGGAAAATGAAATCACATCACTTTTGGCACGTTCTGAGGCCAAGGCAATAGTCACATCGGCAGGACATCTTGAAACCCTCGAAAAAGTTAAGAATGAGCTTCCAAACTTAAAATATATCATCAGCATGGATCATAATCCTGCTATAAACGGAAATGGCAAAACGTACCCGTCCTTGACGGAATTGATAAAAAAGGGCGGGAGCCTCATAGAGAAAGGCAACCGGCAGTATATTGATGCCGAAATTGACCCGGATAAGATGAACATGCTTATTTTCACCTCTGGAACCACCGATAAATCAAAAGGAGTCATGCTGTCCCACAAAAATATATGTCATGATATAATGGCAGTTTCACAGCTCATCTATGCAGATACCAATGACAGCATTCTCTCAATCTTGCCCCTGCATCATACATATGAGTGTACAGCAGGCTTCTTAACCATGATGTACTTAGGTGTTTCCATTGGGTTTTGTGAGGGTCTTCGCCATATAACAAGAAACCTGAAGGAATATGAACCCAGTATTATGATGTCTGTTCCGTTAATCCTTGAATCGGTTTATACAAAGGTTGTGAAAAAAGCGCGAAAAGAACACAAGTACCTACAATTGCGTTTTGCTCTTTCTATCACACCCCTGCTCTTAAAGCTTGGCATTGACATCCGAAGGAAACTTTTCAGGGAAGTGCATACCAACTTGGGCGGAAATCTTCGGCTAATCATATCCGGCGCTGCCCCCTTGAACCCGAAAATTTCCAAATCTTTGCGCGCCATGGGCTTTAATCTGCTGCAGGGTTACGGCTTGACCGAATGTTCACCCATTGTAACTGTGAATCGTATTGAAGTATATAAAGATGCCTCCGTTGGGCTTCCTTTAGCAGGTGTTAACGTTAAAATTGATAACCCCGGAAGTGACAGTATCGGTGAAGTTCTTGTTAGCGGTGATAACGTAATGTTGGGCTATTACAATAACCCCGATGCCACAGAAGAAGTGCTGAGGGATGGCTGGCTTTATACTGGTGACTATGGCCGCATCGACAAGGATGGGTTTTTATACATCACCGGAAGAAAAAAGAATGTGATCGTGACCAAAAACGGTAAAAATATATATCCGGAAGACATTGAACTCTATCTAAACAGCAGTGAGTATATCAAGGAATCCCTGGTTTATGGTGTTGACAGCGAGGAGGATGAAGAAACCAAGGTTTGTGCTCAGATAGTTCCAAATATGGAGGTCATCGTCGAAGAGCTTGGAAGTTTCCCGCTAAAAGAGGAGCTTGATAAGATTATTGCAGCCGAGGTAAAAAAAGCGAATAAAAAGCTTTCAAACTATAAAAAAATCCGACACTTCGATATCCGAGAAGAAGAGTTTGAAAAGACGACCACCAAAAAAATAAAAAGATATGTGGAATTGCTTTCTGTGAATATTTCAAGCCTGGCCAACAAGTTAAAGATTAAATCGTAAGCTCAATTCACACCGATCCCCGAGCATATAATAAATTATTATTTGGAGATAAAACGATGCTATCAACATACCATACCCATAGCCTTTTCTGTGACGGAAAATTGATGCCGGAAGACTATATCCTCGCTGCCATCAGCAAGGGCTTTACCGCCATAGGGATTTCCAGCCATGCCCCTGTATGCTTTGAGACAGACTGGACAATGAAGCCCGAAAAAATGGATGAATATTTATATTCGGTTCTTGCGCTGAAGGAAAAATACCGGGGCAAGCTTCAAATCTATGCCGGCCTTGAGACAGATTATTATCCAGGATGCAGGGATTACAGAAAATACCCTGGCCTGGACTATACAATTGGTTCTGTTCATTTTATACACCACCAGCAGTCGAATCAGTATATGGCTTTGGATGGCACCCCCGACGAATTCATTAAAACTAGGGACATCGTCTTCGACGGAGAAGTGCGTTGTTTGATCGAAAAATATTATACCCTGCTCATTGAGATGGTTCAGAATCAGACACCAGACATTCTGGGGCATCTGGACATTATAAAGAAAAACAACAAAGGCAACCGCTTCTTTAATGAGTTTGAACCCTGGTACCGGGAAGCTGTTGAACAGGCACTGGATGTTATTCAAAAACAGAACGTTATCGTTGAGATCAATACCGGCGGCATTTCCAGAGGATACACGACCGAATTGTATCCCTCAGACTGGATTCTGGCTGCAATGCGGCAAAGAGATATCCCAGTGATGCTCAACTCCGATGCACACCACCCGGATACAATCGATGTTTATTATCCGCAGGCACGTGAAAAGCTGAAATCCGCTGGCTATACCCAACAGCGTATTTTACTGGACAACAGTTGGCAAAACGTTCCTCTATAACAAACAACGGGCAGTTTCCTGCCCGCTGTGATACTGCTTTTTCAAAACCAGAAGAACCTCCACACGGCCTGCTGGCTTAATATCTTCCATATTCGTTGACAGCCCACAAATAAGCCTGGATGTTTTCATATGGGGTACCGGCTGCCAAGCTTCCTGCGGTGGTTTCAACAAGTCCACCATCTCCGCCGACTGCGTCGATGTCCCGCTTCACGATCTCAATGATTTCTTCGGGCGTTCCGTTCCTCAATACAAAAGGAGGCATCTGCCCATGGATAACAGCTTTCGGCATGGCCTTCCGGATTTCCAATGGATGTATTGTCGGCCCGAAATTCGTGTTGTTAACGCCCAGATCATACAGAATTGGCATCAGATGCCCCATAGGGCTGTCAGAATGCTGGTAACGATAATCATTCTCCGCTGGAGCAAACTCTTCAAAAACCCGTTTCAGAAATTGAGAACAGAGTTCTTCATATGCAGCAGGCGGGAACAAATAGCTGTTATCATCGGTAATCCAGTATCCGGGTTTCAGCTCTGAATTTGTGGCTTTTAGCAGAGCCTTGTGGTATTCCACCATTTTTTCGGATAATACTTCGTAAAACGCATTCATCACATCGGGTTCGTCCATTATAAAGATGCATGTGTTCTCGGTGCCCAGGATACTGGTTGCCATCGTGCAGGGACCTCTGTGTCCTCTTTCGCCGTAATCAAGTTTGATACCGGTTTGCTTCTCAACCCTTTCCTTTTCTTCAAACCAGCCTTCTGGAAAAGCTTCCTTGTACATGTCCAGTTTTTCAGCACGGGCAATCAATTTCTTAACGTCTTCAATGTCTTCAACCGTAGATTCCAGCCAGGGAGTACCGCCCTCGCTGAATTCCCAGTGAGCCCCCATGATGACCTCAAAGCGGTTAGGCTGAAGAACCATATCTTCTTTTTCATGAAAATGACGTATTCCAATGGCTTTTTCCATTTTGTCATTGCACAGGCGGTTCATTTCCAGCCTGTATTCTCTGTCTTGGAAATAGCGCAGAGTGGATTCCACCTGCATGTCTTCCAGCAGGAAATGATCGTCAAACGGCAGTTTTACCGGAACTCTCGGTTTCTTTGTTGTGAATGGCTGAAAGCACTTCTCATTTTCTTCCCAGAACTGCTTATAGTCTAACAGGTAACGCATTCTATGACACCCCCATATTTAGTATTATCATATTTCCAAGGCCCCACCCTGCTTCTAAAGTCTTTACAGCAAGCTGCAATAGCCTATAGACCACTGTTGCCAGAAGTGTATTTAAAACCGGTAACGAAAAACACCTGGTGGCAGGTCCGTAAAAACGCTATATACGTATTTTACTTCGTAAAAAAGCTTAGTGTTTGGCTTTCAGCTAAACGAGTTTACTTTTTAATGACGATATTTACAAGCCTGCCTGGAATCGCGATGACTTTAACGATTTCCCTGTCTTTTAGGAAGTCTGACACTTTATCATCCTCCAAGGCCGCTTTTTCCATAGCCTTTTTATCAGCATCCGATGGCACATCAATTCTGAATTTGACCTGCCCGTTAATCTGAATAGCTATCTCCACCGTATCCATAACCAGAGCATCCGGGTCCCATTTCGGCCAGCTGTGGTTGAATATGGAGTAAGCGTAGCCCATCTTTTCCCACATTTCTTCAGCAAAATGGGGAGCAAAAGGTGATATCAGAACCAAAAATGAACGTATTGCTTCCTCCAATACTGTTCCATTTTTTTCGGGTAACGCATCATATTTATATAGCCCGTTAATAAGCTCCATCAGCCGTGCAATCGAAGTGTTGAACTGGAATTTTTCCGCATCCTCCGTAACACCTTTGATCGCTGTATGAAGTACAAAACTCAGCTCTTTCTCGTTTGAGCCAATTTCGTCCGAGGTTAAGGATCCCTTTTCTGAAACAAACTTCTCAACAAGCCTTTCCGCCCTGTTTACAAAACGGGCAATCGCTTTTATACCATCATCACTCCACGGCCCACCTTCGGTATATGCAAAGCCAAAGGCAAGATACAGCCGAAAGACATCGGAACCGTGTTCGTCGATGTATTCGTCGGGGGAAATCGTGTTACCCCTGGATTTACTCATCCGTGCACCATCCGGTCCCAGAATGGTTCCCTGATGGACAAGAGATAAGAACGGCTCATCAAAATCAAGATATCCCATATCCCGAAGTGCCTTGGTAAAAAACCTTGCGTATAAAAGATGCATCGCCGCATGTTCTGCGCCACCGACATATTTATCAACCGGCAGGATTTTATTCACCCATTCCCGGTTGAATACCTCCTTTTCGTTTCGATTGTCAGGGTACCGAAGATAGTACCAGGAAGAACACACGAAGGTATCCAATGTATCGGGATCCCGTTTGGCGGGTTTTCCACATTTCGGGCAGGTTGTGTTCATGTATGAGTCACATTTTGCAAGGGGGGATTCCCCGTCAGGAGTAAACTCTACATCATAGGGAAGTCTGACCGGAAGGTCTTCTTCGGGAACCGGAACAGTTCCACAATCTTCACAATAAATGATCGGAATAGGTGCGCCCCAGTAACGCTGCCTGGAAACAAGCCAGTCTCTAAGCCGGAAATTAACTACCGGTTCAGCCCTGCCTTCCTTTTCAAGTTTTGCAACAATAGCATCCTTGGCATCCTCGGACAGTACACCCGAAAACTCCTGACTGTCGGTTAAGATACCGTATTCTACAAAAGGAAGTGTATCATCCACTCCTTCCCTGCCATTGATAACCCGTTTGATGGGAAGGTTGAACTTGGTGGCGAACTCAAAGTCACGTTCATCGTGGCCTGGCACCGCCATCACGCAGCCAGTTCCATAACCGGCCAGTACATAATCGGAAATCCAGATAGGTATCCTTTCACCATTTACCGGGTTAATGGCATAGGCTCCTGTGAACACACCGGTTTTCTCCTTCGCTGTGGACAACCTTTCCACATCGGTTTGCTTTCCAGCAAACTTCTTATACGCCTCTACCTGATCGCGACATTCATCAGTAGTCACCTGATCGGTTAACTCGCTTTCGGGAGCCAATACCACATAGGTTACACCATACAGGGTATCTGCCCTTGTTGTAAAGACTTTAAAGGTCTTATCACTATCTGCTACAGCAAACTCAATTTCTGCGCCTTCCGAACGGCCAATCCAGTTTGTCTGAATTTTCTTCGTCTTCTCAGGCCAGTCCAGATCGGGAATGCAGTCCAGAAGCTCCTGAGCATAAGCAGTAATCTTGTAAAACCATTGTGTCAGATCTCTTTTCGTTACTTCTTTGTGGCATCTTTCGCAGGCGCCATCTACAACCTGTTCGTTGGCAAGAACCGTTTTACAACTGGGACACCAGTTTACAGGCGCCTTCTTTCGATAAGCCAAGCCGTGCTCTAACAGTTTCAGAAAAATCCACTGGGTCCATTTGTAATACTCTGGTGCGCAGGTAATCACTTCGTAATCCCAGTCATAGGTGGCTCCCATTTCCTGAAGCTGCCGTTCCATCGTTTCAATATTTTTATAGGTCGAGTCCTTCGGATGGATACCTGTTTTTATCGCATAATTTTCAGCGGGCAGACCGAAAGCGTCAAACCCCATCGGATGGAATACATTAAAGCCCTGCAAGCGCTTCATTCTGGCCCAGGAATCGGTCAGACCAAAATTATACCAATGCCCGACATGCAGGTTTGCCCCCGACGGGTAGGAAAACATTTCAAGGCAATAGAGTTTGTTTTCCAGATTCGCCTTATCAAATTGATAGAGGTTGGTTTCTCTCCATTTATTTTGCCACTTTTTATCCACCTCTGTTGAATATGCCATTTTTCTTCCTCCTGATCTGTCTGTGAATGAATTATTAATCTAAAACAAGGCGCTCTCATCCCCCGCGTTTTGGCGCATAATTCGCGCAAGCGCTAACTAATATTAATTCAAGGCGGGGATAGCCACCCTAAATATTCTTCATCGAAGAATTATTCCCTGGGAGGGATTACTTTACCGTCCTGCCACAGTCGTTCCAAGTTATAAAACGAGCGGTCCTCCTCGTGGAAAATATGCACAACAATATCGCCATAATCCAAGAGAACCCATCTGGCGCTATTATAACCTTCCCGGCGCAGAGGCCTTATATCCTTTTCCTTCAGTTTGTATTCAACTTCATCGGCAAGCGTCTTGATATGGGTGTTAGATGTACCGCTGCATATAATAAAATAATATGCAATGGTGGTCAGCTCGCGGATATCGATGACTTTGAGATCCTTGGCTTTTTTGTCCTCCAGTGCACGAATAATACAGTTATACATTTCTTCAATTTCCATTGAATTTATCAACCTCCTGTTTCCGGTTTCCACCAAATTCCTGAATTGTTCTGGTACTATATATGCTGCCTTATGTTCGTATAATATAACCCGGATAATCCGGCAAAATCGCATCTTTTTGTCATATATTATAGTACACTTTCTTACTCTGTGAAAGAAGCTTATGTTTCTATCATAACCCTTAACATGTCAGGTATCAAGGAGTTTTTTCCTTAAAATATCGCATTCCTTACGGAAATTACCACTATGCCCTTTCGCTCCTCCTACGCCGCCAAAATGCAGCATTCTCTCCAATATTCAGAAATCTGTCTGAAACCTGCATGATTTTCCCAGTTTGGACTACAAAAACGCGAGAACAATCTCATTCACAATAATGAGCAGCTGGCAGCTAAAGGTTCTGAATTCCTTAATGGGCATGGTGATGTGCGTTCATGAAATCTTCCGTGTTACCGCCCAGCCTCCGTATTGTGCCAACGATCTGGTGAAATACCCTGTCAGGAAGACCATGGGCGTTCTTTTCCAGGAAACTTCTCAACATTGGCACCGCTCTTCCATCGCCATAAACCTCAAAACACAGGATGGCATGCATTTTATTATCCATTGTCCGAAAAGCACTGCGAATCAGCCGGTATATTCTATCATCATTTGCACCAGAACAGGCTAATACATAAAGCAACATCGTTTCAACATTTCCAAACCCTGTATCCCCCATCCGCTCCAATATGGGTTCAATCGTCCTGTCCTTATGCAGCTTAAGAGCTGCTTCGATTTGTTCCAACTGCGGTTCCTTCTCTACCTGATAGGCAAGCGTAATCAAAGCTTCGATACATTCATCCATTACCATAGTGCCCAACGTTATAACTGACGCCGCAAACAGATAATCGGCCGGTGGTTCCCCATCCCTGTTATCCACAGCCAGCTGGTAAAGCTGCGAAACTGCGTCGTTACCGTATTGTTGCAGTTTTTTGATCAGCAAGGCTGGAGGGTGCTCATCAGCGGCACGGGCGATATGGGTAAAAATTTCAAAAACCTGTTCTAGGCTTGACAAGTCGCTGATTGCCTGGTCAGGCGTGGAGCCCTGTAACTCTTCCAACGGTGTATTGGCCCATTTTTCAATAACTTTTGATTTTTCAGCTGAATAGTTTGTGATAATCTGGTATAGGGCGGCCTCCTGTTCCTGAGGGGAAAGATTTGTAAGGTCCTCGTCAATGGACAGCTTGTTTCTGCTAAAATATTCTGCGACAGCATTACAGTATGTGTTTGCCAAGATTTCCTTCAGTTCAGGCATGATTTCCTCCATTCCATGCGAAACTGCCTGACTCCACTGAGGGAATTCAGCAGACGCAATCTGTTCATTTTGGTGTTATATACCCCTTCCCTGTAGTATTTGAGGGCGGAATTGATTATATCATCACAGCTGAATATTATCAATAATAATTGAGAATTTGTGGCATACAGTAAACCCTCCCTATTGATTTTCAGCGGTTCTCGCGTTATAGTGAAGAAAAGCCTAATGATATGACAGCTGTCAAAGATAAGGAGGATTTTGTATGCGTTTTACATTCAGCCATAACAATTTTAACGTACGTGACCTGGAAAAAAGCATTCAGTTTTATCAGCAGAATCTGGGGCTTGTTGAAACACGAAGAATTGCTCCCGATCACGGCAAATTTATCATCGTTTTCCTGGGAGATCAGCAAACTCCCCACAAGCTGGAGCTTACCTGGCTGCAAGACTGGGAACAGCCCTATAACCTGGGTGACAACGAATTTCACCTTGCCCTGGAAGCTGATGATTACGAACAGGCCCACGACATGCATGAAAAAAATGGCGTCATCTGCTACGAAAACAAAGAAATCGGCATATATTTCATCAGTGACCCCGATGGATACTGGATAGAAATCATACCGAAAAAAGCTCGGGAATAATATACCGCGCACACAGAGAAATGCCCCGCTGGCGGGGCATTTTCTATATCACTGCATATCAGTTACAGCATTTGTTATCAAAGTGTCCCCTGGGGCTGAATATACCAGGACAGAAAATGATGACGATAAGGACGATAATTATTATCCATTCCCATCCACCAAATCCAAAAAAGCCGTTATCGCGGCAATCACCCATTCCAATTCACCTCACATTGGTTCAACTGCTATATATTATGCCGGGAAAGGCTACTTGGTTACCGTAATACCACAGATCTGCCCATACAGGCTCTTATATTCCTCAGCCGAATGATTCCAGCTGAAATCCTGCAGCATACATTGTTTGATCAGGTGGTTCCATTTCTCTTTATTCCTATATACAGCAATAGCTCTTGCGATGGCGTCTTTCATTTCATGGGCGTTATAGTTTACAAAGGAGAACCCTGTTCCTGTTTCAGTAAATTGATTATATGGGATCACGGTATCCCTTAATCCGCCAGTTTCTCTTACGATCGGTACGGTTCCATACCGCATGCTAAATATCTGGCTTAACCCGCAGGGCTCAAACAGAGATGGCATCAGAAACAGGTCACAACCGGCATATATGCGCTGTGCCAGGGTTGGATCATAACAGATATTGGCAGACATTTTGCCTGGCCATGCGCTTTGCGCCCAACGGAACATATCCTCGTATTTTTTTTCGCCAGTTCCAAGCACGATCAACTGGAGTTCCATACTTAAAAGCTCGCTGATCATCCTGTCCACAAGGTCAAGCCCTTTTTGGTCTACCAGCCTGGAGATCAGCCCGACAAGTGGTATCTCTGCATTTTGCTCAAGCCCCTTGTCCCTCTGAAGACTTAACTTGTTGATTTGCTTTCCATCGGGTTTCTCAGCACTGAAGGGCGCATAAATTCGTTTATCGGTGTTGGGATTATTCTCTTCATAGTCAATCCCGTTGATGATTCCGATCAGATCGGCAGACCTTTTCCGAATAATCCCCGAGAGGTTCTCCCCGTAGTAATCTGTTTGGATTTCCTCTGCATACGCCTTACTCACAGTTGTCACCTTGGTGGCAGAAGCTATTCCCGCTTTCAGGAAGTTAATGTTGTCAAAAAATTCGATTCCTTCGTGATTGAAATAATCCCAGCTAAGGCCAATGACTTCATCCATCATCACCTTCGGAAAAATTCCCTGATATTTCAGGTTGTGAATGGTCATGACCGTGTGCATGGTCTGATAAAAGCCTTTGTTTCTGTGATATCGGTAATGGGCATCCAGCAATGTAGGAACAAGCCCGGTCTGCCAATCATTACAATGGATTATATATGGCTTGAAACCGATAACAGGAAGGATCTCCAAAATTGCTTTGCAGAAAAAAGCAAAGCGTTCTCCATCATCAGGTTGCCCATAGTACCAGCTCCGATCGAAATAATGTTCATTGTCAAGGAAATAGAACAAAACGCCTTCATGCTCCAGCATAAAAATCCCGCAGTATTCATGCCGCCATGCCAGATCAATATACGTATAACCCAGAAAACGCATTTTATTGACGTATTCCTGTGGTATCTGCCGGTATTTGGGCATAACAACACGAATATCAACATTCAGTCGCTTCAGAGCCTTCGGCAATGAGCCCGCGACATCGGCAAGCCCACCAGTTTTGGCAAAGGGAGCAACCTCCGATGCTGCAAACCATATTTTCATTTGATTCATTATCAAACCCTCCTGTAACCCCGTTTCATGAAAGTTCCGTGGTCCTGGCTTCAACAGGTGATCTGTTGACTAGCTGCTGTAGCTTTCAGCGCCCGCATTTTGGCGCACAATTCGCGCAAGCGCCTATTGAAAGAAACATCGACCCTTATCCAAGTGGAAGTCGTTTATATATTGTGTTTTAAAGCCATTAGCGATTCATGCCATTCTAAATCTGCTCCTATCAACATATGATCCATTAATCGAAAACATTTCATACCTCTCCGGATTTTTCTGCTACCAAAAACGGTAACAGACAACCGGGATAAAACCTCTGAAGGAGAAACCGTATGAACAAACCAATTCTGCAAATCGGAGACAAAGGCGCTAAAGTCATGCTCCTTCAAAACAGATTGTCGGAGATTGGGTATAACCCCGGCATTGTGGATGGCATATATGGAAATCTAACCAAAAATGCCGTTATTCAGTTTCAATCGGATCATGCACTAAAGCCCGATGGCATCGTCAGTCTCTCCGGATGGAAGGCTTTAATGCCCTATATTGAGGGATTTAACCGATACACAGTCGGGGTCGCTGATACGATTAAGGACATAGCCCAAAATCATTATACCACCGTTTCTCAAATTGTAACCTGCAATCCGGGAATAGAAAAAGAAGGATTCCAACCAGGAATGCAGCTGAATGTCCCCTATGGATTTGATGTTATTCCCTCGAATATATCTTATTCGCCTGATCTTCTGGAGAGCCATATACGAGGATTGTCCGCAAGATACCCGTTTTTGGGAACAGGTATTATTGGGCAAAGCGTCCTCGGTAAGCCCCTTTACTTCCTGAGGCTCGGAAGCGGTAAAAAAAAGGTGCTGTATAATGGCGCACATCATGCCCTGGAATGGATTACATCTGTACTTTTGTTGAAGTTTTGCGAAAATTTCTGCAGAACGTACTCCCGGGGTGAGAAGATGAAAGGGATTGACATTCATGGGCTTTATAACAGTTGCAGTATTTATGTGATACCGATGGTAAACCCGGATGGGGTTGACCTGGTTGTTAATGGTCTTTCTGCGGAAAACCCATTTTATTATGATTTGCTGTCCTGGAACCATGATAACCTCCCCTTTGAAGAAATATGGAAAGCCAACATTCGTGGAGTTGACTTAAATTTGAATTATCCCGCAAACTGGGATAAGGCCAAAGAGCTTGAAAGCAAATTCAATGCCTGTAAGCCATCCCCATGCCGCCACGCAGGGCCATCACCGCTATCAGAGCCCGAAACCTTCGCTTTGGCTGATTTTACACAAAGGCTAAAGCCCGAGCTCGTCATCGCCTATCATACCCAAGGAAGAGTCATCTACTGGAATTATGGCACCTCTGCTCCTCCCCGTTCGAAGGATATCGCAGAAATTCTGTCAGGTGTTTCCGGATATGGTTTGGAGGAAACACTTCCGGAAGACTCCTATGCAGGGTATAAAGACTGGTTCATCCAAGAATTCGATAAACCGGGATATACGTTTGAAGCGGGCATAGGTGTGAATCCACTGCCCATATCCCAATTGGGCACGATTTATCTGGACAATGAGAAAGCAATGTTGCTTGCTGCCTTGCTGGCATGAACCAAAACAATTGAGTTTCTCCTCTCTTGCAAGGAGAAAACAGTTATAGTGAAAGAGTAGGTTGAAGCAGTCATGACTGACAGATATAATGAAGATGCATGAAGTTCTTCGTGCAAGCGGCATCCGGAAGCCGACGTCTATAAAGAAAGGAGTGATCTACGTGAAGATTGTAATGGAGGTGGCTGCCCTTTAGCAGCAAAACAGGTGTACAGTTTCGGCTGTACACCTGTTTTTGAAATCTTCTCTCGTTCAGGGGGGTGGAGAGCTTCTTTCCCTTAATTGTTTAAGCCGTAGCGCAATTCATATTCTACCCCTTAACACCGCCAAGGTGCAGCCCTTTTACGAAATATTTCTGCAGGAATGGATAAGATACAATAATCGGAGCTGAAGCAACAATGGTGATGGCTGCCCTTATCGAATTGGGTGTGATGATGTTGCTTGAACCATGGGCTTTCAGGTTTGGATCTACGGCCCTGGTTTGAACCATCGAAGAGGATAAAAGCTTCATCATCTCATATTGCAATGTACTGAGCTTTTGTTTTGAAGAAGCAAAAATAAAAGTGTCAAACCAAGCGTTCCAGGTACCAACCGCTACCCATAGTGCAATCGTTGCAAGGACGGGTTTACATAACGGTATGATAATCTGTATAAAAATCCTAAACTCCCCGGCACCATCAATTTTTGCAGATTCCGCCAAGCTTTCAGGTAATTCATGAATAAAGGTACGAATGACCATAACATTAAAGGCTCCAAGCATTACTGGTATAATGTATACCAAATAGTTATTGATAAGCCCCAGGCTACGGTAAAGGAAGTATTGGGGAATCAACCCAGCGTTGACATACATTGTAGCAACAATAAACTTGGTCATAAAATTTCTAAGGACAAATTCTTTACGGCTGAGGATATAGGCCGCCATGGCCGAACAAAAAACATTCAGCACGGTTACTATCACGGTTTTTGATACGGATACCCAGAAAGCATCAATCAGGTTTCTCGTCTGAAACAGGGTTTTATAATTGAAAAAGGTGGGTTTACGAGGCCAGAACCAGAGCCCGCCCTTTATACTGTCCATTGCGTCGTTAAAAGAAATTACAATGGTGTTCCAGAATGGGTACAGCATTACAAAAACCACTATAAACATAAAAAAGTAATTTGCAATATCAAAAATATTGCTAGCCACGTTGTTTTGCTTAATATCCTTTGCTTTTGCCAATTCCAAACACCTCCTTAAAATAGTTTTTCTTCGCCCAGTTTCCCAGCTGCGAAATTCGCAACAGTAATCATTATAATGCTGACAACCGACTTGAACATACCTGCTGCTGTTGCAAATGAAAAGTTGTTGGATGCAATTCCATATTTCAATACAAAAATATCAATCGTTTCAGAAACATCGGAAACAATACCATTACCAAGCAAATATTGCACTTCAAAACCTGCGTTGAGAATAAAACCAAGGTTCATGATCATCAAGATCACAAAGGTTGATTTAATTCCGGGCAGTGTGATGTAGATCATGTTTTGAAACCGGTTTGCACCATCCATATATGCTGCTTCATATAGCTCGGGTGATATTCCTGAAATGGCAGCCAGGTATATAATGGAGTTCCATCCCGTCTCCTTCCATATATGGGCTCCGTTCACAACCCACCAGAACAGCTTTGGTTCTCCTAAAAACAAAATGGGTTTGTCAACAATCCCCAATGACAATAGAAAATTATTCACAATACCATCATCCGTGGAAAGAAAATTGGCCACCAGCCCTGTAACAATAATCCACGACAGAAAGTGGGGAAGATATGATATGGACTGCACTACCCTTTTGTACCCCGTATGCTTTATTTCATTGAGAAGAAGTGCAAAAATTATCGCTACAGCCGTACCGATAAATAGATTCATGGAGCTCATCACAATGGTGTTACGGATAACGCGGAGAAACCTTTGGTCGGTAAACAGTCTTTCAAATTGTTTTAAGCCAACCCATTCCTGTTGCCAGAAGGTTTTCCCCGGCTTGAAGTTCTGAAACGCCATTGTCAGCCCCCATAAGGGTGTATAGTTGAAAATAAAAACATAGACAATAACAGGTATGGACATGAAAAGCAACGACCTTTGTTTTCCCAAAAGCCGAATCGTCTCTTTAAAACCGCCTGAGGCACTGCTTTTCCTCACCACTGAACTTGTATGATTGGATGTCGCCATATTTCTTCCTCCATATATACATTTGTCTTTAAAGGCAGTGATATCAGGGCCGAATCCTGATTATTTAAATGTGTTCCTCCGCTTCTGTATGAACCAGCCTTTCAGAAAGCTGCCGTTCGGCGAAACACATTGCTCTCTCACTTCAATGAGCGTTTGCACGAATTGAGCGCTAAAACGCGGGTGCTGAAGGCACCTTGTTATACGGGTCGAGCCGTGTAGTGCATTCCTGTGTTTTGGGTATTTTGCTTGCATAATATGCTATACGCCATGAGCATTTTATCAGATGATACTTCTTCAATTTGTGGCCTTTAGAGCACGGGGTTTTAGGAGCATAAAGGACTGTTACCATCCGTTATTTGCTTCCAGCAACATACATTACCTAAATTCAGCTAAACCTATTCGTTTAGTTGAATTTGAACCCTGTCTCTCTTCATAGCCTATTCGGATATTCTCTGAGGAAATCTCATTCAACAATTCTTCTGCGAATTCTGCACCACATGCTTAGTGGCCTCTTCTCGCTTCGTTTCCATTACATGCATTCTTGAAAAATGGGATACACGGGATCGAACCCGTGTATCCACTGTAATTCCATCGATTTTATTTCATTCTCTTTTGAATTTCTTCATTAACAAAATCGAGATAAGCTTCATAGCCTGAATTTTCAAGCTCTGCCTGATAAGCATCCCATTTTGCATCAAACTCGTTAGCATCGGAAATAATAATCTTGGGTAAACGTGTATTTTCCAGCTCGGTAATTTTGTCTATTGCTAATTTTGCATCAGAGCCATCCGGAACTGTATAACCCCATACAGGGTAATAGTCTGGTGAATCAGGAGGCGGAGAGAGGAACTCTGTTGTAAGCTTGAATCCATATTTCTCGAGGAAACCCTGATCATATTTGGATTGCTGTGCCAACAATTCGCCCGGTTGTTCGCCAGGGCTGCACCAGTTACCGTCAGAGAATATCCCCTGGAATTTCGGGAACTGGTTCCAAAGCTCGTCAGCCATATTGTTCAGTACCCAAGTCTTATCACGAGCATTCGCACGCTGTTCTTCCGTACGATAGAACAAACCGTCGCTGCCAACATGGTAATGCTCCCCTTCAATGCCCCATTGCATCAGTTTCTGCATGTCTTCTGTCAGCAATGCATCAATGTATGCCATGGCCCTTTCAGGATCCTTACATTTTGTTGTGAGGCCCATACCATTGCCACCGGTAAAGGTGGGCTTTTCCAGGTACCAGCCCTTATAGCCTGGATAAGTGATTTCAACAGGTACATAGGTCCGGTTGTATTTCTCTTCCTGTGTCAGAACCTTTTCTGCACTTTCGAAATTCCAGTATTGGTCGAACATTGCAACAACACGGCCCTGAGAAATTTTGGCCAGGTATTGGTCGTAGTTTTGGGTAAAGGTCTCAGCAGAGATGATACCTTTGTGATACATCTCATTTAATTTCTTGTAATAAGTCTTTGCATAATCTTTGTTCTGGTACAGATCAGCTACGTATGTTTCCTTGTCTACCACTACGTCACCATCGTTGGGACATCCAACAAGATGCTGAGCAGGGTTTTTCAAGCAGAACGAACGCCAGTCGTAAGACAGAACTTCAAAGCCCAAGGTGGGTTGTCCGTCGATCGTTGGATACTTCTTCACATAGTTTTCGATAAGCGTGAAATATTCATCCAGTGTCTTTGGATTCGGATATCCTGCGTCTGCAAGTACATCTTTCTGAATCCAGAAAGACGGTCCATTCTGGTATGTAGGGAACCAATCGCCGTAATATGCACCATAATTGTCAAGCAGGTAAATAACGCCAGCCTCACCACTGGCAGCTCTTAGCTTCTTCATATAGGGTGCATAATGCTTGGCTATATTAGGATATTTCGGGATAAGGTCATCGAGAGGCATGAATACTCCAGCTTCCATAGCTGTTGCTCGAGCCTGGCTTGGATTCATCAAATCGGGATAATCACCCGATGCAATAATAACGCCCATTTTTTGGAACAGGTCGCCTACCAGAAACTCAAACTCAATGGTAACACCTGTAAGTTCCCTGATCTTTTGAACAACAGGATTGTCCTCGGCAGGAGCCTGGGACTGGTCACCTGAGAACATGGTAAACGTGATTGGTTCTGGTTTTGCGGGTTGGTTATCTGTCGGCTGAGTAGTAGGTGCCTTTGTGGGATCAGCTGCAGGACCGGTGCCAGGAACTGCGCATCCTGTAAACAGGAGCATTACAGTAATCATCACTGCAACCAGTAGTGTGCACGTTTTTGGCAATTTCATTTTACAACCTCCTCATAAATAATGCATTTGGATAATTTTATTATAATTAAACTGGGATAAGTACTGCCCTATAAAAATTATAGTATTTTCTTTGATTTCTATTGTTTTTATCTATTAGTTCTAAATTTGTTATACCCCATCGTTAATTTATATGCACAATCACCAAATATCCCCACATCAGTTCAGGATGGTATGCCATTAGCCTGTGATGATCGCGATCTCTTTTTTTTATGATGTACAAGCTTTTATTTATTTCTCTGCAAGGTAAAAAATGTTGGAGCTATGGATGTTACGGTACATCAGTGCTCTTGGATGCATTTATCTTTTAGAAATATCTTATCTTGGCAATACTGAATTCCTAAATTCTGAAGGTGATTTCCCGGTATATTCAAAAAATTTGGAGGAAAAATAATTTGGGTCATCAAAACCAATTTTGACGGCGATTTCATATATCTTTAGGTTTGTATTGGATAGAAGCTCTTTTGACTTTTCAAGCCGGATTGAGTTGATATAATAATTCAGTGATACTTTCTTTTTTTTAATAAACTGCTGTCCCAAATAGGCGGGGTTAACGAAAAAAGTCTCTGCTATATCAATGATTTTTAAAGGCTTCATGTAATTGTCCGCAACGTATTGCGCTACCTTTTCAACGATATCCATATTGCCTCTGTCAGTTTTCCGAAGAGAGAATTCGTTGCATAACAAGCAAAACTCGGTAACCAGTTTTTTAAGGCTGTATATGTTTGTTTTTCCCTGCACTTTTTTATACTCGGAATATTTCTCAGCTAGCTCACCGATGTCTTCCACCCTCTCTGAAAGGATCTGGAGGATGGATGCCATTATACTGTCAAGGTGGATCAGTGCTATTTCGGGAACTACCATAGCATTACATAACTGCCGGACCAGTTGCTCTATATCGTTAACCAGCTTTACCATATCATTGTTTCGGAATGCGGTAATAATTCGAACAACATCCCCGCTGTCTTCGTAAATTTTACAAAAGGTTTCCCCTTCAATATCGTCATAAAAGATAATGGACTGCTCCTGTAAATAAAACTGCTTGCTTTTGCATAATGAAATCGATTGAATAGACTGATGGAGGCTATGGAAACCCTTTACCTTTTTTCCAATGCATATATCCACCGAAATCCCTTTTTCAACCAAAAGATAGCTTTTCAGGTTCTCGGCAAGATACTTCACGTCATAATTAAAGCTTTGTAGAAGACTGTGTCCGACAACCATATGACATCTGCTGCTGTCCTGGCGCAGGATAAACCGCATATTGGCCGATCCGATTTTCTCTGAAACAGCTGCAAACACATCTTCGTTTTTACGGTTCTCAGAGCTTAACGCAAATGGTTGGAAGTCCAAATGCCTTTCGATGGTGACATATCTCAGGCCGTATACCTCTTCATTTTCAAGATCCAGTTCCTTGTTACCCGACAGGTCCCCGTTGATGATGCTGTTGATATAGGATTTCACCTTTAAGCTTTTGCGTATCTCCTTTTCCTCCAGAATAGTCTTGATATCAACCAGGGTTCCATACAACAATACTTCATCGATTGGCTTAAGGATGTATTCTTTTACGTGAAACCGTACGGCTTTGCGAGCATACTCAAATTCACTGTACCCACTTAATATAATAAATTCAATGTCCTTGGACATGTTGTTTCGCACATATTCCACAAGCATCAAACCGTCCATTTTCGGCATCCGGATATCTGTAAGGACCAGATCGGGATTTAGATCCCTGATCAACGGTATTGCCTCTTCTCCGTTTCTGGCAGTAGCACAGACTTCAAACCCAACCTCCGCCCATTTAATCATTTTTTTAAGGCCATCGAGTATTTGCTTTTCATCATCTACGAGAATAACTTTATACATTGCTTCTCTCCTTTAGTTCCTGCATTTCCAGTGTTAGTACGATTTCTGTAAATTCACCTGGTTTGCTGTTAACTTTGAAGCTATAATTCCCGTCAAAGTATAAATTTAATCTGCCGATTACGTTTTTAATTCCAATTCCCCTACTATTAAACTCTTCAATATTATTTACCATGCCCTGGTCCATACCGATGCCATTATCAAAAACCGTCATGACAACCTGATGATCCTTTACAGACGCAGTAACCTTCACAACTTTCATTCCCTTCGATCCGGAAAAGCCATGCTCACAGGCATTATCCACGAGTGTCTGCAGCGTCATTTTTGGTATTTTTAAATCAAGAAGACTGTCATCTGCCAGAATTTCAAACTCCAGTTCTTCTTCATAACGGTATTGTTGGATTTCCAGATATTCTTGAATAAATTTAAGCTCTTCCCGCAAAGCAATCATGTCTTCGTCCCATTGCAAAAGCTTTCGAAATATTTTAGACATATATTTGATAATACGTGCGGTTTCAAATTCATTTTTCATATAGGATTTCACACGGATGGTTTCCAGAACATTAAACATGAAATGGGGATTTACCTGTACCTGGAGGGCATTAAGCTCTGATTGCTTTTTCATCAGTTCCAGTTGTGTCTCCCTGATTTTTGCCTTATATACATTTTCGATCAGGATTTTTATCTTCGCTATCATCTTGTTCAGGGACAGAAACAACTGACCGATCTCATCGTTCCCTTTCTTCCTTTCAGGTATCGGTTCATATTCTTCTTTTTCTACCTTCTCCATGTGTTTAACAAGAATGTTGATTCGTTTGTAAAATGAAGCCGAAATGGACCAGATGATTACGCTGGCAAAAATGGTTACAAACAGCATCAACAGGACGATCTGGTTCTTCGTCGAAACAAAATCCGCCTTCATAAAATCCTTGTCCAAGATACAAATAACCTGCCAGTTATCCATCATTGGCAGATTCTTTCTTATAACTTCCTGGTCAGAATCCACAAGGCTCTGATCAAAGGGTACATATCTGCTGTATGTATCGCGCCTGTCTGAACGGGCAATGATCAGATTGTTTTTATCAACAAGATATAAATGGCCAGGCAGGCTCTCACTGCGCAACGCTTTTTCAAATGCATCCTCTCTGAACGTAATCCTGAGTATATGGGTATAATCCCTGCTTTTTACATTATCCAGCCGACGTACATACGAAACAAGCTTCGAGCCCACATATCCCACCGACACCTCATCGATATGATTGATAAAAGCAGCGTCTACATTCCTCTTGTTGAACTCATCGTACCAGTTGTTCCCAGATGCCTTTTCCTCGAGTTTATAGATATAATTTGATCTTAAGACGGTTTCATTATTGGTATACAAAGAGAGGATGGTGATATTGGTATTGTATGGAAGGATTTTACTCCACATGTCTTTCATCTTTGTGTAGTAAATGTCGAGGTATTCCTGTGTATCCTGATATGCCCTGTTTAATAGTTTATACATATCCAAATCGGCGTAAATAATGTTGGATGTGACAATGGCGCTGACTGCATTGGATTCAATTTCATTCCCAATGCGATCTACCGCCTGATTGAAAAGTATTAGTTTTTCTTTTTCAGCACTTTTGGTCACAGAATTGTAAAAAGCCCATGAGAACACAATGATCGGAACAATCACGCATAACAAATAAATTAATATTAGTTTTGTTCGTATGCTGAAATTGTTAAGTTTCAGTTTTTTTATCATTCTAACAAATCGATTCATAAACCCCACTCCAAAGCCAAGGGGCTCAACATTTTAATTATATACCCGAACCTTGTTTTCACAAGAACAAACAAGGTTACCATACCCATCATACTAGAAATATGGCTTCTTCACAATAGCTCTTGCATCGACAATAATTGTTACGAAGACCAGTTTGAGAGATATATGTGCAATAATAGTAAACATTGGCGTAATGCAGCATAGAGATGTAACAGAAAAACCTTGTTTATGTGGAAGAACTTAGGGTAGATATAGAGTAATGATTTCAACTTTGTTATCATTACATACCATTGGAGGTGTTAATTATGACCAGAATGCTATTGGATCCAGACAAATTAAAGGTTTGGAGAACTTCCGCCGTATTAGAAAACTATAGGGAGCTTCCAGATTCCAGGGTATCGATTCCATCGGAAGCCAGCGTGGAAATTGCTCGGGAATTCGTTAATGAAAACCAGAAATAACAAAATGCTTTTCAGCTTGTTCATGAGAAAAAATGGGACCCAACACCTGTTGTGATCTCCATCAAAAAAGGTGCATTCAGCACTCCTGAAT
>LSQX01070443.1_pt1 | contig 27423 bp, 18 predicted proteins | sample 654561 | NCBI WGS metagenome assembly LSQX01 (sample SAMN04489861, study PRJNA283612) | anaerobic digester metagenome | isolation source: 4 biogas reactors fed with cattle manure at either 37C or 55C with and... | place: Denmark: Kongens Lyngby | collected 2014
TGGTTCGTCCACCTCCGCTTCCCCGGCCACGAACACAGCAAAATTGTGGATGGCGTACCAGAAGGATGGGAACAACGAAACCTTCAAGAAATAGCGACCATACAAAAAGGTAAGAACATAACGAAGGATATGACCGAAGACGGAGTTGTCCCAGTTGTTGCGGGAGGATTGAAGCCAGCTTATTATCACAACGTGGCAAACACTACAGGATCTGTCATAACAGTCAGCGCATCTGGAGCCAATGCAGGGCATGTGGCTCTTTACCATCAAGATATTTGGGCATCTGACTGCTCCTATTTGAGTAGCAGTGACAATCCAGAAATTTGGTTTTTCTATCTTGCCATGGTTTACCGTCAGCCCGAAATTACCAGGATGCAACAGGGCGCAGCACAACCGCATGTTTATCCAAAGCATTTAATGCGTCTTAGCATTCTTTATCCACCCCAAATTTTGCGGAATCTTTTTCATGGTACTGTAGAGCCAATATTTCTACAGATTGCCAACCATGAAAAGCAAATTGACAATCTTGCCAAAGCCCGAGACCTCCTCCTGCCCAAACTGATGAACGGTGAGGTGGAGGTATGAGCAACTATCCCCGTATTGAATGGACGCACAAACACGCGCCTCAACGGGTGACCCGAGGAAATCCGGGAGCAATAATCGAATATGGCCTGAAAATGTGGATGGCACAAATGATGTTGAAGCAAAGACAACGAAGAAATTCGGAATTTCCGAATTTCAATCGGACGGAGCATCCAGCGTGAGGAGAGCCTGAAAGAATTGGCAGAGGTAAAAGAACATTACACCTGAAGATTCATTGAAACCCCACACGACGTCGGGTAAGTGTCGGGATAACGTCGGGAAAGATTTCGTTGCCTGTCGGGAAAAGCTTCCGTCACCATTCCCGGCTGGCGGAATTGATCGGTATTACCGAGCGAAAGAGATGGATTATTGCGACGGATCGGCGGGAGGAAGGAAGGATACTGGGAGGTAATTGAATGACACCTGCCCCCTACACCGAAGACACCCTGGTTCAGCAGACCACTGCCGAGTATCTGGAGCGGGAACTGGGCTGGGAGTCGGTGTACGCCTACAACAACGAGAACTTCGGGCCGGACAGCCTGCTGGGCCGGGAATCAGACCGCGAGGTGGTATTGACCCGCACCCTGCGGGCCAAGATTGAAGAACTCAATCCCGGCCTGCCCACCACAGCCTATGAGGATGCTGTCCGCCGGATCGTTACGGTCTCCGCCTCCCAGAACATGGCCGCCACCAACTGTGAAAAGTACGAATTGATCAAGGAGGGAACGCAGGTCACCTTTCGCAATACCAAGGGCGAACGGGTGCGGCAACGCCTACGCATCTTTGACTTCGACGAGCCTACAAACAACCACTTCCTCTGTGTGCGGGAACTGTGGGTGCGCGGTGACCTCTACCGACGTCGGGCGGACATCGTCGGCTTTGTCAACGGTCTGCCGCTGTTGTTCATGGAGTTGAAGAACGTCAGCAAGGACATTCGCGCCGCTTACGAGCAGAACTTTCTGGATTACAAGGACACGGTCCCGCATCTGTTCCATCACAACGCTTTTGTCGTGCTGGCCAACGGCGTGGATGCTAAGCTTGGCTCGCTCACCAGCCGGTTCGAGCATTTCCACGAATGGAAACGACTGGCCGAAAATGAGCCGGGCGTGGTGGCCATGGAGACCCTTCTCAAAGGGATGTGCGCGAAAGCCAATTTTCTGGACCTGGTGGAGAACTTCATTGTTTTCGATGACTCGGCCGGAGAGTCGAGAAAGATTCTGGCTCGCAACCATCAGTTTCTGGGCGTCAATCGGGCCATCGAGGCGGTCCGCGACAGGAAGAACCGAAACGGCAAGTTGGGGGTGTTCTGGCATACCCAGGGCTCTGGCAAGAGTTATTCCATGGTCTTTTTCACCCGCAAGGTGCATCGCAAACTGGGCGGCAACTTCACCTTTCTGATCCTCACCGACCGTGAAGACCTGGACACACAAATTTACAAAACCTTTGCCGGATGCGGCGTGGTGGACAACGACCGTGACCCGTGCCGGGCTGCAAGCGGTGAGCATCTTGCCCAGTTGCTGGCCCTGCACAAGTCGCATGTCTTTTCGCTGATCCAGAAATTCAATCAGGCCGTGGTCAAAGGGGAGCCCTACTCCCAACGCGACGACCTCATCGTCATCACCGACGAGGCCCATCGCACCCAGTACGGCACCCTGGCCCTCAACATGCGCAACGCCCTGCCCAACGCCGGCTACATCGGATTCACCGGCACGCCACTGTTCAAGGACGACGAGATCACCCGGCGAGTCTTCGGCGATTACGTCTCGACCTATGATTTCCAGCGAGCCGTGGAGGACAAGGCCACGGTGCCGCTGTATTACGATGCGCGTGGCGATAAGCTCGGCGTGGCTGTCGGCGATCTGAACGAGCGGATTGCCGAGAAACTGGAAGAACTGGAGACAGGTAATATCGATGTGGAGCAGCGCCTGGAACAAGATCTCAAGCGCGATTATCATATCATTACGGCCGGGAAACGTCTTGACCAGGTGGCCCGCGATTTTGTCCGGCATTACTCCACAGCGTGGGAAACCGGTAAGGCCATGCTGGTCTGCATCGACAAAATCACCTGCGTCCGCATGCACAAGCTGATCGAGTTCTATTGGAACGAGAGAATCGGCGAGCTGGAAGCGCAATTGCTCAAGGCCACGGATGAGCAGGATGAACAGTATCGGTGGCGCCGCATCCAGTGGATGCGGCAGACACAGATGGCGGTGGTAATCAGTGAGGAGCAGGGCGAGGTCGAGAAGTTTCGCAAATGGGATCTGGATATCACCCCGCACCGCCGCCTGATCAAGGAGGGCATCGACCTGTCCGAGGCGATGCGGAAACAGCCGCACTTCCAGAACATGCAGCGACTGCCCTTGGACGAGGCGTTCAAGGCCGAAGAACACCCCTTTCGCGTGGCCATCGTCTGTGCCATGTGGCTGACCGGCTTTGATGTTCCCAGCCTCTCGATCTTGTATCTCGACAAGCCGCTCAAGGCGCACACCCTGATGCAGGCCATTGCCCGGGCCAACCGGGTTAACGAAGGCAAGAACAACGGGATGATTGTGGATTACTGCGGTATTTTGAAGAACCTGCGCAAGGCGCTGGCAACCTTTGCCGGGACAGGCGATGACGGGCGCGGTGGCGATGGGGACGAAACCGAACCGGCCAGGCCCGAGGAGGAATTGCTGGCCGATCTCGCGGAGGCGATTTCGATGGTGAGAGAGTTCATGGAAGAGCGCAAAGCCTCCCTGGACGACATCATTCAAAAAACCGGCTTTGCCCGGAATGCAGCAATTTGGGCGGCGAAAGAAGCGGCCAATGCAAATGATAAGACGAGAAAACGTTTCGAGATAATGAGCCGGGCAGTGTTTTCGAAATTTAAAGCCTGCATCACCATTGAAAGCATTGATGATTATCGCAACGACTACGAAGCGATCAATATCATCTATAAAAGCCTTCAGCAGGACCGCGATCAGGCGGACATTGCCGATATCCTCCGGGATTTGCACCGGATCGTTGATGAGACGATTGAAACCCAGCCGGAACAAATTGATGAGCCCTTTGAAGCTTATGATATCAGCAAGATCGATTTTGACCGCTTGCGCCGGGAGTTCGAACGCAGCCCGGCCAAGCGCACCACCGTGCAGAATCTGAAAGCTGCCATAGAAGAACGTCTGCACCGCCTGCTCCAACAAAATCCGCTGCGGACCGATTTCCAGAAGCACTATGAGGAGATCGTCGCCGAGTACAACCGTGAAAAAGATCGCTTGACCATAGAGAAGACCTTTGAAGCGCTTCTCAAACTCATAGAAGAGATGGACGATGAAGAGAGGCGCGCGGTGCGAGAAGGACTGACAGAAGAAACCCTGGCTATCGTTGATCTCCTCAAAAAGCCGGAGCTGACCGCCGCAGAGAGCAAACGCATCAAGGCCGTGGCCGTCGACCTGCTTAAAACCCTCAAGGCGGAAAAACTGCGGATCAATCATTGGCGTGACAAGGAATCCACCCGGGACGCCGTTCGGCTGACGATTCATGATTTTCTCTGGAGCGAACAAACCGGGTTGCCGGAAGCTTATTCAGAAGAGGACGTACGGGACAGGACGGAAGCGGTTTTCGTGCATGTGTTTCGGGCGTACCCAACGGTGCCGTCACCGTACTACGCCAACATGGCGTCATAGGGCGTATCGCAAGGAAGGTATGAGCTTTTCATTCACGTCTGAAGCTCTTCGCAGATCCCACTTCCATCATCCGCTGTGTCAACCAATGGAGCGTCGGATACAAAGGCCCCGGTTCTCCCCTTTTTGAAGGGGGCCTTTTCTTTTTTATTCGGGAAAGGTATGATTGATATGTGCATTTTTCTCTCGGATAGAGGCCTTATGGGGAGGTTGAAGAGGTGTATTGTTATCAGAATCCTCTGACCGTCATTGTCTGATCGCGGGTGCAGTCCACTATTCATGAAATATCACGATCAAATCTACACCGTGAAAGGAGGCTGAAAAATGAAAATGTTTTACGTTATTTATCCGGATTACTTCGATGAACTCATGACAAAAGCCATTAAGAGAGCTGGTTACAAACAGTATACGAAAATGCACGGTCTGACGGGTGAAGGCGAAGAATCGGAGGCGAAGTTGGGTACGAGTTACTCACCTGGAAGGAACAAAACCCTTTTAATGGCCGTGGACGATAACGAGATTCCTCGACTTCTGGAAATGATGCGGGAACTGAGGGCGGAGCATCCCAAAGCGGGTTTTCGGGCGTTTACTTTTCCCCTGGAAGAATGTGTTTAAAAGTACCCTTGCCCGAATTGCCCTTTTTAGGAGTCGGATTGTCTTCACCGGAACCGACCCCGTTTCTGATTGATCATCAGGGCGCCTTTTTCCCCGCGTCCGTATTTTTGTCCCGAACCTCGGTCAATTTATCCGCTTCGGTTATCCACCCCCCTCCCATGGCTTTGTAAATATTGACCAGAGAGGCAAAAAGCGAAGCCCGGTACATGACATAATTGAGCTGGGCGGGGAACGACTGTTCCTCGGCCTGAAGTACGGTGGAATAGGGGGCATAACCGCCGTCGTACAGAAGTTTCGACAGCCGCGTATACTCGCCGGCGGCGTCGACCAGCCTCTTCTGGGCCTGAAGTTGCTCGATGATTTTGCTGCGCGTGGCCAGCGCGTTTTCCACATCGGAAAAGGCGTTTTGAATGGAGAGTTCATAGGCCAGAAGAGCCGCTTTATGGGCGGCCTCCGCCTGTTGAACCTGACCGGAAACAGCCCCGGCGGTAAAGATCGGACCCGTAATGGTTCCTCCATAGTTCCATGTTCGGGCCGGGCTCTTGAAAAGGTCGGATAGGTGTCCGCTGGCTTGACCATATCCGGCAGTCAGTGAAATGGTCGGAAAATAAAGGGTCCGGGCGGCGCCGATCTGAGCGTTTGCGGCAATGAGGTTTTGTTCAGCCTGCATGATATCGGGCCGATTGGCCAGCAGTTCCGACGGCAGATCTGCCGGAACCTCGGGCAGGGCAAGCTCGCCGAGGGTCCGGCCGCGTGAAACCGGACCCGGGTTGCGCCCGAGCAATAGGGACAGGGCGTTTTCAATGTGTACAATCTGTGATTCGATTTGCGGAATGGTGGCCGCCGCAGTTTCGTAACGCGTCCTCGCCTGCTCGACGGTCATCCGGGAAACCTGGCCGTATTTATGCTGGAGCTCGAAAAGGCGAACCGATTCCCCATAGGATGCCAGGTTTTGACGGGCAATCGCCAGTTGTTCATCAAGGCCGCAAAGCTCGAAGTAATTCGTTGCCGCCAGGGCAACGACGGACAGGATTATCCCACGACGCGCTTCTTCGGTACCCAGCAGGTTGGCCCTGGCCGCCTCGGACAGACGCCGTACACGTCCCCAGAGATCGATTTCCCATGTGGCGCCGGCAAAAACCTGATACGCTTCCTGGGGGTTAGGCACGCTGCCGGGCAAGGGGGCGGCGTTCTCTTCACTCAAACGCTGGCGGGCGCCACTCCCGTTGTAACTGGCCTGCGGAAACAGGGGGGATCTCACCTGGGTGAGCATGCCCGCGGCCTGTTCGACGTTGGCCGCGGCGATTCTGATGTCTTTGTTGTTCCCGAGCGCTTCCTCGATCAGAGTATCGAGTACCGGGTCATGAAACTGCTTCCACCAGAGGGTGTTTGCCGAATCCCGGGCTTCCTTCACGCCATAGCGATAAACCTCCGGTGAGTTAACGGCAGGTCGGGAATAGTCGGGGCCGGCCATGCAACCCGTCAGCAGAAGCGTGCAGAAAATCAGAAAAAACCGGCGCATGTCAGGATCCCCCTTCAGGATGTGATGGGGGTTTCTCCTCTATTCCGTTGGAGGCCGTGTCTTCCCCCTCCGGAGGCGATATGCCCGTCTTTTTTTTGCTCCGTTCGTGAAGCCGGTCGAACAGATAGAAGAACAGGGGCACATAAAGCATGGCCAGGGTGGTTTCCCCGATCATGCCGCCAATGATTCCGGTTCCGATGGAATGACGGGCATTGGCGCCGGCGCCCGTGGCAATGGCGAGAGGCAACACGCCGCAGATGAAGGCCAGGGAGGTCATGATGATGGGACGCAGTCTTTCCTCACCGGCCCGGATGGTGGCCTCCATGATGGACAATCCCTGCTTGCGGAGTTCCACGGCAAAGCTGACCCGCAAAACCGCATTTTTGGCGCCCAGTCCAATAAGCACAAGCATCCCGATTTGCAAATAGACGTCGTTGTGCAGACCCCGCATCCAGTTAAACGCCAGGGCTCCGAGAATGCCGAAGGGAACCGCCGTCATGACGGAACCCGGCAGGGTCCAGGACTCAAACTGGGCCGCCAGGACGAGGAACACGATGATCAAGCCGAAGACAAAGGCGACCGCCGAGGTGGCCCCTGATTTCTTTTCCTCAAAGGCCATGCCGGACCAGGAGAAAGCAAAACCCTGCGGCAAAACTTCGCGGGCCACTTCCTCCATGGCCTGGATTGCCTCGCCGGAACTGTATCCCATAGCGGGATTTCCAGTTACCTGTCCCGCGGGAAAACCGTTGAAGTGAGGCAGAAGATCCGGACCGCTGGTGTAATGAGTGGAAACAACCGCGGAAAGAGGGACCATCTCCCCGCTTTTCGACCGTGTATAAAGTCGGTTTACATCGGAGGGGTCCTGGCGATACGGGGCGTCGGATTGAAGAATGACATCCCAGATTCGGCTGTACTGATTGTACTGGCTGACCTTAAGCGAGCCGAACTGGGTCTGGAGGGCGCTGTACACGTCCTGCACCGGTACGTCGAGCAGCACCGCTTTTTCACGGTCCACGTCGACCCGCAATTGCTGTGACGATGAGCGGAACATGCTGTTCAGGTCGCTCAGTTCAGGACGTTTTCGTGCCTCATCCAGGAATTTTTGAATCAAATCGTAAAGCATTGCCGGATCACCGGACTCCCTGTCCTGGATCCAGAATTCAAAACCGCCGGTGGTGCCGATACCGGGGATAGCAGGCGGCGCAATGGGGATGATTTTGCCCGTTTTGATCGTCTGAGCGCCTTCATAAACGGACAACAGAACGGCTCCGGCATTTTCTTTGAATGCTTTTTTCAAGGAACCGTAGCGTTCCTTAAAGTCTTTCAACGTAACAAAAAAGGTCGCCGCGTTCGTCTTATATTGACCGTCGATCAGGCTGTAGCCGGTGATGGCCGTCCGGTTCTCGACCGCCGGATTTTTGGCGAACAGGCTGTCCAGATCCTCGGCGGTCTCGGCCGTTCTTCCCAGCCCGGCGGCATCGGGCATGACCAAGGCGGCCAGCACGTATCCCTGGTCCTCGTTTGGAACAAAGCCGGTGGGAATCGTCAGAAACAGGTGAACGAGGGCCCAGATGAAGAAAAAAAGCAGAATGAAGGCCGGGACCATGCGCTTGATGATCAGGGTCACCGCATGGCCGAAGGCCAGGGTGATGCGGTCGACCTGACGGTTGAACCATGCAAAGAACCCTTTCCGCGGTTTTTCCGTATGCTTGAGCATGAGCGCGCACATGGCCGGTGTCAGCGTCAAGGCCACGAAACCGGAAAGGGCGACGGAAATCACGATCGTCACCGCAAACTGTTTATAAAGCTGTCCCGTGGTGCCGGGCAAAAAGGCGGCGGGGATAAAAACCGAAGCCATAACCAGCACCACCGCCACGAGGGAACTTCCGATTTCCTCCATGGCCTTGATGGTCGCTTCCTTCGGCGGTAGATGTTTTTTCGTCATGTTCCTCTCGACATTCTCCACCACCACGATGGCATCGTCCACAACCATACCGATGGCGAGGATAAGGCCGAAGAGGGTTAAGAGGTTGACGGAAAAACCCAGGGCGAGCATGCCGGTGAAGGTCCCGATCAATGACACCAGAATGGCCACCGTGCAGATGATCGTGGAACGGAAGCTTTGCAGAAAAAGATAGACCACCAGCAGGACCAAAATGATTGCTTCAATCAGGGTGTGGATGACTTCTTTTATGGAAATCCTTACAAAGTCGGCCGTATCCAGCGCGATCACGTATTCGATACCTTCAGGCATCGTCTTTTTCAGGTCCTGCATGGTTTCGCGTACGGCCGCGGACACGTCGAGGCCGTTCGAGCCCGGTTGCTGGTAGACGGCAATAAATGTTGCGGGGTCATTGTTGAGCTTGCTTTCCGTGATGTACTGCTTCCGCCCGACCTCGACACGGGCGATGTCCTTGATACGAACAATGGCGCTTTCTTCCCGACTGCCCCGTAAGATGATGTTTTCATATTGTGACGGCTGGGAAAACTGCGGCTGGGTGACGACCGGGAAGTTTTGCTGGACGAAGCCCTCCGTCGGCTGCTGGCCGATCTGGCCGGCCCCAAACAGGGCGTTTTGATAAGCGACCGCCTGCTGAACATCCGCGGTGGTGATGCCGAGAGACGCCATGCGATCAGGATTCATCCAGATGCGCATGGCCTGATCGGCCACACCGAGGATGCCGGCCTGTCCGGCGCCATCGATTCTTTTAATGGCGTCAAGGACATAGACATTGGCGTAATTATCCACATATTCGGGCTTATAACGGCCGTCTTTGTTGTACAGAGCCAGAATCATCAGAATGCTGGATGATTGCTTATATACGGAGACTCCGTTTTGTACCACGGCGTCGGGTAATTGGGGGGTGGCCAGATTTACCCTGTTTTGCACCTGGACCTGGGCAATATCGGGATCCGTATCGAGGGTGAAAGAAACAACCAGGGTCAACTGGCCGGCGCTGGAACTGGTCGATGTCATGTAGAGCATGTTGTCGACACCGTTTATCTGGGCTTCCAGCGGAGCAGCCACCGCGTCGGCCACGGTTTTTGAATCGGCGCCGGGGTAGAATGCAGAAACGATTATCTGAACGGGGGTGATCGACGGGTACTGGGCGACGGGCAGGCATCTTATCGAGATCAGGCCGGCTATGACGATTATGAGAGAAATGACTGTGGCGAAAATCGGTCGCTCGATGAAGAACCTGGAGAACATGAACCGGACCTCTACTATACGCCTTTTTTGATGTTTCTAACGATTATCCTCTATCCTCTGTGACCGGCTTTTCTTTGTATATCTGTGCCTTGACTTTCATACGGGGAAGCAACCCCAGGCCGCCCTCGACGACCACCCGTTCACCGGCCCTCAAGCCGTCATTGATAAACCAGTTGCTGCCGTGCCATTCACCAACTTCGACAGGTCGGGGATCGACCTTGTCGTCGGGATTGACCACCCAGACAAAGTGCCCCTTGGTCCCCATCTGGACTGCCTGCTGGGGCACCTGGATCGCCGCGGGCCGGATGACACCCTTTAACCGCACACGTACATACTGGTTCGGCCGTAAAACACCGTCAGGATTTGGGATGCTGGCACGGTTCAGGAAAGTGCCTGATTTTTCATCGTACATCGGATCGGCAAACGTGACCCATCCCGTGTAGGGGTAGACCGTTCCGTCAACGAGGATGATCTCCGTTTCGTAACGGTCCGGGGCCGGGGGTTTCAGCAAACCCTTGCCGACGGCCGCGTGAAAATTCTGCATTTCGTTTTCCGATACGCTGAAGTTGACCCATATGGGAGAGAGTACCATGACCGTCGTGAGCTGATTGTCCTGGGCGCTGATGTACGCCCCTTCCTGCTGCAGGGCAGCGCTGGTGATCCCGTCGATGGGGGACGTAATGGTGCAATAGGACAGGTTGAGTCTGGCCGATTCAACCTGGGCCTTTGCCTGTTCGACTTCGGCCGCGGCGGATTGGGCACGGCTGGTTGCGTCGTCGAGATCCTTTCTTGACAGGGCGTCCAACTCCGTCAGCGGTTTGACACGGGCTAGGTTGGCCTGTGCCACTTCCAGCGCGGCTTGTTGCTTGGCAAGGGCGGCCTCGGCCTGGTCGAGCTGGACCCGGAAGGGTTTGGGATCCATTTCAAAGAGAACCTGACCCGCCTTAACCATAGCTCCTTCACTGTATACGCGTTTGTTAAGGAACCCGTTGATGCGCGCGCGGATTTCTACCTGATGAGAACTATGGGTCTGGCCCACGAAGGTGAAGACAACGGGCATGTCGCCGGGGACAATCTCAATGACGGAGACTTCGGGCGGAACGTTTGGTTGAACCTTGCTTTCCTGGTGGCAACCGATGAAAAAGGGAATGCATATCAGAATGACCCATAAAACAATTGGAATGAAAGGCATGTCCACAGAGGAGTAACGGGAAAAGACTTTTTTTAAACGCATGATTTCACTCTTCGCTGAAATTACGATTCAAAATAAACCGCTGACTCCTACAGACTCATGTTGGATTCAGTCGGAAAAACCCGATCAGTGCGATGCGAGGGGTTTGGCTCCGATGCCTAAGGCAGATTAAAGGGTGCTGATTTGTCGTGAACTATAGGGAGAAATATTCGGTGTGTCAACGAAATATTGGCCTTGAAAGAGGGATTTGCCGACATGGTTGTGGCCGGGATATGCCCACCCCAAGGGAGCCATGCCCGGCCTACGGAAAGGCCGTCTAAAGTCTCGGTGGCGTTCAAAAGGTTTGGCAAAACGATCTATCGACAAAGGCCAATTAAAGTAATCGATAAATCGTCCGATATATTAAACAGTCCGAGACAAAGAAGAAGAGTAAGCAGTTAAAGTCTGGTAATTGTTGCAGAATATCTTGTAACTTGCCACAGGGACACTACCTTTAGTATCCATTATTCGGAAATCATGAACAAAATCTATGGACTAGATTAGCCAGGAAAGGAGAAGTAAGACATGATGGAATCAAAAGAAAAGAGGGCTGCGAGTAAAGCCATGTTTCTTTGTTTTTACTTTTGGCCTCTGCCCCTTATAAGCGGTTTACTCTGTAATTGGGCTGAAAAGAAGATGATCGAATCAATTTTAAATCATAACGGAATTCTTGATGAAAGACTCCCGCCAAAAATATTTTGGTACTTCCAAAGGAATAATCTTAAGGTTTTCATTGGTTCCTATTTCCCTTGGGTAGGAATCTTCTGTCAGCTTTATAACGTGGTAAAATTATCGAAATTCACTGCGCTTTGTGCCCGGGAAAAACTTGAATGGAAGAATCGTAGGGCCGTATTTAAACTAATAGACCAGCGGATATAACTCTCCCCAGAAACTGGACAGGGCAATAAGGTGCATGTTAGCCTGCCGATATCAGAAGGAGGTATGGCATGGCAGGCAACATACGCAGGCGTCACGACGCCGCTTTCAAGGCGCGAGTGGCCTTGGAAGCACTCCGAGGAGAGAAGACCATAGCCCAGATCGCTTCGGAATACGGTGTCCACCCCAACCAGATCCGCCAATGGCGGCAGAAGCTGCTTGAGGAGCTGCCGCAGCTTTTTTCGGACCGCCGCAAAAGCGCTGAGAAGGACGGGGAAGAGCTGCAGGCGGAACTCTATCGCCAGATCGGGCAGCTCAAGGTGGAGTTGGACTGGCAATCCCAGATGCTGGCATTCTGTGTGCAGGCCCTGGAAAAAGCCCTGATCCTTTCGAAGCCGGAGATTTTCAACATGGATCAGGGGGTACAGTTCACGGCAGCGGATTTTATCAGTCGCTTCCAAGGCCATAACATCCAGATCAGCATGGACGGCCGGGGCCGGGTCTATGACAACATCTTCGTCGAGAGACTCTGGAGAACCGTCAAATACGAAGAAGTCTATCTTCATGATTACCGCAGCGTTTCGGAAGCCCACGGCCGTTTGACCGCTTATTTCCAGTTTTACAACACAGAGAGGATTCATGAGGCTTTAGGATACCGGACACCCTTCGAGGTCTATTCCGGCAAACCGCTTAACTTTAACCCTGTGCAGGCTTACCCGAATTTGCACCTTAAACAAGCCCGTTTTCTGTCTTGACTATGGGGAGTGGCTTACGGAGCGCAGCGATCGGGTGTATTGCTTTTGTTAGACATTCTATGATTCTGGCATAAATGTCTCAATTATACAAAGCACAAAAAGCACGCCTCCAACCACTACGCCTGCCCAGTTCCAGCCGGAAAACTTTTCATTGTTTTTGAAATGAGGATTTAAGTTTTTATTGATATTTAACGCAACACTATTGGCAGGAATAAGCAATGCAAATCTGAGAAATGAGAAAAGCCAATATGGATCAGGCAATCTCCATAAGGAATGTATAATATGTAAAAATCAACCTCTTCCCGGACAGTCAGTTACTCTTCGGCGAGGCAGTTTACACCACCTGTTCTTGTTTTGTTAGCTCTTTGGCAGCAAGAGCCGCTTCAATCGTTTCAATGGGTCGTCTGCCCATGTTGCGATAGCCCCGGTGAGGCCTTTCGTAATTGTAGTGATGGAGCCATCTGTCCAGATTCTCCTGTAGTTCCTCCACGGAGGTGTAGAAGGTGTTCCGGAAGGTCTCACGGAAGAACTCATCGAGAACGGTCCGGTTGAAGCGCTCCACAAAACCATTGGTCCTGGGGCGGGCCACCTTGGTTCGGCGATGCTCGATATCACAGAGTTCCAGAAAGATCTCGTAAGGGTGGAACATAGACCGGTTGTCGCCATCAATGTTAAATGTACCCGGAACAACGGAATAAAATGTCCTCCAGGATAAAACTTTTGGCATACCTTCAGGCAGCCATGATTGGGGAAGGGGATGTCCTGTTCACCCACGACACGCCCATCTCCCTGCAAGTCAAAAAGGGAGACCAATCAATTTGCATATTTCGGGTATCGCGTCTACGTCCATGCCGGCGCCTATAGCGGTCATGATGAGTTCCCCTTTTTTCAAAGAACATCTTATCTCCCATAGAATACCGCCCCCATATCCCATCTGGACGCAAGTGGCGTGATGGGTTCAGCAGGCGGTTACATTTGGAGTATCGGATTATTTATCAATTTCTTTAATTACGAGTTACGAGAATGCTGTTGATGCACGATCAGCCCTCGCACCCCCGTCAGATGAAACGGACGAAATGTGAGCCAAAAAGTTTTGGCTCTTTCCGATCGTGTGATCAGGGATACCCGGGGCGGGTCAATTTTCGTGAAAAAGGGGATGATTTTCGTGATAATGGGTCCCGTTTGAAGGGTTTTTGCCGGTGCCGAAGGGGCAAAAGCGGGGTTGTCTGGATGAACCCGGAGAATTTCCCACAGTTTTGGGAAGGACGGAGATCTCGCCGAGGATGGTCGGGTGCTGTCTCAAGAAATATCGACATAATAGCCGTTACAGGACAGATTTGCTGATTTTCTAATTGACATTCCTTTTTTTCTGAGATATGGCCTGTAACCCGTGAATGAACGTTCATTCCCTGTCGTATTGAAATGGAATCCGTCATGAAAACACCGGACAAACGCGATGATATCATGCAAGCGACTTTGGAACTCATTGCTGAACATGGCTTTCATGGCACCTCCATGGCCATGATCGGTGAGAGAGCGGATGTAGGGGCTGGAACCATATATCGATATTTTAAAAGCAAGGAAAACCTCATCAACGCGGTGAACCAGGAACTGACAGAAAAGATTGTTGCCTCTTTGCTGCAAGCCGGAACCGCCAAAGGGAAGCCCCTTCGGGAAAGATTTTTGTATCTGGCGACAGGGTTTTGCAAGTATCTGATCGACCATCCCATCCATTTCTGTTTTCTTGAGCAGTACTACAACTCCCCCTACGGGGTCAGTTTTCGCAGGGAAAGGCTTTTCGGTAAATCGAAAGACCATGACATATTCTTGGGTTTATTCGAGGAGGGGATCAAACAGAAGACACTAAAAGACTTGCCGCTTCCCCTGCTGTTTGCTTTGGCTTTCGGGCCTATCATTGCCATGATGCGGGACCATATTCTCGGGTTCATCGTTCTGAACGATACCCTGTTAAAAAAAACCGTAGAGGCCTGCTGGGACGGGGTGAAAAGGTAGGGGATTTTTTTAGGGAAGAAAACGGAATGAATGTTCATTCTAAGCGTGCAATCCGTATAATCATTATAGAGCTTGTTGCCTTATATCTCCAACGCGCTGATATGCATCTAGACTTGCCATTCAAATTTCACAATAGAGGTGTTTCATGCAGATGGGTAGAATAACAAGATGGATCATTGCTCTGGGGTTGATTAAAGGCTTGTTGCTGCTCGGCTGCGGGCAACAGTCCCCCTTAACCGGGCAGTCCCCGCCGGAGGTGGCCATCGTTGAGGTAAAGACCGAAAGGGTTTCGATTACGGCGGAACTACCGGGACGCGCATCGGCTTATCTCGTCGCGGAAGTCCGTCCGCAAGTGGGGGGAATTATTCAAAAACGTCTCTTCACAGAAGGGGCAGATGTCAAGGCTGGCGATGTGCTTTACCAGATCGACCCGGCGACCTATCAGGCCGCTTACGCCAGTGCAAAGGCTGCCCTTGCCAAGGCGGAAGCCAACGTGACGGCTGTTCGTTACAGGGCCGAACGGTACAACGAACTGGTGGCCCTTCGGGCGATCAGTCAACAGGACCACGATGACGCGATGGCCGCCCTCAAACAGGCCGAGGCGGATATCGAGGCGGGAAAGGCCGCTGTGGAAACCGCCAGGATCAACCTGGCCTATACCCAGGTCAAAGCACCGATATCGGGGCGAATCGGTAAATCATCAGTGACCGTCGGCGCCTTGGTAACGGCAAGCCAACCCGTGGCGCTGGCCACCATCCAGCAGATCGATCCCGTCTACATCGACGTCACGCAGTCAAGCGCAAGTATGTTGCGGATGCAGCAGAGTATGGCAGAGGGTACCCTCAAACGAGACAGCACCAACCGGGCAAAGGTCCGTCTGATTCTGGAAGACAACACGATTTATCCCCTGGAGGGGACCTTGCAGTTCCAGGATGTTACGGTCGATCCGACAACCGGCGCCTACCTCCTGCGCATCATATTCCCCAATCCCAAGCGCATTCTGCTGCCGGGGATGTACGTGCGGGCCATCCTGGAAGAAGGGGTCAACGAGCAGGCGATCCTGCTTCCACAGCAAGGCGTCAGTCGAGACCCGAAAGGGAACCCAACGTCGCTTATCATCGATGCCGAAGAGAAGGTCCAGCAGAGGACGCTGAAGCTGGACCGGACCGTCGGTGACAAATGGCTTGTTTCATCGGGACTTGAACCTGGCGACCGGGTCATCCTCGAGGGAATACAAAAGGTCAAGCCGGGTGTTTCGGTGAAAGCGGTTCCGTTTTACGCCAATGAAAAAAACAACGGCGGGCAAAACAAGCATACAGCTCCGTCGGCTACAAAATTGAACTGACGGAGGCCCCATGCTATCAAGATTCTTCCTGGATCGTCCGGTTTTCGCATGGGTCATCGCCATCATCATCATGGCAGTGGGCGTGCTGGCGATCCATAATCTGCCCATATCCCAGTATCCCCCTATCGCCCCGCCGTCCATCGCCATCAGTGCCTTCTACCCGGGAGCCTCGGCGGAAACCGTCGAGAACAGCGTGACCCAGATCATCGAACAGAAGATGACCGGCTTCGACAAGATGCTGTACCTGTCGGCAACCAGTGATTCGGCCGGCTCTTCCCGCCTCGAGTTGACCTTCGCCCCGGGGACCGACCCGGACCTTGCCTGGGCCCAGGTGCAGAACAAGCTCCAGCTCGCCATGCCGAGCCTGCCCGAGGTCGTGCAAAGTCAGGGCATTAAGGTCAGCAAAAGCACCCGGAATTATCTGATGATTATCGGTCTGATTTCGGAAGACGGGAGTATGGATGGGACCGATTTGCGCGACTACACCCAATCCAACCTGGAGAAGGTGTTAGCGAGGGTGCCGGGAGTAGGCGAAGTGGAAGTTTTCGGTACCCAGTACGCCATGCGCGTCTGGCTGGATCCCGATAAATTGACCAATTATCACATGACGATTCAGGACGTTGTTACCGCGCTTCGGGCCTACAATGTCGAGGTGTCCGCCGGACAGTTCGGCGGAACACCGGCGATGAAAGGCCAGCGTCTAAACGCGTCCATCATCGTCCAGAGTATGCTCAAGACTCCCGATGAGTTTGCCGCCATTCCCCTGCGGACCAATCCGGACGGTTCCATCGTAAAGGTGAGCGATGTGGGGCGGACTGAGCTTGGCACCGAATCCTACGATATAGAAGGCCTGTACAACGGAAAACCGGCCTCCGCCTTAGCTGTCCGGCAGGCTGCCGGCGCCAATGCCCTGGACACGGCAGAAGCGGTCAGGGCCAAGATGACTGAAATGAGCCATTATTTTCCGGCCGGCATGCGCGTCATTTATCCCTACGACACCACCCCCTTCATCCGGGTTGCCATCAACGAGGTGTTCAAAACCCTTTTCGAAGCGATCCTGCTGGTGTTCCTGGTCATGTGGCTTTTCCTGGGAAACATCCGGGCCACTCTGATTCCGACCATTGCGGTGCCGGTGGTGATTCTGGGGACGTTTGCCGTATTGGGGTTCTTCGGCTTCTCCATCAACATGTTGACCATGTTTGCCATGGTTCTGGCAATCGGCCTGCTTGTGGATGACGCCATTGTCGTTGTGGAAAACGTCGAGCGGATCATCAGTGAAGAAGGGCTTCCTCCCAAGGAGGCCACCCGTAAATCCATGGACCAGATCACCAGCGCCCTGATCGGCATCGGGCTGGTGCTGTCGGCGGTTTTCGGTCCCATGGCATTTTTCGGTGGTTCTACCGGGGTCATCTATCGGCAGTTTTCGATCACCATTATCGCCGCCATGCTTCTTTCCGTGCTGGTGGCTCTGATTCTTACACCGGTACTCTGCGCATCACTTCTTAAACCCGTGGCAGCCGGGCATGAGCCGGCAGAGAACGCGATTTTTTTCCTCCGCCCCTTCTTCTTGTGGTTTGATCGCATGTTCTTTCGTACGAGGGATCTTTATATGCGGCTGGTCGGCCATTCCATCGCTCACAAGCTGCGTTACTTGCTCGTTTTCATCCTCATCGTTGCGGCGATGGGCTTTTTATTCTTTCGCATGCCCACAGCCTATCTCCCGGATGAGGACCAGGGGGTTCTGATGATACAGACCATGCTTCCGGCCAACTCGAGCCTGGAACAGACCCAAGAGGTCATGGATCAGGTCAGGAACTATTTTCTGGAAGAAGAAAAAGAAGCGGTCGAATCGGTTATGGCGGTATCCGGCATCAGCTTCTCCGGTCGTGGCCAGAACTGCGGTTTGGCCTTTGTCGATCTGAGGGACTGGGATCTCCGGGATCGTCCGGACCTCAAAGTCACAGCCGTGGCCGGCCGGGCGATGGATAAATTTTCCCAGATCCGGGGCGCCATGGTGTTCGCCTTTGCGCCACCCGCGGTTATTGAACTGGGGACCGCAAAGGGGTTCGATTTTCAACTGCTGGACCGGGGCGGTCTGGGGCATGCCGAGCTCATGGCGGTACGGAACCAGCTCCTCGGCATGGCCGCACAGAGCCCCGTATTGACGAAGGTTCGCCCCAACGGCCTGGAAGATGTGCCCGAATACCGGATCGACGTGGACTGGGAGAAGGCCGGTGCCTTGGGTGTTCCCATCGCGTCGATTCACAACACGATTTCGGCGGCATTCGGAAGTGCCTATGTCAATGACTTCATTCAGGGGGGACGGGTGAAAAGAGTGTATATTCAGGCGGACGCCCCCTACCGCATGTTGCCCAACGATCTGGAAAGACTCCACGTGCGCAATAATGCCGGGACGATGGTTCCCTTTGCCTCTTTTGCATCGGGTCACTGGACTTCCGGTTCCCCAAACCTTGAGCGCTATAACGGCTTCCCATCCATCAATATTCTTGGCGAAGCGGCTGCGCACAGAAGTTCCGGTGAAGCCATGAAGGAGATGGAGGGGTTTGTCAGAAAACTCAAACAGGGTGTCGGTTATGACTGGACGGGGCTTTCCTATCAGGAGAAGATGTCGAGCTCTCAGGCGCCCCTTTTGTATGCCTTTTCCATTTTCGTGATCTTTCTGTGCCTGGCGGCGCTCTACGAAAGCTGGGTCATTCCCTTCTCGATCCTGCTGGTTTTTCCCCTCGGGATAATCGGCGGTGTTATCGCGTCGAGCATGCGGGGGCTGCCCAACGACGTCTATTTCCAGATCGGGCTTTTGACGACCCTGGGGCTGACCTCGAAGAACGCCATCCTGATCGTCCAGTTTGCCAAAGGTGGCATGGAGAGAGGGATGGGGCTGATCGATGCCACGCTGGAGGGAGCGAAATTACGATTTCGGCCTATCATCATGACTTCCCTGGCCTTCGGCTTCGGTGTCCTGCCTCTTGCTGTGGCGACCGGTGCCGGCGCGGGCGCCCAGAATGCCATCGGTACGGGCGTGTTGGGGGGAATGGTGACCGCCACCGTCCTGGTGGTGATCTTTTCTCCGCTCTTCTACGTGCTGATCGAAAAGGTGTTTGGTAAAGATAAGACTAAGACAGCCCAGAGAAAAGAAAATAATCCGTCAGAGGATTGATGATATGAATAGGATACGGATTCTACTAATAGGCTTGATCGTTGCCCTGCTTGGGGGATGCACCATGGCTCCGGCGTATAAACGTCCAGTCTCCCCCGTCCCTGTAGAATGGCCGACAGGCCCAGCTTACCAGGAGGCGACCGCTCTGTCCGAACCAACGGCGGAGCAGTTGCCGTGGCGTAATTTCATTACCGATGAACGCCTTCAAAAAGTTATCGAAACAGCTCTTGACGGCAATCGCGATCTTCGTCTTGCGGCCCTGAACGTCGAAAGGGCCAGGGCACTTTACGGCATTCAGCGGGCTGAACTGCTGCCGGTCATTCAGGCAGTCGGAAGCGGAAGCAAGGAACGGATCCCGTCTGATCTTTCCTCCTCCGGCACTTCTACAATCAATGAACGGTACAGCGTTGACCTTGGCGTCAGCTCCTGGGAACTTGATTTTTTTGGGCGGATCCGCAGCCTGAAAGATTGGGCCCTGGAGGAATACCTGGCTACGGATCAGGCCCGCCGCAACGCCCAGATCCTACTTGTGTCCGCAGTTGCCAATGCCTGGTTCACCCTTGCCGCCGACAGTGAGAATTTGCAGCTTTCCCGGTCCACGCTGGAGACGCAGGTGGCCTCCTACGACCTGATCAGGAAACGTTATGATGTCGGGCTCTCCTCCGAACTGGATCTTCGACGGGCGCAAAGTCAGGTCGATACGGCCAGAAGGAATGTTGCCATCTACACACAACTGACAGCGCAGGATGTAAACGCCCTGAACCTCCTGGTTGGAGCACTCTTGCCGCCGGAATTGATGCCGTCGGACTTAAACGGTGTCACGCCTCCCAGGGAGATATCTCCAGGCATATCCTCCATCATTCTCCTTCAGCGGCCTGATGTGCTGGCGGCGGAACACCGGCTCAAAGGGGCCAACGCCAACATCGGGGCTGCCCGTGCGGCCTTTTTTCCTCGTATTTCCCTGACAACCGCTATAGGAACCGCCAGCGCTGAATTATCCGGACTCTTCAAAGCCGGTTCCGCTACCTGGGGCTTTGCGCCGAAGATCGCTATCCCGATTTTTGACGCCCGCACCTGGTCAGCCTACGATGTCACAAAGGCAGAGCGGGAAATCTCCGTGGCCCAGTACGAAAAAACAATCCAGACAGCCTTTCGAGAGGTGGCTGATGCCCTGGCACGACGGGGAACCCTGGAAGAACAGCTGGCAGCCCAGCAATCCCTTGTGGAAGCCAACGCTGAGACTTATCGCCTCTCCCATGCCCGCTACATTCATGGTATCGACAATTATCTGAGCGTTCTGGACGCCCAGCGGTCCCTCTACAGCGCCCAGCAGGTCCTGATTGATCTTCGCCTGGCTCGGGTTTCCAATCTGGTAACGTTGTATGGGGTGCTTGGAGGCGGGGATGAGTAATCCGGTCTTTATTTGAAGGTTGATGCCCAATAGTTGCCTGATTTTGCTTCTGATGCGGAATTTAAGTTTTTCAGCGGCCCTTTCTGTAGAGGTGAAGACAACGATATTTTTCGGTTTGGCCAAAATATTTCAGAACGAGCCCCGAAAAAGCGGCGCCGGTCAGCATAGTCGTACTTCAAGAGGCTTTCGCTGAGATGAGAAAACAATATGCCCCTCCGGGAATGATTGACAGTACATGGACTTATGCTGTATTCACCAGATGAGGAATACGTTTGATCATGTCATGAAAATCTTGAGAGAAACGAGGAGTGTGCTATGTCCGGTCTTCAGAGCTATATGAAACTGTTCAATTTACCCGGGGAATGGGCCTCTCGGTCATACCCGCGCCATGCTGATCTGGCACCAAGGGGGGATGACTATCTTCCCTATCTTCGAGATCTGGATTTTATTATACGTACCCACAGTCAGCATATCACCGGTGCGATACTGAACAACTTCCGGGAAAATTCAGAAACCCTGCGAAAAATCGTCTCGTCATTGGGGCAATCAGCCCTGGCTCGCCCCTGGTACGATTACTGGGTGGACGCGGCCCAGCGAGGTGTGCTTTATACCGATGCCTTGCGCCGGCGGGCCAATTATTTTGTTGAACATGAAGAAGGCAGTGAAAAGACCGTACTGAGTTGGGACCATGTTGTGATTGTGGATGGCAGGGAGTTGCCCCGCCCGGTCAACTATTCGCTGGTGCGGATTATTCCGCCCAAGGGCTTCAAGGTCCGTGAAGACGGACGGCCCTATATCATAATCGACCCGCGTGCGGGGCATGGTTCAGGTATCGGCGGTTTCAAAGATGAGAGCGAAGTCGGTGTCGCGATTCAGCATGGACATCCGACCTACTTCGTTACCTTCACACGTCTGCCTGTTCCCGGTCAAACGATTGCCGACGTTACCGCCGCCGAGGCGTATTTTGTCCGCGAGATACGGCGAAGACACCCCCACTCACCGAAGCCGGTCATTATCGGTAATTGTCAGGGTGGTTGGGCGGCGATGGTTCTGGCGGCAACCGCCCCTGACATTACGGGACCTGTCGTGGCAAACGGTGCGCCCCTGTCCTACTGGGCCGGCCAAAAAGGAAAGAACCCGATACGCTATCTCGGCGGCCTGGTCGGTGGAGCCGGCATGGTCCGGCTGATGTCGGATTTGGGAAACGGCCTCTTTGACGGTTCCAGCCTGGTGTTGAATTTCGAATGTCTGAATCCGGGTGAAACCTGGTGGCAAAAATACTATCGGCTCTGGCATAACATCGACACGGAGGTTCCGCGTTTTCTCGGCTTTGAACGCTGGTGGGGGAACTATTACTACATGACCGCCGATGAAATCAGCTGGATCGTTGAAAAACTTTTTATCGGTAACAGGATCGTGCGCGGTGCCGCCAATCTCGACGAAAGGACCCATGTGGATCTGCGGCAAATCCAGGCTCCGATTGTTGTCTTTGCCTCCCACGGAGATCATATTACGCCCCCGCAGCAGGCCCTGGCATGGATTCCCAATCTCTACGCCGATGTCGAGGAGATTCGTGCCCGTGGCCAGCGTATCCTCTACACGTTGCATGATACGGTCGGTCATCTCGGTATCTTTGTTTCTTCATCTGTTGCCGTGAAAGAACACGAACAGATCGTGTCGACATTGAAGACGATCGAGGCCCTGGCTCCGGGGCTGTATGAGATGGTTATCACGGAGGAACACGGCGAGGGGGCCGATAAAAAATTCCAGGTGGCCTTTATGGACCGCACGATACCGGAGATGATGGACCAATGTGGCGGGGATGACTCCAATCTGCCCTTCGCCGCCGTTGCCCGTTATTCCGAACTGGCCGTCGAAATGTATGACCTGATGATGCGGCCGATCGTACAAGCCATGAGTAACGAAGTCAGCGCACAGGTATTGGCCAATGCCAGTCCGATGCGCTTCCGGCGCTGGCTCGAAAGCGACCGCAACCCAATGATGCCCCCGGTTTCTTTCCTGGCCGATGAAGTGAAAAAGCAAAGGAAAGCCGTGTCCGACAATAATCCCTTTCGGATGGTGGAGCAATTCAACGCCGGCCTGATCAGCCAGTGGTGGGATGGCGTACGGGAAACGCAAAATGCCCTGACCGAATGGAATTTCCATGTACTTTGGGCATTTCCGCCGATACAGACGTTGGGTAAAGGGCAAAGCCGCACGATAAGCGAAGCGCCACAGGAGGAACTGAGTACCCTGGCTAGCGTACAGGATGCCCTGGACCGCATCAGTACCGGAGGTTTCGCAGACGGAATCGTGCGTATGCTGATTTTCCTTGCCCGGTCAGGGAAGCGGGTACGCCGGGATCGCCTGGAACGGGCCAGTCAGATGATGGGAACAATAGAGCCTTTTGTCAGTATGCCGCCGAAGCAGTTGACGCGGATGATTCACAGGGCGAGTCTGATCGTGGGTTTTGCCCCTGAAGAGGCCATGGCAACGTTGCCGGAGTTGATTCGCACGCGGGAAGCGCGTCAGGATGCCTTGGCCATCTGCGAAACGATCGCGGGTCCCCGTGAGGAGATGACGCCGGACACCCTGGAAATGATGAACCGTCTGGCCATGGTCCTGCAGGATGAGCGGTTTGGCGACCGACGGAAAAAAAGGCCCGCAAAAACCGCAAAAATCGGTTAGCCGGTTGAAATTTCCGTATTGCTGTCCATTTCGTTGACAGGTGAATCAACGCGAGGGAAAGCCTTATCGGGCCTCAACCATTATTCGATTGACAGGCATCGGTACCTACGCCTATAGTCCCGTCATTCACAAACACGTTATCCGGTGTCTGTTTCAGAAAACTCATCCTCAAAGGAAATACTTTTCACCGGGAGCCATCTGGTATTATGCTCGTTTTCTTAGCGCGGCCCGATCGGGGTTTCGTTGTGGTCATCTTGATCATATTGATGTCCCTGTCTATACCTTTGTTGTCGTCCGATTGTCTTGGTCAGGAGGCCAAGAAGCCATACCCCGCCGTTTCTTTGGATATCCCCGAGGAGATGGTGTTTGCGGGAACGGTTATCCCGTTGAACCGCTATGATATGCGTGAACGGTATGACCGTGAACAAATGGCTTTTACCTATGCCCACGCTTCGACTCTTGTAACGATCAAGCGGGCGAACCTCTATTTCCCGATTATTGAAGCGATTTTGAAAGAAAACGGTATTCCCGAGGATTTCAAATATCTGGCTTTGGTGGAGAGCAATTTCAATACCCGGGCTTTCTCATCGGCCAAAGCGGCGGGGATCTGGCAGTTCATGCCCGAAACGGGCAGGCAGTACGGACTGGAAATTTCAAGTGACGTTGATGAGCGTTATCACATTGAAAAATCCACCATGGCGGCCTGCCGTTATCTGAAAGATGCCTACGATAGATTCGGTGACTGGGCGACCGCTGCCGCCTCCTATAATGCCGGTATGGGGCGCATCAGCACCGAGCAGTCGGTACAGCAGGTTGGCAGCTTTTTTGATATGCTCGTTTTTAGTGAGACCAGTCGTTATGTTTTTCGTATCCTGGCAATAAAAGAGATTCTCAAAAATCCCCGGAAATACGGTTTTTATATAAAGCGGGAGCACCTGTATCCGAGTATCGGTTATTCCGAGGTGACGGTGAACGGGCCGGTGGAGAATTGGGCCGAATTTGCCAAGGCTTTCGGTATCACGTATGCCCAGCTCAAGGATTTCAACGTCTGGATTCGAGGTAACAAACTGGAAAACAAGGATTGGAAATCCTATGTCGTGCGTATTCCCTGCAAGGAAGACCTGATGTTCGATGTCAAGAAAATCAAGGTCTACCAAAAAAACTGGGTGGTCGATTGATGAGCAGTTTAAGACCATCTCTTTGAGGGGAAGAAAACGGCATGGATTTTCCCGGATTGCTGAATGCGGTGATTCTCGGCATTGTCGAGGGGGCTACGGAATTCATTCCCGTATCTTCGACGGGTCACTTGATTCTTTTCCAACATTGGCTCGGGTTTACCGGTGCCATGGAAAACGCATTCATTATCTTTATTCAATTAGGTGCGATTTTTGCCGTTGTCTGGCTCTACAGGAAGAAATTTCTTTCCGTGGCAATGAATTGGCCGCGAGACGCCGAGGCCCGTCTGTTGATCGTAAATCTTGTCATCGCGACTGTCCCGGCTGCGGTCATCGGCTTGCCTACAGAGGCGTGGATCGAGAGACATTTCTTCAAGCCCGTTCCCGTGTCTTTGGCCCTGATTGTCGGCGGTGTGGCCATTCTCATGGTGGAAAAATGGTGCCGGCGTCCCAATATTGAAAGCGTCGACCGCATTCCCATGAAAAAAGCGTTTGGCGTGGGGGTTATTCAGGTGCTGGCCATTCTTTTCCCAGGGATTTCACGTTCAGGAGCCACGATTATGGGGGGGATGGTGATGGGGCTTTCGCGGGTGGCTGCCACGGAATTTTCTTTTTTTTTGGCCATACCAGCGATGCTGGGCGCCTCTTTGATCAAGTTGGCCAGTCATCGGGAGGTGATTTCCTTAAGCGATATCCCTTTGTTCGGGCTTGGCTTCGTCGTTTCTTTTGTGGTTTCTCTCTTTGTTATTCGCGCCTTGCTCTCTTTTGTTTCCAGTCATGCGTTTAACGTGTTTGCGTGGTACCGGATTGTTTTCGGCCTTGTTCTCCTCGTCTGCTGGGGATACGTGGGCGTTTCCTAACCCGGTTTTACGGGGAAGACAACCACGGATGTAGCAATCTTTTCTCAAATCATACCTGAGAGGACAAAGACAGATTGATGAAGGGATGCCTTTTCATAGACTGCGACGTCCCGTTTCTTTGCGGATAGCCTCGCAGACCCAATCTCTTAATTGCTCCGGATCAACTCGCAGGCGAGATGAAATAGTCTGTCCATAACCCTCCAGAAAAGCGTCCGCCTCATCATGGCCGATGTGATGGCCGTCACGACAGGTGCGCCGGTAGGATCTTGCCAACGAGTTGAGGCAATAACTTTTTAAAAACAAAGCCTTCCAGGGCTTGGACGTTTCCCGGTCGATCAGAACAAGTCCCTTGTCTGTCAGAATGAGATCCTTCAAGCGCACCGGATGAAAAAATCCTCCGGCATGCAGCCGTCCGATCAGTTTCCCTGTTTCAAACGCCAGTGTATATCGTTCGCGTTCGGATGAAGAGTTGAACAAGTCCACCACTTCCTGTCCGGAAACGTCCCTGACAAGCAGAAAACCGCGGACTTTGAGCCAGCCTATGGACTCCTCTCCCCAAGCCATGGGTTCCATGGCGGCAAAGCCGGAGGATTGCAAGGCTTGAAGCAATTTAACCTCGCGCAGTGCGTCTGATCGCGGTCGGCAAAACCAAAAAAGCATACGCAGGTGAGGCAGCAGGGATTCATTTCCGCTCCGTTTCAAAAAGAAAACCTGTCCGCCCTCTTCAATACGACGCACTTCCCTGCCGTCATGGTCTTGTGAAACGGGGACGCCGACATCACTGTCCAACCAAAAAGACAAGAGGTGCCCCTGCGGGAACAGGGCCTGCACGGACGGGTCAACATGGCATAAACTAAACATGGATTTCTCCGGAAAAAAATTGCAGAGGCATATCTGACAGCCCGATCACGATGATTAGGCCGAATGAAACACCGGGAATGAAAAACAATTCACTTGCGCCAATAATTATTGGCCGCAGCGATTGTTTGGAAATTTATGGCGACGATCTGGGATGCCGCCATAAGGGCATTCGCGTCCTCTGAGTATATGGGGCGAAGCTTTTTAAGTACATCCGGGTCCGGCTGTGTGTACTTGACGCCACGCCTGCTTAGAGTGATTGCGAGTTCGAATCCCGCTTGAGGTGTGTCGGTGATCAGCGTGGTAAGCCATGTCTCGGTCATTATCTGAACCTCCCTTTGTGATCATTTATAGAATAACCAGACTACACGATCCAACATCCGAATTCAACAATCCTTTACCCTCAAATATTTCCTCCCCGGTTATTTTTTATCTTTAATATTATGAGACATCAAGAGCGAGCCTCTCTTCTGTTGAGGTTGCGGCAATAAGACTAAAAACGTCTGGTGCAACCTTGACACATCTTTGAATGGATTTACGCAACGGCAAGGGGCCGGGTATAAAACCACACCGCCGCCATCGGACACCGGGATCCGCATTCGTTTTTCTGGGTGAACAGTGTGATGTGCCGGGAACCAGCGAGGGAAGCATCAGACCCGCCTTTCTATCTGGGGGGGGTGGCAGGTCTGATGCTGAGGAAAGATTGTTTCAGGAGCGTTTTCGTCCACTCTCTGTTTTTGTTCTCGTATCCTTAGCGTATAATTGCCACCGCGCAGTGGGCATACCTGACAACATCGTCGGCGACACTACCGAGCAACATTCTCTTGACTCCCCTTAAACCACGGCTTCCCATGAAAATGTAATCGATTCCCCTGTCCTCGGCAACGTTGACGATTTGCTGGGCAACCGGGCCCTCCACCAAAAGGGTTTTGCAATCCACACCTTGATCGTTGAGAATTTTCTGGGCGCTCGTCAGGATTTTCATCCCTTCTTCTTCTCTCTCTTTGTAAAGAGGGGTATCCGGTATTCCGGAAAGTGGAACGATGTCCTCGATAACATACAGCAATAATAATTCACAATCGGACATCTTTGCGTAACGGGCGCAATGAGCCAGCACCAGATCCGTCATCGCTGAACCATCAATTGCCGCCATGATTTTTATGGCTTTCTTTTCACTTTTTTTTTCCATGTGTGCCTCCGGATAATTTTGAACAATCTGATCTTCTTGGAGAGACATCTTATTAAACAAGACAGTACATATCAATACTGGTATGATACCAGTTTATTGCTGGTAATTAGCACATAATAAGAATTATTTATAAATTACATACGGTGGAATATTTTATCGGGAAAAAGAAAGAGAAGTTGTTGTTGAAGAATAATTTATATATATACATAAATTTATTATGATAATTTCATATTCATCCAGAACGGCCAATAC
>LSQX01117702.1_pt1 | contig 27406 bp, 25 predicted proteins | sample 654561 | NCBI WGS metagenome assembly LSQX01 (sample SAMN04489861, study PRJNA283612) | anaerobic digester metagenome | isolation source: 4 biogas reactors fed with cattle manure at either 37C or 55C with and... | place: Denmark: Kongens Lyngby | collected 2014
TTTCCATAAATTCCGACATATCGAGGCGGATAAGTGTCTCCGGCGAATCGAACAAATCGAGGGCAAGCTGCTTTACAAGCTCGGTTTTTCCGACGCCCGTCGGGCCTGCGAAGATGAAGCTGACCGGCTTGCGCTTATATGCAACTCCGGCGCGGCCGCGCTTGATGGCTCTCGCCACTGCGTCTACCGCCTGATCCTGACCTATCAGTCGGGATTTCAGCCTGTCCGCAAGCTTGTCTATGCGGTGGAATTCATGCTCGGTGATGTTGGAAGCGGGAACACCCGTCCAGATTTCGATGACCTGCGCAAGGTCGCCGAGCGTCAGTTCCGCCGATTCGAGCGCCGGCTTGAGTTTATCAAGCTCGTTCTGCGTTTTGAGCGCTTCGACCTTGACCTCGGCAATGCGCTTGTATTGCGCATCCTGCTTTTCGGGATCGGTCTCGTTTGAAGCTTCTATATCGCTCTGCTCCTTTTTGAGCGCGGCGAGATTGTCGCTGAGTTCAAGGCTGCGCCCGATCTCGGGAGTGTTGAGCGATTTATATGAAGCCGCTTCGTCAAGCAGATCTATCGCCTTATCCGGCAGGTAACGGTCGGTTATATAACGCTCGGAGAGGACGACAATTCGTCTGAGCGTCTCCTCCGGAATCTTTATTCCGTGAAATTCCTCATAATAATGCTTTATGCCGCGGAGTATTTCGACGGTGTCATCGATAGAAGGCTCCTCGATTATGACCGGCTGGAAGCGGCGCTCGAGGGCGGAATCCTTCTCGATGTATTTGCGGTATTCGTTGAGCGTTGTCGCGCCTATTACCTGAATTTCGCCGCGGGAAAGGGCGGGCTTCAGGATATTGGCGGCGTTCATGGAGCCTTCGGCGTCGCCTGCGCCGACGATGGAATGTACTTCGTCGATGACAAGGATTATATTGCCCAAAGCCCGCACTTCGTCGATCAGCCCCTTCATTCTCGTTTCAAACTGACCTCTGAACTGAGTACCTGCGACTATGGCGGTAAGGTCAACTAAGTGAACCTCTTTATCCCTCAGTTTATACGGCACTTCTCCGGCGACAATTCTCTGCGCCAGAGCTTCGGCTATCGCGGTTTTGCCGACGCCCGGCTCGCCGATAAGGCAGGGATTGTTTTTCTGGCGGCGGCAGAGTATGCCTATTACCCGCTCAAGCTCTTTTTCGCGTCCGACGATACTGTCCATCTTGCCGTCGATGACTTTCTGGTTGAGCGAGCGGCAATACTGTTCAAGGAATTTGCGCTTCGGGTTGCCGCCTTTCTGGTTTTTCTGGCGTTCTCCCGGCTTGCTCCGGGGGTCCTGCATCGGATTTCCGCCGCCCAAAAAGCTGCGGAAGTCGATGGTCGGCGCCCGGCCTTCCTCGCCGTCTTCGGGGTCTCCCGGAGCGTTGTCGGGCAGATTCGGATTTCCCTGAGAATCGGGCCCGAATATGCTGTTCATCTCCTCGTCGACGCGGTCGAGTTCTTCGTCGGTGATACCCATCTTCTTCATGATGTCATCGACCGACTTAATTCCTAATTCCTTGGCGCATTTGAGGCAGATGCCTTCGTTTACGGTGCGCCCGTTTTCAATATGTGATATGTAGACCACAGCTACGCGCTTGTGGCATCTTGAACAAAGTTCCAATGGTCTCCTCTTCCCCTGCGGGGATAATGCTTTCCTGCCGGAAGCGGAAATGCTTCATCCGCTTTTCCGGTGTTTGCGTATTAACTTATATTATACAGCGCGAGGAGCTTATCCGACGCGCCGGAATAAATATTATGGTTGAGTAAAAAATGTGCAATAAATGAGTTTTCGAGCTGACCCGGACTGAACAAATCCGGCTGCATCGCGCAGAAGGCGGGCCAGGCTTCCCGAAGTATGACAACTATCAGCGATATTAAAAGATAGCTCCATAAAACTCCGAAGCAGGCGCCCAGAACGCGGTTTACGGCTCCGAGAGGAGTTGCATTTACCGCGCGGTTGAGCTGCTTGAATATCAGCTTGGTTATGAGCAGCACAAGCGAAAAGATTATCAAGTACGAGACGGCGTTTGAGAGCAGCCTTGCCACCGGATCGGCTATCGCGTCTCTGACAAGGATTTTTGCCGTTTCCGTACCCAGACCGTCAAGCGCGCCGTAATATTCTTCAAGCGCGGCGGCGTCTGCGCCGAAACGTCTGAGTATATCCATAAAGACATCCGGCTTTTCTTCAAACAGCTTTGCAAGACCGGTATCCCCGCTGAAAAGCCCTGCCGCGGCAGTCTCAATAGCTTCCGAGACACGGGTAAATATAAATCCGTCATAGAGCAGAGCCGATAAAACGGGGGTAAGCAGCAATGCAGCCCCGAATGCGGCAATCAGGGAGAATATCCAGGAAACGGAGCCGATAAAGCCTCTTATAATTCCGTATATCACGGCAAAGACAAATATCAGGGCTATGACAAGGTCTATCGTTGCCGCCATCAGATGTCGTCCTCCGCCCAGGTTTCTTCCTCGGGAAGTTCTTCCGGGACTGTGTCCGGATTTTCCTCGGGGGCATATGTAAGCTCTTCGGTCGTGCCGGGTTCGGCCTGATAGAGATCATCTCTCGGATGTCCGGCCTCCGGAGGCTCGGCTGCCGTCGTTTCGAGAACTGCGGCGCCGACTTCCGGGAAAAGTTCCTCGGGGCGGTACATCTTGACCCGCTGGGAATATGCCACTATAAGGGTCAGCGCGTCCTTTCTGAGCATCCTTTTCCCGCCGCTTTCAATCTCCGCCTCGGATATGCCGCCGTCGGCAGTCCTTATGCGAATGATCTTGGAGTCGAAAAGAGCGTAAATCCTGTCTTCATATGAGACCAAATCGAGAATCTGACCGTCAAGGCCGACTTCGCTGAGTTTGTTTCCCTCGCGGTCGAGCATAACGACAAGCTCTCCCGAGCCGATGATGTTCTGCGAGAAGACCACATCGGCTCCTCTGGGGGAGAGAGCGCAGCGCTGCGGTACCTTTCCTTCAAAGTCAAATGTTGAAACCGGCTCGAAGTTCCTGTCGTAAAAGTGAAGAGCGGAATCTGTCAGCACGACAACTCCTCCGCCGTCGAGCCAGCCGACGCGGCAGCCCATTTCTCCCTGCAGCGTCTGCACGCTGAGCGGCGTTTCCGAGCGTGGATCGAAGATCATCAGCTCGGTCATGAAGCCGCCGTTCTCGTTGTAAACAGAGAGCATCGCAACTCGGCTGTCATCGCGGAAAACCGTGTCCATGACAAGCTTGTCTTTATAAATAACCGAGATTTTGCGGAAGCTCGAATCATATATCGTGACCGCCGAGCGGTATTCCATCGTGTTTGACACTATGGCGAACAGATTGTCGGATATCGAAGCGCCCCAGATGGGATACTCGAGCGTTTCGCTGTATATCTTTGAAAATGCGTTGGATACGGTAAATGTGTTTTCCCCCAGACCGTAAACCAGCATATAGCGGTCGGAAGTGAGCAGCATCGGCGTCTGCATATTGATCGAATAGGTCAAAGTCGAGTTGCCGAGCATATTGTAAAGGGTGACGGATTTTTCGTCGACAACCGCGAGTTCGCCCTTATAGGAGCCGACCTGCAGCTTGTCCGACTGGTTGAAGTAGATCGTTCTGTATCTTCCGGTATATTCCGGGCTGTCGGTGTTGAGGTAGCGCATCATATACTGGAGGTTTTCAAGCGTCAGATCGCTGTGGTAAGCAAAGATCATAACAACCAAAAAGATGATGAGAGCGGTGAGCAAGAGATACCTTGCGAGCTTGATTCTGAACGCTATCCCGCCCCAATAGGACGAATAGCTGTCGCCTCTGCGCATAAAGCGCGACGGTATGCGCGGGAATTTAATATGCGGTTTTGCCGGCTTCGCTCCGGCGGTTTTTTCTTCTGCCATGCTCTCACCTCCTTTTATTTTTACTGAGTTATCGCTTAAGTTTTGCAAATCCTTCGAGATAGCCGACTTCGGTCAGGTAAAGTCCTTCCGGCGGCGCCGTCATTCCGGCCTTGTTTCTGTCGCCGGATGCGATTATCGAAGGCAGCTCGGACGGGTTTATTTTGCCGTATGACGCCATTGCCAGCGTTCCGGCGATTATTCTTACCATGTTATAAAGATAGCCGTCGGCTCGTATCGTCATTGTGACAAAGCCGTTTTCGCGGCTGACCGAGATGTTGGTAACGGTTCTTGCGGTATCTTCGATCTTCCCGCCTGTCGACATGAAAGCGGAGAAATCATGAGTGCCCAGAAACGCCTTTGACGCCGCGTCCATGGCGGATTCGTCAAGCGGGCGGTGGAAGTGCCAGCAGCGCTTATTCATGAACGGGTCGCGGTGGACGGTATCTTCAAAAATATATTTATATTCTTTGTAAACCGCGTCATATCTCGGATGAAAGGGGAGGGGGACATCTTCCGCCTTTATAACGGCGCAGTCATACGGCAGCTTAAGATTCAGCGCCAGCGGAAGTCTTTCGAGCGGGATATCCGGCGAATCATCCGGCAGTACATACGCCGCGCGGAAGGCCTTTGCATGAACGCCGGCGTCGGTGCGGCTGCATCCTGTCAGATCATGGCGCTCGCCGTAAACGGCTTCGATCGCGTCCTGAACCGTTGCCTGAACCGTCCTGAGTCCGTCCGCCTGAACCTGCCAGCCGCAGAAACCGGTGCCGACATAGGAAATGGTCAGCAGCAGCTTTTTCATATCGAAAATCCGGGGGCGAAAATGTTGAGCAATATTATCCCCGCGATGAAAATCATGAAAACCAGAACCATCAGCCAATCAAGCGGCTTCATATGCAGCTCGGTCATCCTTGTCCGTCCGATGTCCCCGCGGTAGCAGCGGCACTCCATCGCGACGGCGAGGTCGTCGGCGCGGCGGAAAGCCGAAACAAAAAGCGGTATCATGACCGGTATCAGCGCCTTTGCGCGGTTTATCAGGCTTCCCTGCGAAAAATCCGCGCCTCTCGCTTTCTGCGCCGACATTATCTTGTCTGTTTCTTCGATCAGGGTCGGGATAAAGCGGAGGGCGATGGTCATCATCATCGAAAACTCATGAACCGGCATTTTCAGCTTTTTCAAAGGAGCGAGCAGCCGCTCGAGGCCGTCCGTCAGGGCGATCGGAGATGTGGTATATGTGAGTACCACTCCGGTGCCGGCAAGCAGGGCGATTATCCGAATTATCATAAGCCCGGCGAATTTCAGTCCTTCCGGGTAAACTCGGATGATACCGAATTCAAAAAGCGGAGTTTCCCCTTTTGTCCAGAAGATATTGATGACCGCCGTGAATGCGATGACATAGATAATCGGCTTCATTCCCTTCAGAATGATTTTGAGCGGGATTTTTGAAATCGCGACCAGAAACAGGGTAAACAATATTACAAAAAGGAACGCAAAAACGTTTTTTGCCGTAAAGATGCCGACTATATACATCAAAGTAAGGATTATCTTTGCCCGCGGGTCGGTTTTGTGGAGCGGCGAGCTGCCGGGGAAAAACTGACCGAGAGTAATTTCTTTCAGCATACCGCTTCCCTCCCGGTTTTGGCAAGGCCAAGTTTCGCCGCTATCGCTTCGCAGGCTGCGTCGACGGTAAAGATATCTCCTTCGAGGGCGACGCCGTTTTTGCGGAGCAGGTTTACAAGCCTTGTTATCTGCGGCACGTCAAGGCCGACTTTTACAAGGGTTTCCGCCTGACGGAAGATCTCGGCGGTGGTGCCGGTCATGAATATCTCGGCGCCGTTCATTACGACCAGATCGTCGCTGTATCTCGCCATATCCTCCATCGAGTGGCTGACGATTATGACCGTCTTTTGTCGCTCCTTCTGATAGCGGCGGACTCCGCCGAAGATATCTTCCCGCCCGACAGGGTCGAGACCAGCGGCCGGTTCATCCAAAACAAGTATATCCGGATCCATCGCAAGTATCCCGGCAATTGCAACGCGGCGTTTCTCGCCGCCGGACAGCTCAAACGGGCTTTTATCGAGCAGGGACGGCGCAAGACCGACAAAATCCGCCGCTTCATGAACTTTAAAAGCGACTTCCGCTTCGGAAAGCCCGCGGTTGCGCGGACCGAAAGCGATATCCCGCCTGACGGTTTCTTCAAAGAGCTGATATTCGGGGTATTGAAAGCAAAGACCTACCCGGAATCTGACATCCCGGATCTTCTTCGGCTCCGACCAGATATCCTTGCCGTCAAGGGCAACCGTGCCGGAAGTCGGCTTTAAAAGTCCGTTCAGCAGCTGAACCAGGGTCGACTTTCCCGAACCAGTATGGCCGATAAGTCCGGTTATCACGCCGGGACGGAATTTAATATTGACGCCGTCGAGAGCCTTTTTTTCAAAGGGAGTGCCGGCGCTGTATATATAGCTTACGTTTGTGAGAATTAATTCAGACATTTAATTAAATGCGGCTCTGCCGCTTATACTTTTAACAGGGGAAGCAGCGCCTCCGCTGCCGCCTCCGGACTCAGCGCATCGGCGGATACCGGGCAGCCGAGTTTTTTCAGCCGCCAGATAAGCTCGGTTACCTGAGGCACGTCAAGGCCGACGCTTTTCAGCTTTTCCACCTGCGAAAACACCTCGGCGGGTGTTCCGTCCATATAAACTTCGCCGTCGTTTATCACTATAACACGGTCGGCTTCGATGGCTTCGCTCATGTTGTGGGTTATGTGCAGCACGGTGATGCCGCGGTCGCGGTTGAGGGAGGAGATCGTTTTCATGACTTCGTCCCTGCCGGCGGGATCGAGCATTGCGGTCGATTCGTCGAAGATTATGGTGTCGGGAAGCATTGCTATTATGCCGGCAATGGCGATGCGCTGCTTCTGTCCGCCGGAGAGCTGATGCGGCTCATGGCGGGCGAATTCGGTCATGCCTACCGTTTTCAGAGCGTCGTCTACCCTCTGCCGTATCTCCTTCGGCGGAATGCCGAGATTTTCACAGCCGAACGCGATATCTTCCTCAACTATCGTTGCAACGAGCTGGTTGTCCGGGTTCTGGAAAACCATGCCTACATGTCGGCGCACATCGAACACGTCGTCTTCGGTCATATCCTTTGAGGTTATGTCTTTGCCGTCGACAATGATAGTCCCCGAATCGGGCGTAAGTATCATGTTCAGAAGCTTTGCCAGCGTAGATTTGCCGGAGCCGTTATGGCCGAGAACGGCGACGAATTCGCCTTTATATATATCAAGGTTTATGTTCTTAAGCGCGCTCAGCTTAACGCCTTCTTCAAGCTCATACGAGAAGTTGACATTGCGGAGGGTTATATAGGGTGTTGTATTGTCATTCATATTAAAATAAGTTTGTTTCACTCAGCCTGCCAGCGGGCGGACGCTCCGCACGGCAGCACAAGTCCGCTTGCCGTGACCGGCAGTCCCAGCTCCTCGCATCGGCTCTTTCCCCGAATACCGGGAAAACGCTTTTTCAGAATCGACAAATGAATATATCCGGTCGCCGAAGAGGAAAGCCCGGTGGTGTAGGAATTAATAAGCATAAAAAGCGGCTCGTCGGTCAGTACGCCGACGGCTAATTCAACAAGCTCGGTTATGCTGTCTTCCAGCTTCCAGAGCTCGCCGCCGGGACCTCTGCCGTATGACGGCGGGTCCATTATAACCGCGTCGTAGCGGCTGCCGCGGCGGATTTCCCGCTCGAGGAATTTCAGGCAGTCGTCGACGATATATCTTATTTTGGCGTTTTCAAGCCCGCAGAGAGCAGCGTTGCGCCGCGCCTGCGAGACCATTCCCTTCGCAGCGTCGACATGGCAGACTTCTGCTCCCGCAAGCGCACAGGCGCAGGTGGCGGCGCCGGTGTAGGCGAAAAGATTCAATACTCTTATCGGGCGTCCGGCGTTTTTGATAAGCTCCGACGCCCAGTCCCAGTTTGTCGCCTGCTCCGGAAAGATGCCGGTATGCTTGAAGCCGGTCGGGCGGCAGATCAGCCGGAGACCTCTGTAGCTGACTTCCCACTCTTCGGGAACTGTCCGTCCCGATTTGCCGCCGCCCCATTTTCCGCCTCCGCGGTTTGAGCGGAGATAAACTCCGTCGGCGGATTTCCAGAGAGGGGATGACTTCATGCCTTTCCAGACAACCTGCGGGTCGGGGCGGATGAGGATATATTCTCCCCAGCGCTCCAGCCGCTCGCCGCTGTCGCAGTCGATAAGCTCGTAGTCTTTCCATCCGTCGGATATCAGAATGCTCAATTCAGTTGTCCTCCGAAGCGTCAAAAACGCTTATCTGCCCCGAGTCGGATGAGGATTGGCGGTTGAACTTGATTCCGAGGTGTTCATATGCAAGCTCGGTCGCGCAGCGTCCGCGGGGGGTACGAGCAAGGTAGCCTATCTGCATGAGATACGGCTCGTATACGTCTTCAATCGTGATCGCCTCTTCGCCTATCGTTGCGGCGAGGGTGTCGAGGCCGACGGGTCCGCCGTTATAGTTTTTGATTATCGATGTGAGCATGCGGCGGTCGATGCCGTCGAGGCCTAATTTATCTATCTCAAGCGCCCTGAGGGCGAAATCGGCGATTTCGATGTCAATTACGCCGCTTCCCTTGACCTGCGCAAAGTCGCGTATCCGCCGGAGCAGGCGGTTTGCAATGCGGGGGGTGCCGCGGGAGCGGGAGGCAATTTCATAAGCGCCGGTTTTGTCTATTTCTATATTTAAAATCCCGGCGGAGCGTGTCACAATAGAACACAGCTCGTCAGGCGAGTAGTATTCAAGTTTTAAGATAACGCCGAATCGGTCGCGCAGCGGCGCCGATATCTGCCCGGCGCGGGTGGTGGCGCCTATTAATGTGAATCGGGGAAGGTCAAGCCTGATGCTGCGGGCAGCCGGCCCTTTGCCGATGATAATATCGAGGGCGTAGTCCTCCATCGCGGGATAGAGTATCTCCTCTACCGTCCGCTGAAGCCGGTGAATCTCGTCGATAAAAAGCAGGTCTCGCTCGGCTAAGTTTGTCAGCAGCGCCGCAAGATCGCCGGCTTTTTCGATTGCCGGACCCGAAGTCACGCGGATGTTAGAGCCTAATTCCGCCGCAATTATATTGGCAAGGGTGGTTTTTCCGAGTCCCGGCGGGCCGTATAACAGCACATGGTCGAGGGTTTCCCCTCTCAGCTTCGCGGCATCGATGTATATTTTTAAATTTTCTTTGGCTTTGGTCTGCCCGATGTATTCGTCAAGGGTCTTCGGGCGGAGGGAAAGTTCTGCCTGAGAATCCTCCGGCGACTCGGCGGAGCTGACTATTCGATTTTCGAAATCGGCAAAGCCGATGCCGTTCTCTTCGTCAAGAAAACCGGTTCTTCCCATTATATCGCCTCCCGTCCGAGTTTATATAAATTAATCATCCGATTGAAGACAGCTTTTTGAGCGCCGCCTTTATCATCTCTTCAAGCGTCATGCCGGAAAGTCCGGCAAGCGCCGATATCGCCTCCGACCTTGAATAGCCCAACACCATTAAGGTGTTCACCGCGTCGGATACATCCGAGCTGCCGGCTTTGTCTGCCGTTTCGAAGGCGGGTGCGCCGGTATCCTTTGCGCCGAATTCCTTGGCTACCTTGTCTTTTAGCTCAAGTATTATTCTTGCCGCGGTTCTTGCGCCGACGCCCGGCGCCCTTGAAAGCGCCTTTGAGTCCTCCGTCGTAACGGCCAAAGCGAACTTTTCCGGCGTAAGAGCGCTTAGAACGGCTATCGCTGATTTTGCGCCGATCCCGGATACCGTTATCAGCATTTTAAAGGCGGCAAGCTCGTCGCGGAAGGCAAAGCCGTAGAACTCGAGCGCATCTTCGCGGACGGCCAAGTGGGTAAAAAGCCGTATCTTCTCGCCCTTTTTACCGGAGATCTCGTTCAGGGTGTTGGTCGAGACGGTAAGCAGAAATCCCACCCCTCCGACGTCTAAAACACAGGAATTAAGGCTTGTGGAGATAATTTCTCCCGTAAGCTGTGCAATCATTTTATATAATTTTCCTTAATTTGTTCGGTTGAAAAATGCGGCTATCCTTGAGCTGCCGGTGTGCGCGTGGCAGACGGCTATCGCAAGCGCGTCGGCGGCGTCGTCCGGCTTCGGAGCCTCCTTTAAGCCGAGCAGCTTGGTTGTCATCGTTATGACCTGCGACTTTTCGGCGCGGCCGTAACCGACGACCGATTGTTTTACCTGCAGCGGGGTATATTCAAATATCTCGATGCCTGAGTTTTGCGCCGCAAGCAGTATAACTCCGCGTGCTTCGGCAACGACGATGGCGGTCTTCTGGTTGGTATTGAAAAAAAGCTCCTCCACCGCCAGCGCTTCCGGCTTATACAGCATAAGCAGCCGGGTGAGTTCATCGTATATTATCTGCAGCCGCCGCTCGGGTTTTACCCCCGCCTTTGTCGTTATCGCGCCGTAAGCGAGGGTTTTGAAGCTGCTGCCTTTATAATCAACGACCCCCCAGCCGGCGATGGCATATCCGGGGTCGACTCCGAATATTCTCAAAATATAATTCCTTTAACCGGATTTGCCGTATAAAAAACAAAACCGCACAGTACTTCCATTCTATTCTAATATTATAGCATATAATATGGGTGTTTTCAAAAGATATTTGTAAATTATATTTCAAATGAACGCAGCCGGCGGTTCGGCGGGCAATTTTTGAGTGAAATGGTTTACAAAAGCAACCGTTAGTGATATAATATTATCAAATGAACCGGAAAAGGCGGCAGCGGGAGAAACCTTTTCCCGAAACGCCTCCCGCGTATTTAAATACACGTTTTTATATATGAAAGTTATCTCTCTTAAAGCAGGCGATATCCTGACGCTGAAAAAGCCGCATCCCTGCGGCGCGTCCGAGTTCAGGGTTACCCGCATCGGCTCGGATATCGGTGTCTGCTGCTGCGGCTGCAGCCGCGAAATGATGATTCCCCGCGTCAAGCTGGAAAGAAGCATAAAGCGGGTAAACGGACAGCCAATTGAATTATTGGTCACAACGACGGTGAAAAGGACTGAGATATAATGAACGATACTGCGGTTAATGCCGATATTTTGACAAAGAAAAAAGAAAGAAAACCGATGGGAAATCCGTTTGCGAAGATAATGAAACGGCTGCGGGAGTCTGAATACGGCTATCTTGTCGGGGCTTTTCTGCTGCCTTCGGCTATCATGTGGCTGATTTTCATTTCGATGCAGGTTTATCCTTTCGGCGGAAATTCGGTGCTGGTGCTCGACCTGAACGGTCAGTATGTTTCCTTTTTTGAAAAGCTCCGGAATATAATCCTACACGGCGACTCGATGATATATACCTTTGAGCGGTCGCTCGGCGGCGAATTTCTGGGCATTTACGCCTATTATATCGCGTCGCCCTTATCCGCCATCGTCGCGCTGTTTCCGAAAATACATATAACCGAAGCGCTTCTGGCAATGCATCTCATAAAATGCGGCATCTGCGGGGTCACGATGGCGCTTTATCTGCATCAGACCGCGTTTACGAAGCGTTCGAGGATAATAACTTTCTCGACGATGTACGCCCTCTCCGCCTACGCTGTGGTTCAGGCGCACAATACGATGTGGATCGATGAGCTTATCATCCTGCCGCTGCTCGTACTCGGAATCGAGCGGATGATACGCCGCCGCAGCAATACCCTCTATTGCTCGGCGCTGGCGCTTGCGATGATAGTCAATTTCTACATCGGCTACATGATGTGCATCTTCGCGGTTTTTTATGCCGTATACCGCTATTTTTCCTATTCGGAATTCGAGCGCAACCCGGAGGGGGTAAAAAATCACTTTCTGCGGGTGCTTCTGAGGATGATAATTCTCTCGGTCATAGCCGCGATGATTGCCTCGGTTATCATACTTCCGACATGGTATTCCCTTCAGTTCGGTAAAACCACCTTTTCAAATCCCGATTATTCATTCAATCAGCGCTTTGACTTCCTCGACTTGCTGGTTAAGTTTTACCCCGGCACTTACGACACCGTCCGACCGGAGGGACTGCCCTTTGTTTACTGCGGCACTCTGACCCTTATAATGCTGCCGCTCTATTTCCTGACGCCCGGCGTCAAAAAACGGGAAAAGGTCTGGGGCGGGATTGCACTGCTCTTCTTCAGTTTCTGCTTCAACGGCTCAACTATCGACATTTTCTGGCACGGCATGCAGAAGCCGAACTGGCTCAACTACCGATACAGCTTCATGCTGATATTCTTCGTCGTGCTGTTCGGATACAAGGCGTTCTGCGCCTATGCCGAGCAGCGAATACCCGCAAAAGCTCCGCTCGCGGTCTGCGGCGCACTGACTCTTATGGCGCTGATTATACAGAAATTCGACTATGAGTTTCTGAACGATTTCAAGTTCATGTGGGTGACGATTGCCTGCCTTGCCATGTGGGCGGCTATATTGGGTTCGCTTTACGGCACAAAAAAGGCCGCCGTCGGCTCGGCGTCCGCGCTTCTGGTAATTTGCATGTCGCTTGAGGCTTTCGGAGCGGGGCTGCTGAATACCACCTCTCTTGATGAGGACGTGGTATACACCTCGCGGACGACTTATGTCACGCATATGGACCGCTGCACCCCGCTTTTCAACCGAATCCTTGACTCGGACGACTCCTTTTTCCGGATGGAAAAGGCTTTCCACCGCAAGACAAACGACCCGATGGCTTTCGGCTACAACGGCATCTCCAACTCATCTTCGCTGATGTTTACCGCCGTAGTGAAGTATCTGAATCAGCTGGGACTTGCGTCGAAATCCAACTGGTCGAAGTTTCTGGGCGGAACGCCGGTTTCCGATTCGCTTCTGGGGCTGAAATACGTCATATTTGAGGAGGAGCTTGACGAAAAATTTTATGAAGCCTATGACAGCGATCCCGACAATGATCTTTACGCCTACAAAAACCCCTATTACCTTGAAATAGCCTACGCCGCTGACGACGCTATCCGCGACCTCGACCTTTACAAGCCGGAAAATCCCTTTGAGCTGATGAACGCGATGATTACCGCGATGCTGGGCGAGGAAGACACCGTTGAGATTTGGAAGAACATAAAGGCGGACGACCTCGACTACATCAACTGCGATATCAGCTTCGTGACCGGGCATAAAAAATACACGCCGGAGGCCGGAAAGTCCGACGCTAAGTTATCGATGAAGATAAAGGGCGCCGGCGATGAAAACGAAATCTACATCTTCGTTCCCACCGAATATCCCCGCGAATGTACTATATATATCGGCGGGACGAAATTCGGCTCAATCCTCGGCAACGACTCTGACTGTATTCAAAAATTAGGCGCCTTCGAGCAGGACGAGGAGGTCTATATCTCTCTCAAGATGGAAAAAGAGGATCTTTATATCGCCAATTCGTCAAAATATTTCTACTACCTTGACACCGAACTGTTCCGGGAGACGATGCCGAAGCTGCGCCGGGCGATGCTTAACATAGAAAAATTTTCCGACACGCATCTTTACGGGCATATCGACATTCCGGAAGGTTCGGGGCTGACGACGCTTTATACCACGATTCCCTACGACGAGGGCTGGCAGGTCTATATCGACGGAGAGAAAGCCGAGATATTCAGAACCTCCGGCGACGCTCTGCTTGCCTGCGCAATAACCGAGGGCAGGCACGAGGTTGAGTTTAAATACCGTCAGAAAAACTTAATTATCGGCGCATGGCTCTGCGCCGCGGGACTGCTGCTGCTCGCCGCAGTGATATTCTTCGACCGACGCTGGCAGGAAAAGCATCCGCCGTTTGCCGAAACGGTGTATATGACGGAGCGCGGCGCTTTGGGGGAGGAAGAGGAAGTTTCGGCCGAGGGAGAAGCGGGAGGAGACGGCGGCGGTAATGCTGACAGCGAAAACGGGAATGAAACGGATGGTGAAGCTGAGGAGGACGGCGAGACAGCGGAACAAAAAATAACCGAATAAAACCGGGGTTAACGAAAACACAATTTAAAATATTACGGTATCTATATGAAAGCCATTAAATCATTTACTCATGCGATATCATATTCCGCTCGTTTGGTGTATCAACGGTTCGGGAAAATCCACAATAATCAAGCTGATGCTTGGATTATATGAGATTGATTCGGGCAGAATACTGATAAACGGTTATCCGATGTCGGATTACGATATCAAGGATATAAGAAAACTGTTTTCCGCGCTTTTTCAGAACTTTGTGCAATACCCGCTGACGCTGCGGGATAATATCGCTTTATCCGATTACAGCCGCGCCGACAAAGATTCCGAGATAATCGAAGCGCTGGTTCAAAGCGGATTGTATGATGATATCAAACCGAAACTCAAAAACGGACTTGATTCCTATATGAGCCGGAACTTTGACGACAACGGCACCGAACTCTCAAAAGGTCAGTGGCAGAAGGCAGCGCTTTCGAGGGCATACTTCAAAAATGCGCAGATCGTCATCTTTGACGAACCGTCCGCGGCGCTTGACGCAGAAGCGGAGGACAGGATATTCAGGAATTTCGAAGAAATTTCCGGCAATAAAACCGGAATAATGATCTCCCATCGCATATCCGCCGCGCGTATATCAAACAAGATCATCGTTTTGGACGAAGGAAAAATAGTCGAGAGCGGCAGACATGAAGAACTTGTGTCTGCGGGCGGATTATATTCAAGGATCTACAACCTCCAGAAAGAAAAATACACGGTAAAGGAGGCGGAGTAAATGAAAAAAATCACGGAAACTTTTGTCAGCCTTTCAAAAAAACATCTGGTTTGGCATCAAGACGGGCTTTATTGCTTCAAAAAAATATTTTTTATTGAAGTGCCTGATATTGCTGTCCACGACTTTTATACCGCTTATAAATATCTGGTTCTGGAAAGAAATTCTTAACGGAATCGCCTATTCCGAAATATCATCCGATACCGTCATAAAATACCTTATAATATATCTTGCGCTGATAATCTCCGAGCAGCTGCTTTTGCGGTTTGATGTATACATTTCTGACTGTTATATTTATGAACTGATTTTTTATATCGATAACGTGATGATAGATAAGACTTCGCGCGTTGATTTATCGTTTTTCGATTCGGCTTCATTGGGCGATAAGGTGCGGCAAGCAAGAAACAGTTATGATATCATATATAACATGCCGTGGCAGATATTCAGTATTATATCCGAAATAATCAGCATCGCCGCCGCACTTATCGCCGTAATCGCATACAAATGGTGGATAGGTCTTGCCGCAATGGCGCTTCTGATCCCGTATTCCATCTATAACAATCGGTATACGGAAAAACGGCTCAGAATGGAAAAAGAACAGCTCCGCGACAATCGAAAGAAGGATTATTACAGCGAAGCTTTTTACAACAACGATATTCAGTTTGAAATCAAGCTTAACGGCATCGGCGGCTTCTTTATAAACCGCTACAAAGAAATCCGGGGAAAGCTTTACCGGATAAATAAAAAAGAGGACATCCGGCATAATATCATAAATACCGGGATTCTGATTCTCAATGTATCGGGCGAGTTCTTGATGCTTGTCATATCGGTTTACGATGTCGTATCAAAGAATATCGGCATAGGTGACTTGCAGTATAATCTGAGCATGATAACAAGGCTCCGCGAACAGGCAAGCGGACTGATGACCGATATAAACAGTTTTCTGGTTGACAATACTCGTATGAGTGAGCTTCGGGATTTATCGATATCAGACCGGAAAGCGAATTCATGGTTCTTGACGAACCGTCCGCGGCTCTCGATCCGATCTCGGAAGACAGAATATTCGAAAAGCTCTATCACCTGAGCGAAGGAAAGAGCTCGGTTACGATCTCTCACCGGCTTTCAAATACCACGCTTGCCGACAAGATACTTGTCCTCGGCGACGGACATATCATCGAACAGGGCTCGCACTTTGATTTACTCAGGAAAAATGGCGTATATGCGCGTCTGTTCAATTTGCAGGCGAGCAAGTATGTTTGATTTTAAAAAATCGCGGGACATATATTTTATTATAGCAAAACAAGGTTAAGCCTAAACTAAAATTACCCCGGACGGCTTCACTTGTATCCGATTCACCCGAAACTACGCCGGGGGTGCCGTCGCTGCCGGTATAGCGCATAGATGTATTTTATTCATCTTTTCATTTTAACCTATAAACAACACTAAAAAAAGGCAGGCGCAAAAGAGCGTCTGCCTTGTTGTTCGGAGATTAAATTATCCGCGCTTCCTGATTACAACGGCGCAGGAAAGAGCGGCGGCTGCAGCGAGTATAACGATACCCGATACATCCGATGTCTGCGGAGCCGGTGCCGGTGCGGGAGCGGCTGCTTCGGCAACCGGAGCAGGGGTCTCTGCTGCGGCTTCCGCCGGAGCTGCTTCCGCGGGGGCTGCTTCTTCTTCGATTGAAATGACTTCTTCGGCTGCCTTTTCCTCTTCGAGAGTAAGGGTAAGCGCATAGGAGGCTACGGTGAAGTCGTTGACATCGCCGTCGGGGAGAACCGTTTTGAAGGCGTTGGTGGTTCCGCCGCCGTCGTCGCGGTCAAGCAGACAGATAATGGCGTCGAGCTTGTATCCCACGGAGGGGGTGAACTTGGTGTCGAGGACATTAATCTGATCCCACGGGATCATAAGCTCGAGCTGCCAGCCGTCGGCATTGGTCTTGCCTTTGCCGGTGCAGTTTTCGGTAATAAGCCCGTCTTCGTAGTTATGACGCTGGACTTCCACATTGCCGGTGTCGGTAACACCCATCGAGAAGAAGATTCCCTGGTCTCCTTCGGGAATAAGATTTCCGGGATTCAGAGCAATCTGGAAGCAGTCGAGGGTATAGGGCGAGTCGCCGTCATAGCAGAGGTTGACGTCTTCGTCAATTACCTTGGCTGCGCAGTAAAGCGCATTGTCATCCCAGTAATAGTAGAAGGTTACCTTGTCGATGATCTCTCCTGCCCATGCCTGGCAGTTGGAGCTGTCCAACTCGATGTAGTTGTCGCGGTTCCATTCGAGGGCATCTATTTCGCCGTCGATGGTCGGGGTCGCTTTCGGAACGCTGATCGGAGTGGTTGCGGCGAATACCGACAGCGCCATTGCTGCACAAAGCAGAAGCGAGCAAATAAGTGTCGAAACAAGAGTTCTTTTCATATTTTCCTCCATGGTCATAGACCGTTATTAGATAAATTATACCTTACAAAAAGTGTTTTGTCAACAGTAAATACGTGAATATAATCACATAAAAAGAAGGTTCAAACATGATTAATATGCAGTTTAACATCAGCCCGCCGGGGCGGCGGCAGCTTCCGTCCCGGGATCGTACTCGAGCGCTTCGGGATCGTAGCCCTCGGGGAACTCGAACAAGAACAGGTCGCGCATCATCTCGGCGTTCCACCTCCATCTCTCCTGCTCCTTCTCCTTATGAGTGAAGCTCGAGACGGTAGAAATTGTCCTCAGCGCCAGCACCGTGTCTTCCGGCAGGCGGGCAAAGACTTTGAAATACTGAGCGAACTTCATGTCCTTCAGCAGCACCGAAAAGTCGTCAACGGCGAACTCCGGCTTATAGCCGAGCACATCGGTGAGCTTGCACCAGCCGCCGGCTTTTTTGACTTCGTTATACCAATATGGATCCATCATGCAGACCAGCACCTGACCGGCGAATATCTGCTGATTGAAAACATTTTCCGCCTCGCGGAGGGCGTTTGCGTCGATGACTATGTCGTCGACGATATCGGGAGAGTTGCCGCCCGACTTTGACGCTTCCCGGACCTGCTTGACCTGTTCCTCGGTCAGCAGGACGATATTCGTGAATTCGGCGCCCTTTTCGCCGTCGCCGTTGTAATCGATCGACATCATGGCTTCATACGCCTCCTCGACCTGCCCGATCTCCCGCGGGGAGAAGACATAAGGGCCGGTATAGAAGACGTTTACGTCGATCTTGTCCTTGGTAGCCATCTGCGTGACGGCTATGATTATGAAAGTAAGAAAAGAGACGACGAGAACGGTCTGCCATTTATAATGGTACCAGAAATTTTCGATCCATTTTTTAAAATTCTGCATTTGGATTCACCCCGAAAGGACTGATTTGTATGTTTCATGTAAAGCGGGTTATATTTATTATATCATTACGTTTTGTAAAATGCAAGAGTTTTGTATGTAATCTCAATATATAATATCCGCGGGAAGAATCCGCAAAAAAGAATTAACCCGAACTGCTTGCTTTATTCGCCGGAATAGTGTATAATATCCGCCGTACGCTTTGTTTTCAGAAAGATGAATTTATGCGCGATAAACTTTTTTCCGACAGAGATTTTTTAAAAAGGCTTTTCGCACTCACCCTTCCGATTGCCTTTCAGAGTCTGATGCTCGCTTCGGTCGCCGCTGCGGACGCAATCATGCTGGGGAGCATCGACCAGAACGCCATGTCGGCGGTTTCGCTCGCGACACAGATACAGTTCGTTCAGAACATGATTCTCTCCTCCTGCACCGGCACCGCGGCGGTTTTAGGCGCGCAATACTGGGGCAAGGGAGACAAAAAGACGATAAACGATATCTTCTGCATGATTCTGCGCCTTTGCGGGCTTGCTTCGTTTATATTTTTTGCATTATGCTCGCTTATTCCGGAGCAGCTTATGTCCGTTTTCACGAACGTTCCGGAACTTATCGAGATCGGCGCCGATTATCTTAAGATTGCAGCATGGTCATACCTTCTGACCGGCATCTCGCAGTGCTATATTGCAATTTTCAAGGTTACCGAACATGTGCCGAGAGCTGCCTGGATCAGCTCGGGCGCGGTAGTTATCAATATAGTGCTCAATGCGGTTCTGATATACGGCTTGTTCGGCGCTCCCGCCATGGGAGTTGCCGGTGCCGCCATCGCTACGCTGATTTCGAGGGTAATTGAGCTCGTATGGTGTGTAGTTTCCTCTTATTCAAAAGGATTCCTTCGCCCCGACTTCACCCGCCTTTTCCACCACTCAATTCAGCTTATGCGTGACTTCGCCCGCGTCGCCGTTCCTTTATTGGGCGCCAGCCTTTTATGGGGTGTCGGATTTACCGCCTATACGGCTATAATCGGGCACATGGGAAGCGACGCTGCAGCCGCCTGCGCGATATCGGCGGTGGTTCGGGACCTTATGTGCTGTCTCTGCAACGGTCTTGCCTCGGGCGGAGGGATAATTGTCGGCTACGAACTGGGAGCGGGAAGGCTTGACTATGGCAAACTATACGGCACCCGCCTTGCAAAGCTTGCGTTTTTAAACGGCCTTTCCTGCACTGTATTGGTTCTCCTTATAATACCCGTTCTGCTCCCGTTTATGTCACTTACCGAACAGGCGCGTGAGTATCTTATCAGCATGATGGTGATTATGGCGGTATATATGATAGGCCGCTGTGTGAATACTATCATCATAAACGGAGTATTCGCTTCCGGCGGTGACACAATATTTGACGTATACAGCCTTATCGTCGCAATGTGGCTGTTTGCGCTGCCGCTTGCGTGGCTGGGCGCCTTCAAATTCGGCTGGTCGCCTGTTGCGGTCTATGCCTGCACCTGCCTTGACGAAGTCGGAAAGATACCCTGGGTAATGATCCATTTCCGCAAATATAAATGGGTCAAAAACCTAACGCGGGAACATATAAGCGATTAAAAACAATGCCGGCGGCTGATTGCCGCCGGTCTTTTTTTATTCACCGCTTTCTTTATAAAGAAAACACTCCCTGACATGACCGTTGATTCTGCCGCAGGCCTGCAAAAAGGAATAGATTATCGTCGTTCCGGCATATTTCATGCCGCGGCGCCTGAGATCCGCCGAAACAGAGTCGGAAAGCTCGCTGCGCGTTATGGTTATATCCGGTTCGAATATTACCTTTCCGCCGGTGAAAGCATCGAGATATTCGGAGAAGGAGCCGAATTCCCGCCGGATTTCCCGGATGATGCGACTGTTTTCGATACTTGCGGTGATCTTGCCGCGGTGGCGGATGATGCCGGGGTTATTCATCAGCTCTTCGATTTTTTCTTCGCCGTAAGCGCATACTTTTTCCAGATCAAAGCCGTCGTATGCCCGGCGGAAGTTTTCCCGTTTATTCAATATCGTTTCCCAGCTCAGCCCCGCCTGAAATCCTTCAAGCAGAAACAATTCAAAGAGAAACCTTTCATTGCGGCTGTAAACTCCCCACTCAAAGTCGTGATATGCGACATAAAGCGGGTTGGATTCTTTGCACCAGGGGCAGCGGGGGAGATGCGGGTTTGCGTTGACTGCGTCGGCGGTGGTCATAATTTTCCTCTTTTTTCAGACCGGATTGCTGCCGGTCTTTTTTATCATGCTCTGTCGTATTCGGGAACACAAATCAGCGTGAAATCGTTTTTGTGACAGCTGATGATGCCCTCGTTGCGCATTTTACCGAGTTCTTTTGAAAGCGCCGAGCGGTCGACACCCAGATAATCCGCCAGCTGCTGTCTTGAAAAGGGGATTCTGAAGCTGTCCGAGCCGTTTTCGAGCGCCTGGCGGGAAAGATAGGAAAGCAGGCGGTCGCGTATCGATTTAGGTGCGATGTGGATCATCCTTGTCGAAAGGTTGATGTTGTTGTTTGCTTGTATCCGGAGCATGTTCCGGATCAGCTTCTGATGAAATCCGCAGCTGTTTTGACAGGCAGTCATAAGTCTCGTCATATCAAGAAAGAGTATCAGCGAGTCTTCCGCCGCGACAACATCGCAGATAAGCTCCTTTCCCGGAATTGCCGCGAAGGTTGCCGCAAAAATGTCACCCGCCCCGATATGGCTGAAAATATTGCTGCTCCCGCAATAGAAATTCAAGACTATATTCACGCTGCCCGATTCGACAAGACCGATTGATAAAACCGTCTCTCCGGCGGAATAAATGACTTCGTCCTTCTTATAATGCTTCTCGCGGGCATTGAGACAGGAGAGCATTGATTCGATGTCCCTGCCGTCAATATCAGAAAACAGTTTTGTTTCGGATAAAAAACCATAATTCATAAAAATACCGCCGTTTTGTTGTTATGACAACATACTAACCGTAATTATTATAGTACACTATTGTTGTTATATCAAGTATCGCCTATAAATAAAGAGCGAAATAATTATGACCGATACAATCAAAGAGCTGAAGAAAAGCGAAATACTGCGGCTGAGCAGCGAAATCAGTTATCAGGAGGGGCAGATGACAAAAAAGATCCTGGCGCAGAATTCTGCTGTCAGACTTGTGCTGCTGGCTTTCGACAAAGGTGTTGAGATCGGCGCTCACAGCTCCGCAGGAGATGCGCTGGTCAGCTGCATCGAGGGCACGGGAAGAATCATAATCGACTCGGAACAATACGAGCTTTGCGCCGGTGAATCTATAGTTATACCCGCGGATCATCCGCATGCCATATTTGCAGTCGAAAAATTCAAAATGCTGCTGACCGTGATTTTCTGATCATCCGCCGCAATTATCAGATTTCGAAAAAATCAAAAGGAGATTTTATTATGGAAAACCAGATGTTTTGTTTTCAGTGTGAGCAAACCGCCGCCTGTAAGGGCTGTACCGGAAAAGCCGGTGTATGCGGAAAACCTTCCGAAGTCGCCAAGCTCCAGGATATCCTGACCGGTGCGATGATAAGCCTTGCCCGGACGGCCGAGGACAACCCGAAAGCCGACAAAAGCACTTATCACCTTATGATCCGCGGGCTTTTCACGACCGTTACCAACGTTAACTTCAACGCAAAGACCGTCGAAGCGCTTATAAACGAGGTATATGCCGAAAACGGGCGAATTGCGAAATGCGGCAATTGCGGCGAATGCAATTCCGATTACGACATGGATAAGCTTTGGCATGAAGCCGACGAAGACATCCGCTCTCTCAAATCACTGATACTTTTCGGCATACGAGGAATGGCGGCATATGCTTATCACGCCTTGGTGTTGGGTAAAGAGAACGAGGAAGTCAGCCGGTTCTTCGCGAAAGCGCTGATCGCCGTCGGAAGCTGTATGGGGATGAACGAGCTGCTTCCTTTGGTGCTTGAAACCGGCCAGCGAAACTATGAGTGCATGGAGCTGCTCGACCATGCAAACACTTCCGCTTTCGGCATCCCCGTGCCGCAAACCGTCCCTCTTAAAGTGGAAAAAGGTCCGTTTATCGTTATTTCCGGCCACGACCTCTATGATCTCAAACTGCTGCTCGAACAGACCGACGGCAAGGGCATCAACATATACACCCACGGAGAGATGCTCCCGGCGCACGGTTATCCGGAGCTTAAAAAGCATCCGCAGCTCAAGGGTAACTTCGGAACCGCCTGGCAGAACCAGCAGAAGGAATTCGCCGACATCCCAGCTCCCGTGCTCTTCACGACCAACTGCCTGATGCCGCCGAAAGACAGCTACAAGGACCGCATTTTCACGACCGAACTGGTGTCCTATCCCGAACTTGTTCATATAGGCGATGATAAAGATTTCACCCCGGTAATCGAAAAAGCGCTCCGGCTCGGCGGCTATCCGGAGGACAGGCAGTTTTACGGAATAAACGGAGGCGAATATGTCACAACCGGATACTCGCACGGAACCGTATTGGGAGTAGCCGATAAAGTTACAGAAGCCGTAAAATCAGGGGAGATAAGGCGATTTTTCCTCGTCGGCGGCTGCGACGGAGCCAGACCCGGTCGCAACTACTATACAGACTTCGTTTCAAAACTCCCCTCCGACACGGTGGTGCTGACGCTCGCCTGCGGCAAATATCGCTTCAATGACCTTGAACTCGGTACCGTCTCGGGACTTCCCCGTCTTATGGATATGGGTCAGTGCAATGACGCTTTCGGCGCGGTTCAGGTCGCCGTCGCCCTTTCAAAGGCTTTCGGCTGCTCTGTGAACGAGCTTCCGCTCTCGATAATATTATCCTGGTATGAGCAGAAAGCCGTCTGCGTGCTGCTGACACTGCTTTACCTCGGAATAAGGAACATCCGTCTCGGACCCTCCCTGCCCGCCTTTGTTTCACCGAATGTCATGAAATTCCTTGTCGAAAACTACAACATAATGCCGTCGGCTTCCGCCGATGAGGACATCAAAGCGATACTCGGCTGATATCTTATAAACGCCCCCGCCCGCCGGATGATATTTCCGGCGGGCGGGGATTATTCGGTTTTTGCGGTTTTCGGCAGAGCGGTTTATTTATCTGCCGCTGTTATCGTTATCCCGCGAAGTTTACCTTGCATTGCTTTGTAACTGCTTCTTCGTTGTTTGCGTCTTTAACGCGGCAGCGGTAATATATCACGGATACGCTTGAAGATCCGGGGATCATAATGGTTTGCGTTTCGAAGCCGGTGGATAAAAAAGTGATGCCGTTGAGCGAGAATTCCCAGTTGTATCTATAAGGCCCGGTTCCGCCGGAGGGAAGACAGGTTATGGAAACCACCCCCGCCGGAGGAGCGTCTATCGAATAAACGCTGAGCTGTGCCGTAAGCGGTTTTATCGAGCTGCTGTTGAGCTTGACGGTGCAGATGTCCGAGTATGCCGTTTCTCCCTTTTTATCGGTGACAAGGCACATATAATACTGGGTCGCAACACCCGGAATCGGCTTGGCGGTTATAGAGCTGCCGCCGGCTGACGTAAAACCGGTATATTCCTTAAAGCTTCCGGAGCCGTCGCTGACAAACCATTTATAGGTATACGGGACGGTTCCGCCGGTCGCGGTGACGGTAAGGGTAAAGAAATTATCTGCTCCGACGATAAGGAGAGTATTGTCAAGCTTTGCTTCGAGCGGTTTCTCTATGCTGCCGGTCAGGGTCATGGTGCAGGTATCCGAATAGACCGACATTGCGGTTGCTTTATCTGTAACAAGGCACTTATAGTACTGGGTTTGATACTGCGGATTCGGATAAGCCGTCAGCGTCGCGAGGTTCGCGCCGGTTATTTCCCTGAATGTGCCGTTGTTGTCTCCGATATACCATTTATACGAATATGCGCCGCTTCCGCCGGTTGCCGTAACGGTAAGGCTGAAGAGATTCGCCGGAGAGACGGTCATCGAGGTTTTATCAAGCTTTGCCGAAAACTGACCGAGGCCGCCGGTAACGGTCAATGTGCAGACATCCGAGAATACCGATTTATTGGTTGCTCTGTCGGTGACAAGGCACTTGTAATACTGGGTCGGATACTGCGGATTCGGATATGTCGTCAATGTCGCAAGATCGGCTCCGGACATATAAGCGGTCATATCCCTGAAATTGCCGGTGCCGTCTGCAAAATACCATTTATACGTATATATGCCGCTTCCGCCGGTCGGAGTAACGGTAAGACTGAAGAGATTCGACGCGGAGACGGTCATTGAAGTTTTGTCAAGCTTTGCCGAAAACTGAACGTTGTCTTTGAGGGTTATCTTGCAGGCTTTTGTCTGCGCAATGGTGCCGTCCGCGTCAATTACGGCGCACTTGAGATACTGCGTCGGCTGGGTGGAGTCGGGTTTGAAGCTGATTGTCTGGGTATTCGCCGACAATCCCGTGTAATTTCCGCTCGCATTTCCGAAATACCACTGATAGCGGTATGGCGCCCTGCCGCCGCTTACCTTGACGCCTATCGTCAAAGTCTCGGTCGAATAGATCGAAACATCTTCGGATGTGAGCGATACCGAAAGAGCGCTCGGCTGCGATGAAACAACGGACACCGCGCTTGATGTAATCCTGCTTCCCGAAGAGTCGGTAATTATGCAGCGGTAGTAGTTGGGATTTGAAATGTCAGTTTCGGAAACGAAGAAGCTCATCTTCCTGGTTGTGAATGAGGTGTTCTTCCATGAACCGGAATTGCCCTGTTTTGTCTGCCACTGGTAGGAATAGGGGGATACGCCGCCTTTAACAGTCACTTCGAAGGAAACCGGGTCGCTCACGTTCGCTTTGACGTCCTTCGGCTGCGAAGAGATTGCAAGCGACGAGGGCTGCGGATTCGGCGTCGGAGCCGCGCCGCCGCGGAGGGTAAGCGAAAGGGTTCTTGCGTAAGCATCCCATACATAGGTTTGCTTGTAGAATTCCGCAAGGTCGTCGACATAAGCTATCGTGCGGCCGCCGATGTTGTAGCTCTTGACCGCATGGCCGTCAAAATAGGTGACGATGTCGGTGTAATACACTTCGCCGGCCTTAGAGCCGACTTTGCGGGTATTCGGGATTGGATCAAAGCCGCCTATGATGCGCTTCGATGTGTTGCGGGTCACCTTAAGCGTCCTCGCAGCCGCGCTCCATACGACGTCGAAGCCGTAATTCGCAAGGTCTTCGACGATAACGGCGGTGTAGCCTTCTATGTTATAGGAGCGGATCGGGATTCCGTTGATATAGGTGACAATGTCGGTATAGAGATAATAGTTTACAATGTCGCCGTTCTTAAATGCCGCCGTCGAAGGTATAAGAAATACCGAAAGCAGCATCAGTAAGGTAAGAGCCGCAGACATTATCCTCTGCGTTTTTTTCATGATAATTTCCTCTCATTGTTTGGGTTTTGTTTATTCGTTTCCGAATCCGGATTTTTACCGTATGCCGGGTCATATTCGAGTTATTTGGGGATATTTAGTGCTACAACATGGCATCGGGAAACGAGTTCATTTATTAAGACGGAGAGGCGGGCGGTTTGTTCCGTTTTCAGTAAAAAACTTTTTCGGGGTTTTTCGCGGGGAATCGGAATAAAAGCCAAAAGCAAAAACCCGCCGGAAATCGTTTCCGGCGGGCGGTAAGAAACATCGGGCAGTTTGCTTACCGGAGTTAATTATTTAATTGAACTTAATGGTGCAGCTATCTGTTCTTACGCTGCCGGTATTTGAGTCATAAACAGTGCAGCGCAGGAAAAAATAACCGGTGACAGTAGAGGGATCACTAATGCCCATGACGGTGTATGTCTTTGTGGTGCAGCTGGTTTCGGTCCAAATAGTTTGTATGTAAGACACCGACGGCTTATATCCGAGTTCCCACTTGTAGTAATATGGTGCGACTCCGCCCTGCGCATTACAGGTAACTTGAACCTGTTTGCCGCTGCTGACGATAACCGAAGTGCAGTCAAGGCTTGCCGTAAGTTCGTCCGGCCACATTGTGATAGTACAGATATTTGAGGACACTATTATGCCTGTGTAGTCGGTCACTTCGCACTTAAGATACTGGGTTGTGTATCTTGTATCAGGCCTGGCGGTAATTGAGCTTCCGGTGACGGCGGATACGGGGGTGTAATATGTCGTCATGTCGGTAAAGGTGCCGTTTTTGTCGCCGAAGTACCATTTGTATTTATACGGAGCCACTCCGCCGGTTACATTACAGCTGAGGGTAAAGGATTCGCTTGCCTTGACGCTGACAGCGGTCTTGTCCAAAGTTGCATTCAGCGCTTCCTGCGTTCCCGTTACCGTAACGACGCATACATCCGAGAATACGGTGTTTCCGTTGTTGTCTTTTACCTCGCACTTATAATACTTGACGGGATTTGTAATATCTCCGGCGGAGTTAAAGTATGAGCCGCTTGCGTTCGGGTCGAACTGAGACATATCAAAGAAAGTTCCGTTTCCGATCGCCATATACCAGCTATACTTATACGGAGCCGCTCCGCCGGTAACTCCGACGCTTATCGAGAAGCTTTCGCCGTGCTTTACGCTGATCGAGGTCTTGTTCAGCTTCGCCGTAAGGTTCGACTGAGCATGTTTAAGGGTGATTTTGAAAGGTTCCGATTCGGCTATTGCGCCGGAAGAGTCAATAACCGTGCACTTGAGGTACTGAATTGCCGGAGCCGGATTCGGCTTAAAGTAAACCGTCTGGGTGTTTTCGTTGATCGCGGTGTAGTTTCCTATAGATTCGCCGTAATACCACTGATAGGTATAAGGAGCCTTGCCGCCGCTGACGGTTACCGATACTTTGAATGTATCGGTTGCATAAGCTTCAATGCTTCCGTATGTAAGCGATACCTTAAGTCCGGTGGATTGAGTTGTAGACACATATGCCGCGTCGGATGTGACTTTGGTTCCCGCCGAGTCGGTGATTACGCAGCGGTAGTAATTGGGATTGGAAAGGTCGGTATCCGAGACGAAGAAGCTCATCTTGCTTGCCGTATAAGTAATGTCTTTCCAGCTGCCGGAGGCGCCCTGTTTTACCTGCCACTGATATGAATAAGGAAGTTCGCCGCCGCTGACGGTCACTTCAAAGGAGGCAGGATCGCTCTTTCCCGCCGTTACATTTTTCGGCTGAGCCGTAATCTTGAGCGTCGATACCGGCTGCGGCGCCGGTGAAGGCGAAGGAGACGGCGAGGGGGACGGGGACGGAGAGCCGCCGGCCAAGGTCAGCGAAAGCGTTCTCGCATAAGGGTCCCAGACATAAGCCTGCTTGTAGGATTCGGCGAGGTCGTCGACATAAGCGATGGTTCTGCCGCCGACGTTATAGCTCTTAACCGTTTTTCCGCTGAAATAGGTGACGATATCGGTGAAATAGACTTCGCCGGCGCGGGCGCCGACTTTGCCGGTGTTTGCGCCCGGCTCGAATCCGCCGATAATCTTCTTTGATGCGTT
>LSQX01275079.1_pt1 | contig 27405 bp, 24 predicted proteins | sample 654561 | NCBI WGS metagenome assembly LSQX01 (sample SAMN04489861, study PRJNA283612) | anaerobic digester metagenome | isolation source: 4 biogas reactors fed with cattle manure at either 37C or 55C with and... | place: Denmark: Kongens Lyngby | collected 2014
GCCAATTCCGCCATATCCGCATATATAAGCGTAAGGGTTACCTTACGCTTGATGACTTATTTAATTTTCGTCGGACTCTATTATACCACTTGTTTGGACTCCCGTCAACTCCTGCATTTTGGAAGCGAGCAATTCTCCTATGGTTGTTGTGCCGGAATCCTCATCGGAAGAAACAAGTCTGCTATCGCCTGTATCAGAGGTTGTTTCTACAGCGTATGCTGTATTATTTCCTGCCTTCTTGGACTTCTTGCGTCCTTTCTTCTGTGGCTTTGGCTCTTGAGTTTCTTCTTCACCTGGCTTTGGCTCAGGATCGTATGGCATTACATCTCTTATGCTAAGATTGATTCTCTTCTCTGGAATATTGGTATCAATAATCTTTGCCATAACCTTCTGGCCAAGTTTCAGACAGTCTTCTGCTTTTTCAATTCTCTTGTTGGAGATTTGAGAAATGTGTACAAGACCGTCAACACCATCGGCAATATTAACAAATACACCGAACTTGACAAATCTAACTACAGTAACCTCGATTATGTCACCAACCTGATAAAGGTTCTCAGCATCATACCAAGGATCATCTTCAGGTTTTCTGTATCCTAAGGAAATCTTTTTGTTTTCCCTATCAAGCTCAAGTACTCTTACTTCAACTTCATGTCCAATCTTCAAAACTTCCTTCGGATGTCTTATTTTCTTCCAAGAAAGCTCGGATATGTGAACAAGGCCGTCATATCCTCCCAAATCAACGAATGCTCCGAAAGGAGTAAAGGATTTTACGATACCTTTGTATACGCCGCCTTCTTCAATTCTGCTCCAAAAAGCTTCTTCCTTCTCTTTCTTTTCAGCTTCTACGAGAACTCTTCTAGAGCCGACAATTCTCATTTTGCCTCTCGGGCCCTTTTCGAAGTTAATAATAACTATATCTGCAGATGTACCTACGTATGTAGATAAATCTTTTACAAACTTGTCGCTTACTTGTGAACTTGGAACAAAAATTCTAATTGTGCCAAGATGAGCTATTAATCCACCTTTTACTACTTCTGTAAATCTTACAGTGACAGGGGTTTTGTTCTCGAATGAATCTTCAAGGAGTTGTAAATTCTTTTTATAATCAACTCTTCTCTTTGAAAGAATAGCTTCTCCATCCTTGTCGCTGACCTTCACTACCATGGCTTCAACTTCATCGCCAATATTAAGGTCTTCTAGCTCAAATCCTGGTATCTCAGTAAATTCGTCAATGGATATAAAGCCTTCATACTTAAACCCAAGGTCAATATAGACGCCTTTTACATCAATTTTGTTAATAGGACCCTTGACTATCTGACCACTAGCGATAGTTGTCAACGTTTCTTCAAGCATCGAAGCAAAAGTATTATCGTGATTTTCCTCCTTTGCAGCCTCATCATAAGCTTCATCTGCAACTTCGTCCACAGCTTCATCTGCGACTTCTTCAGCAACGCTTGTTTTTTCGTCTTCCGCAACCTCGGTAGCTGTCTCATTGACTTCTGCAGTTTCGTTGATTACTTCTTCCGCGTTGGTTTCAGTAGTTGTAATCTCGTTTTCTACTTCACCATTCACATCATTTTCGATTGACTTAACATCATCGCACATTACACCAATAACCTCCCCGATGATCCAGTCCGGAGTTGAAGCACCGGCTGTCACACCAACTTTGTTTATTTTTTTTAAACTATTCACATCCATCTCATCAGCAGACTCAATATGGATTACATTATTGCATAAATCACTACATAATTCATACAGTTTTCGGGTATTTGAACTGTTGCGTCCTCCTACCACAACCATAAGGTCCACCTTTGAAGCAATTTCCATCGCTTCTTTTTGCCTTAAAGATGTTGCATTGCATATTGTATCAAAAATATTCAACTTGTCAAAGCTTTTTTTTAATTTTTCGCATATTTTTTCAAATAAGTTTATATTAAACGTAGTTTGACACACTACAGAGTAGCTTTCATCCTTGTTTTCAATCAAATCCACTTCTTCCAGCTTTTCGATAATTATGGCAGAATTGTCACACCACCCATTAATTCCGATAACCTCCGGATGAGTCTTGTCGCCAATAATTATGATTATGTCGCCTTCACTGTATTTCTTTCTTACCAGATTGTGAATTTTCTTTACATACGGGCATGTTGCATCTATAACTGTGCAGTTAAGTTTTTCCAGCTTCTCATAAACATGTGGAGCTACTCCATGTGCACGAATAATTACAATTGCATCCTTAAGATCCACTTCATCAAAGGAATTAATAGTCCTGACTCCCAGCTCGTTCAGTTGTTCTATTACCCTTTCGTTATGTATAAGAGAACCATAAGAATAGATCCTCTTTTCTTTTTCATTTTCTGCGGCTTCATATGCCTTTTTTACCGCATTTGCAACACCAAAACAAAAACCTGCCGTTTTTGCCTTAATAATCTCCATTTACACCATCCTATTTTTTCTTCGTTTCATTTGTTGGAACAGTCATCAGATCGTAAATATTAATCAAAATATCACTAGCAATTTGCATATACTCCTCTTTTGAATAACTGTCCTTTGTTTTCTCAATTTTATATGGCTCTCCAAATCGCACAAAAACCTTGCCAAACAATCTCACATTACCCCAAATGGCAACCGGAAGAACATATGCATCCGATTCAAGAGCAAATCTTGCAACGCCATACTTTGCTTTAAGATTCTTTTTTTTTGAACGCGTACCTTGAGGGAAAATACCTATAACTTTGCCCGCTTCAAGCAATTCAAATGTCTTATTAACGGCAGACTGATCCCTTACACCACGTTTTACAGGATACGCACCCAGTGATGTAATGATTTTTGCAAGAAGCCTGTTCTTGAACAGCTCAGCCTTTGCCATCCAGTGAACTTTTCTTTTTATCTTCCATCCAATCATAAACATATCAAGCATTGTTACATGATTGGAGGCCAGTATTACCGGACCACTTTCAGGCATATTCTCTTCCCCATATACTTTAACTCTAATAAACACCTTGAAAATGATGGTTGCCAGAAATCTTAAAAACCACATAATTTCTCCTTAATCACTTTTCGTATTAATTCAAGACTTTGCTCTATCTCCAAGCCTGTAGTATTTATCTCAACAGCATCTTCAGCCTTTGTCAGAGGGGCAATTTCTCTACTGCTGTCAATTTTATCCCTGAGTTTCATATCCTCAAGCACTTCCTCGAATGTTACTTCGGTATTGCCCTTTTCTCTAAGTTCTTCAAATCTTCTACGTGCCCTGTCTTCAACAGCGGCGGTCAAAAAGATTTTAACATCGGCATCCTTTAAAACATTGGAACCAATGTCCCGGCCATCCATGACAACATTTTTGTTCTTGGCAAACTCTCTCTGCATCTTGACAAAGTACTCTCTCACAGCAGGCAGCGTTGCTATTCTTGAAGCTGCCAGAGACACCTCAGGAGTTCTGATTCTGTTACTGACATTTTCATTGTTCAGAATCATCTGCTGTTTATCTTCAACATACTGTATATCCAAAGAAAAACTGTCAAACAATTCTTTGACAATATCATTGTTTATCTCGTCAATGGAATAGTTGTTATTAAGAACATGCAGTGCAAACGCCCTGTACATTGCTCCGGTATCAAGATATATAAAACCATTTTCCTTTGCAATGATTTTAGCCATTGTGCTTTTACCCGCACCTGACGGACCATCTATTGCTATGCTAATCAACCTCTACAACACCTCATCTGTCAAATTACTCTATGCCCCAAACCTACTGCAATTTCATTCAGGTGCAACAATCCTATTCCGAAAAAGACCGCAACACTTATATGGTCTCCATATCTGGCAATCCCTATCTTTCCTCCCACATTCAGGCCTATGGCTTTGCCCATAAGCTGTGAAATTGCTTCCCTTGTAGCGCCAGCGACAGCTCCTTCTTCCGTATGGGTATCCATGATTATGCTTTCTCTTTTTGCAGCTACAACAGCTCTTTCAATAATTTTAGTTATGGATGAGATAAACTCACCACCAAAATCAACACCAGCTGTCAATACCCCTGACTGTTGGTAGAAAGCTTTTAGATTACGCTCTTCTTCCCTGTCCTTGGATATTGCAATTTTCAACGCAGCAATCGCAACATCCTTGCTACCAATACCATCCATCATATCACTTGCCTATCTTGTGAAGTACAAGGTATATAATATCATTTACAAGGCCAAATATCAATGGATAATCATATTTTTCCCTTGGAATATTTTATGTATACATCATACAATATGGCAACGTAGTACGCCTGAATTGTATGACTTATGAAAGAAGGAATTATTCTAAGCACCCACATAATCATGAAGGATCTTGTATTGAATATGGATATAAACCAAATAAGTACCTGTGTATTCAAGGTTGTAACAAGCAACCCGGGGATAAGAACCGCAACAAGTATTTTGATGTAGCTTGCTTTCCTTTCTCTTCCCTTTTTGGCATCAGATCTGCCTATCAGAAAGTCTATGATCAAAAGGATTAGACCAAGCAATGAAGCGGCCTCAAAACCAACAGTGAGATAGTTGACGTTCTTTGAAAAATCAGCTTTGAACGCACCTTCCTTTGCATAAACGGACAGTTTGGATGCAGCTTTCGTTGCATAGCTTGCCTTGCCTTCTTCAATCAAATTTTCAACAGCATCCTTGTCAAGAACGTTTTTCTCACTGGCAATATATCCTTTATATATTCCGTCATTTAAAAGCATAATTCTGTTTGCAAGACCGGATGCCAGTAGCACTAGCACTACCACAAGCGAAACAATACGCAGTTTTCTGTCGCTGACCTTCTTTAAGCCCTTCCATATGAAACCTTTTAAAACTCCTCCTAGAAACACCACAACACTAATCCAAGGTATAAATGCACCCTGGGGTTTCAGGACAAAGCTCAGAACATCGGTCATGCCTGCCACTATACCTCCATAAAGAGGCCCAAACAACAAAGCTGGAAAAGTATAGAATATGACTGATGGATTTAATTCCAGACCTTTAATGCCAAACAGTGGTATGTCTATTGCTATGAATGTTGCTGATATTACTGCCAGTGATAGAAACATGGCTGATATTATTATTTTCCTCAAATTCTTCTTTTCCAAAAAAAACAACTCCCTTAATCTAAAATATGTATAAGAGAGCAGCTCGTTGTAATTAGATGTCACCATATAACTACAGCGGATGGAGTATCGCATCGCAAACCTCTTTGGGTTTTTCGCCTAGGGGCTCTACTCCCATCCCCTAGTACTTAACGCACGATACCTGCTCTGCTTTTTACGTTATTGTAATGATAGTTGCATTTTTTGTCAATATAATTTAGAATGCATAAGAAAAAAATTTTAAGGAGCGTTTCTTTATATGGTCGAAGTACAAAAATTTGATACATTAAACGATGAAGATATAAACTTGTACAGAATATCAAATAAAACAGGTGCGTATGTTGAAATACTAAACTATGGAGGCATTATCAAATCCATATGCATTCCAGACAAGAACGGCATGCTGGTGGATGTAATTATAGGGTTCGAAAACATAAACAATTATATTAAAGCCGAACGCGGTTATTTCGGTGCAATAGTTGGCAGATACGCCAATAGAATAAAAAATGCAACCTTTACATTAAACAACGAAACATATCAACTTGCCAAAAATGACGGCAATAATCATCTGCACGGAGGGTACAATGGGTTTGATAAAAGAATATGGGAGGTTGAAATACTTGAACAAGAAAACGGGATTAGACTTGGTCTTCTCAGCAAACATATGGATGAAAACTATCCGGGAAACTTAAATGTATCCGTAAAATATATATTTGACGACATGAACTCCCTTACAATCCATTACGAGGCTTGGTCAGATGCGGATACAATACTTAATCTTACCAACCACGCATATTTCAACCTGGGAGGCCACAACAGCGGTCATATCGGAAATACACTCCTTAAAATCAATGCCGATGGTTATCTTCCAACAGACAATGAGCTTATTCCTTTGGGAAATATTGCAAAGGTTGAAGGCACCGTATTTGACTTTAGAAACTACAGAAGAATATGTGAAGGTCTTGATTCCTATGATCCTCAAATACTTCTTGCAAAGGGATATGACCACAATTTTGTTTTAGATAAAAACCAGGGCAATTATGCAGCTTCATGCTATTGCGAAGAAACAGGTATCAAGATGGATTGTTTTACCGACATGCCCGGATTACAGCTTTATACAGGAAACTTCATTGATATTGATTTTTATGGGAAGGAATCATATGTATACAAACGTCAGGAAGGCTTCTGTCTTGAAACGCAATACTTTCCCAACAGCATCAACAATCCGGAATGGTTGCAACCCATACTCGGAAAGAATGAAAAATACGACAGCATTACAAGTTATGCCTTTTCCATAATTCAGTAGATAGAAAAAACCTTTGGTGTTTTCATTCACCAAAGGTTTTCTTATTACCCCTTTAACGAGAAAGTCTCAATCGCCATTTCCAAATCTTCCTTGTACACAACTTCAGGAAGCAGGCCTTTTACAATCAACTTCCCTGACTGGGCCTTTACCAGGTCAAAGCTGGCACCTGTCTTTTCAGTAACATTTTCAATAAATTGATTGATGCCATCTGCCAACATATACAAAGTATTTGTATTCTTGTACAGATTCTGAGGCACTTCAATGCCCATTATTTCAACCCTGTCTATGGCAATATAGTTTACTCTGTTGTTTTTTATTTCGCACCTGAATTTCGCATACACATCCGTATACTTTGGCATTGCATCAAACATCGGAAAAAATTTATCAATTGAATTCCTGTTGTCTTCTGTCAGCAAGTATTGCGCAATGTAATCTTTGTTTATTAATCCTGCAGCTTCAATTGATGAGTTCTTGTTGATTTTTACCTGCATGTCTTTTACAACATCAGTTTCAGGCCAGTTGTATTTGACAAGTGAAGTAAGCTCTTCGTTGGTCAATACAATATCCGTATATCCATTGTGCTTTTTTAAAGACGAGGTAAACTTCGTCATTGCACTATCATAGTGCTTGCGATTTGCCTCAATACCCAGATCTGTTGCTCCAAATATTCTCGAAATATTAAGCAGGATTCCAATGGAAACAAAAGTAATAATCAATAAAATCAGCAAAATTGTTATATTTTTGCTGCTTCTTGTCTTTTCCTTCATTGGAATAATCCTGCTTATAGGTCTTTCGCATGTTTCACAGAAATTGTCTGTTTCCTTGATAAATGCACCACAATTCTTACAGTTCATCCTAAATCCCTCTCTTTATTCTTTTTTGCTATTATCTTTGCCAAAATTCACCTGTTCCATACAGCAAAACAAACAAAAAGAGGAAATAAATATAAATTTATTTATCCAAAAACTCTACAAATGCGATATACGCAGTTTCCGCCCAATCCCATATTGTTGAACATGTGCTTCTGTCTGCATAAACAAGACGATCTTTTATATCACGAGACAGATATCCCCTTAAACCGTCTTTATGCTCCTGGGGTATCACGCAAGCCACCAACAGATTTGAAAGACTCACGCTGCCCCTCACCTTGACTGGGTGATATCCATCCAATACCGCATCATTCAATTCAGCTATATCATCATACCTAAAGTAGAATTTTACAGTAGGACTAAAGAAGTTTCTTAAATCTTCCTCATATATAACTCTGCCAAGGATTTTTTCCAGCACTGTCCTGTCACCAAAAAAGCAGTTGCCCCAGGTAAACGGAACGTATTGAAAATAATCTGGTGGATCGCCTTGATAGTTTACGGGGTCTTTTACCAGGACTTCAGGACTCATGTTTTTTGCTCTTGCAAGAGACTTAATACTAACATTTTCAAATATCTGTTTTGCTTCTTCCAAACCTGCCGTGTAGCATACATATTCGGTTATGCATTTACCCTGCTTGCAAGCACCGCAAACATTAATATAATCCGGAGGGGTTACGTAAGCATACTCATGAGGTCTGCCAGCTGCTTTAAAAAATGCGTCTTCTGCTTCATCGTCACCAAACCAGAAAGCAACCTTTCTTCCATAATCGGTTTCGTATAGAACCAGTGACAGAAGCATTTTCAACTCCCAATCACTTAACTGAGGCCAATTTTCTACACAAAACATATAGTGTCTTAGTAATACATCAGCATCACATTTTTGAATCATACTGAACTTGTGGTTAAATACAGACACTACCAATCCTATTTCGTTTTCGATTAAATAATCCTTGTCCTTTACGACATCTTCATAGCTGTCGCTTTTTGCAATACAGATATCGAGATTAAACCAGCGGTATTTTATGTCAGCCATTGTATTCCCCACTTCAACAGACTTTTCCATTAAATTATACTTTATCCTAGGTTTATTATCAATCCATATTATTTATACCTAATTTCCATGTAAAAATTGGCAACCCTGCGCTAGTTATTGACACAATTCGATTTGTATGGTAGTTTTCGAGTATAACCATTTTAGAAAGGTGCAGCACAAATGTCAGAAATAAAGTATGAGGTTTATACTTTTGACGAACCAAACATTCCATATATTATAACTATAAACCAACTGGGTGAAAATTACGACAAAAGGGAAACATTCTTGAGCTGGCATGAAAACCTTGAGATAATACATATTTTATCAGGGACTGCCAACGTAATCTCCGATGGCGAGTCCATAACCTCATGCACTAATGAAACTGTAATTATCAACACTGACACGCTTCACAAGATTATTGCTGCAAGCAATAACTTAAGCTATATGAGCATAGTAGTGGAGAATGAATTTTTATCAGGTATTTTCCACACTGACATAAACTCTTTGTGGTTCAACGAACATATTCCAGAAGAACAACTTGTGTCAGATATTATAAATCGTATTATTAATGAAAACAAAAACAAACATCTTCTTTATGATTCAGTTATTAAATCACTGATTATAGAGCTTTTGGTAACTCTTTTCAGACAACACGTAACCTACAGAAGTGTAAAAGAAAGCAGCAATAAAATGATAAGGCAGAAAGACACCCTTATAAACGCCCTTATATATATCCGAGAAAACTTCACAAAGGATATATCCATAGACGAACTGAGCAGTCTTTCAGGACTAAGCAGAAGCTACTTCTGCACTTCATTCAAGGAACTGACCTCCATGACCGCCATTAATTATATAAACACATTAAGATGCAAGTATGCAAAGTCTCTTCTGATGACAAAAAAGTACACAATTTCAGAAGTATCATATATGTGTGGTTTTAACAACATTTCATATTTTAACAAGACTTTCAAGAAGCATTATGGCATAACACCATCAAAACTGTATGAGAGTACCGATACAACCAAAAACAAATATTCATTTATAAAAATAGAAAACAAATTTGGTCAATGGCCTGAAAAGATAGACAAACCATATTATAAATCAAAAGTTGGGACCACTTTTGCAACCTGGTGGACAGAGCCAACATCACCTACTCATGAGCACTGGTACGCAAAAAACTTCAACAGACTAAAGCCAGTCGAGTACGACTACTACTCCTGTGGAGACCCAGAGTACCTGGCCAATGTTTTTGAGAGGATGAAAAATATTGGCATAGACTTTGTCTTGCTTGATGACAACAATCCCCACTGGAACGATTTTGGCTATATTGCAAGAAATATTAATATATGCTTTGAAACAGCACGCAGTATGAAAAACAATGCTCCCAAACTTGCAATATTAACAGGTCATCCCTTGATTGAGGGAAAAATGGACGTACTCCAATATTCCATTGATATGTATTATTATGATTATGTGAGCAAGTTTCCGGAGACGTATTACAACTGGAAGGACAAACCCCTCCTTGTATTGAATGTGGCCCGCGAAATTGACAAGATTGGTTCATATTACGATGACAGATTTACAATAAGGTATGGAACAGGTCTTGTAAGACAGCAAAAGTTCATAAAGGATCTGGAAACTGAAAAACAGGAGTTTGTAATGTCGATATTGTCGCAAACAGGCAACTGGGCAAGAGTTTTTGATGCGCCAAACCCTAATCCTGAAATAATTGGTGTGAATCCAGGCTACAGCAAAGTACATTCTGGCATCGACGGCTACTATATTCCAAGAGAAAACGGAAAAACCTATATGAATATGTGGCTTGAGGCAATAAAGAGCAACAGGGAGGTCATCCTTATAGGTTCATACAATATCCACCCCGAAGAAACAGGATGGGAAGCAGTAAAACCAATTCGAAAAATTTCCACTGACAATGACGACCCATACAAGGATCCATTTCTGTATGAAAAAATAACTGAAGCATATCTTGCATTAAGATATGGCTTTATTGAAGGGTTTAAATATAGGGAAGAAAGCAGTACAGAAGTTTATCTGTACTGCGAAAATAAACTGGTAAAGCATTCAAGCAATGATAATGATTTGGTAATTGTAATTCCTGATGGTTACTTTGACTGGAAATCAAAGCACTAGTTGGTTTCATCCAAGGGGAATACTATGGAAATGAGCCCGTCTTTTGAAACATAGTGGGTTTCCACTCCCAGTTTTATCATGTATTTATGCAATGTAATAGTTTCCCAAGGACCGGTGTTGTAACCTTTGCCCTGGTCGTTATTCCAAAGCCAATCAGGTGTTGGCCACAGGCAAATCTTTGGGGCAATCTTGTTGTACACATTGTACCTTACGCCATTTGAACCATGATGTGCCATCTGGACGATGTCGCTTTTCAGGTCGTCTCCGTAACATTGAAGCAGTATGTCACCAGCCTCGTAGCCCAGATCACCAAGGAAAAGGATTGATGTTCCCTCAACATGGAACCTAAACACGGTGCTACTATTGTTAAGAAAACCGCTCTTTATTTCCGGCATGTAAACAAAAAGCACTTCAACCTCAACACTACCAATGGTTATCCTGTCACCAACCTGTACCTCATGTATTTCGGTTTTATCCTTAATTAGCTCAAATGCTGCATTAATGCGCTTGATAGTATGTGCCTCTACTCTTTCATACCTGTCCACATCCTCCACAGGTGGAAAATGATGGTATACGTTGCTAATGGTGACCGTATCATCTTCTATCACTTTGGTAAAAACGTCAGTATGATCCGAGTGGGCGTGGGAAAGAAACCAGTGATCAACATGAGGTTTATCTACCTTTGTCAAATCCTTGAGGAAATCGAGGAAGTATTCAGTGTCTCCTTCGTTTCCTCCGTCCAATACTATAATTTTATTGTCTTTTGTCTGTATAACATAAGACATCATTTGTAATCTATTCGGTGTACTTTCTGGAAGTTGGTACATTGTAGTGTTCCCTTCATATGGTACAGGTGTTGGATCGGCCTGCCCGCCTTTTGAGCAAGCCGTCAAAAATCCCAACACAAGTACAAGCATCAAACATAATGCCTTTTTAATTCTCATTCTAATTACCTTTCTTTTCTTTTACGCACAATAATAAAAACAACTACCAGAACAACAATTATGGCAACAGGAATTACAACATAAAGCCATGTCATATTCTCTATATCCTTCTCATCCTTTGTTGTTGATTCTGTCTGTTTTGGAGCTTCTGTTTCCTCTGGCGCTTCAGTTGGCTCAGCAGTTGGTGCTGGTGTAGGCTGATTTGCCTTAGCGTACTCCTCTTCAAAAGCAACCCTGTCAAAATCTCCATCCCACTCCAATGCATGTTCGGGCTGTAAAAAGAAGGCTATTCCCTTCACTACATACTCAACATCCAAACAAACATCAAACAAATCAAGTCGGAGTCTATCTGGTATTGAGGTCCAGTAGCTATTCTGGCTCATATCAAATACTAGAACCTGCCAGTCGTCAGTTGCCTTGTATCCTTCTGTTCCGGGTGCCCATGTTTCATTTCCTGCGAAATAGTCTGTCCAGTCAGGATGGCCAACCCGTGCAAATGTAGGGTCCTGGACCGTTCTAAAGAACAACTCAGGCTGATTTACCGCATCGGGATGTTTGATTGCAACGTCAGTCTTAATAACCAACGCTATTGCCTGTACTTCTTCGCAGAAAATATCTGACAACCTATCGTGCGATACAGGGAAGTAGAAATATGGGTCGGATAAAGGATCATTGATTTCGCCTGCCATCTTAACAATAATCCCTTCCTTGTTATCTATAAGTTCCACACCGTGAGGATTACCATCTGAAGTCATGTCGGCTGCTGCACCTTCGTAATCAAATGTCATCCAAATATATGGCATTTTTTCATAATATTCATCATCATGCTCATATTCATTTTCTTCTGCATTAACAAAAACGAAGGATAACAAGAATATAAAGAGTATGAAAAAAGCTAGTTTCTTCTTCACTTAAATTCCTCCTGAAATTATTATGTATATGTACAAAGAACTTTGCGTAAATTACGCAAAGTCCTCAACAAAACGTTTGATTCTATCATTTAAAATGAGGTAACGCTCTTACGCTTCAATACAACAGCTGCCATAAGAAACATTGCGAATGCTGTCATGAATACAGTACTGTCGGAAGTAGGTGGGTTCTGTGATGCTTCTACCAATGTGAAGTTTGCAAAAGCACCTTCGTTATACGCACCGTCTACAAAGTATGAAACTCTATACTCTCCAGGAGCAAGTCCTTCAGTGCTGATTGTTACTGTACCTTCTGTAGCTGCTGTTTCTCCTGGTGTTTCATCTGAATTGTTGTTTGCATACTTCCATGCTTTTTCTTCAGCAGTGTATTCGGTGTAATCCTTGCCTTCGGGATATATTGCTATCCATGCCGACTCATTACCAGTTGCATTGCTAAATGTTACTGTAACTGTTTCACCAACAACGTACTCGTCATTGTCCAGCGAGAGTACTGTTTCAGCATTAACAACCATTAATGAACTGAATATCATTACAATCACTAATAATACAACTAATTTAGACTTCATCGTTTTCCTCCTACAACTTGAATATTTGGTTATAACTAATATTATCACAATCGACTAAAATATACTTGCACTATTGTCTGAAAAAATTGTATTTTGTTTACCGTGCTATCTCAAATGCAACTGCAGTCATGTACTCAACCGTCACCTTGTTCTTCTCGAATGTATGAATGGATGGAAATTAATTAGCCAATTCTTAAGTTTTGGATATTGACATATCCTCTTTTTCGTACTATAATTATTTTGTTGTCAAAAAAATTGTGGAAAGATGGCTGAGTCTGGCTTAAGGCGCACGATTGGAAATCGTGTGTGGGCTAATACCCCACCGAGGGTTCGAATCCCTCTCTTTCCGCCAAAAAACGAGGCTTTGGAGTAAATCCCAAAGCCTCTTTTCTGTTAATGTCCCTTAAGTGTAACATTATCTGTATGAGATGCCTGACGATGACTGAATATGGAGAATCCGATTTCATCATTCAGTGCATTTTCTCCTGCCCAGAACATATTGTCATCCTTATCATACAAAAGCAGATCCGCACCATCAAGCACCGCCTTAAGGATAAGGTAATACTCTTCGTCGGTAGTGTTCATGTAGTAATAGATTTCATCACCGGTATCAACAACAGTAATCTTATGCTTCGTCGTAAACTCCTCCGGCACATTTATTTGAAAACACTTCTCTGCCCAGTGTTCTTTACCTTCAAAATTATCACCACCAGGATAAACAAAGGCAATATTTGTATGTGTAAAAGCCACCCAGAATCCACCAGGATATGCTGCATACCTCTCAGGTGGAACCCTTGCCCCAACCCAGTATGCTACGTGAGGTGCGCTTAATCTGCCAAATGTTGAGTAGTACTCCATTGAGAACTCATATTGATGGTGAAGTGTTCCAATGGCGTAATCATATTCAGGAGACAATGCAGTCCACTCTCTTGTAATATGCATCTCACCATCGATTATGTCTGCATTCTCACCCAGTACAACTACAAATTCATTTTCATCTATTTCACCATCGTCAAAATCTTCAAATATGAGTACTTCCGCCTCCTCTTGAGGATACCCCTTGTTTGTGATCGGCTTAAGAGTTGCCTTGGGTTCAGCCGTTGGCCCTTCTGTAGGAACGGCTGTAGGTTCTTGTGTAAGCTGAGGTGTCTGGGTTGCACTTGGTTCTTTGTCCTGCTTATTACATGACACTATGGTGAGTACCAACACCAATACCATCACCAGCAAAATGTGTTTTCTCATTTTCTCTCTCCTTTTACTTTTACTTTTTTATATATAAATATTGCAATTAGTATGACAAATACTACACCTAAAGTTTTCAGGACATAGTTAAGTTGTCCTAATGCCTTTGGTTTGTACTGAATGTCCGTGGTTGTGAATCTGAAGTTAAATCTGTCATTCGGTGCACAGTCGCCCAAATCCATGAATTGCATTACATTGCCTATGTTTGTGGAGTTGTCAGCCCATTTGAAATCGAATGAAAAATCATTCTCAGATATACCTAACAGTTCCTTTGAAACTTTAATAGTCAGGTTGTCACTTCCCATAAGGTAATCAGCTCTGCCAACAGTTTCAAACTCCCAACTATTGTTCACAAACTTCTCAACTATAACGATTTTTCCGTCACGACTTCTGTTTATGACAAAGTCATAACCTTCCCACCCAGTTTCATGGTTTTTATCTATGTCAACGAACAGGTTCATCCAGTTTTCCTCATCTACACTGATAATCCCCGATGCTGTCTTTACCATGAAATACAAGAAATAATCATCCTGAGTCACCTTTGCGTAATCAATATCATTTCTTCCCGTTGCATTGATATAACGGTATTGGGAACCCATTGAGTTAAAGTTACGAAAAGCTGTATCACCGACTGAATCCATGTACCTGTACTCAATTTTGTCCCATTGGCTCATAATTTTCTCATCAACCTGAAGTAAACGTTTCTCTCCTTCTTCAGCAATACCATCAAAGCTTATGCCATTCATATCCTTTACCCCTTTTATTGGTTCTATCCCTTTAAAAAGTCTAATGTGGTTTACCATTTGATAGTAGTAGTTGTCTCCAAAGCCTACACCATCTCTCACCTTCATTGGTTCTGCATTTCTTGAGAACTCCGGGTTGAACTGGTCAACAAAATGGTAATACGGAGTGCTTGTATGGCCTGTTCTCATATTTGGATAAGGGTTGGTCTGCTTGCCTGCAGTCCATTCATTCCATCCCGTAATCATTATAACATCGGGATCAGCCTTTAAGGCTTCTTGGAATTGTTCCTCGAAATGAAGGCCGTACTGTGCTTTACCCAAGCTAAAATCAAAGTCCTCTAGACCGGTCCCATAGTCAACATTGCCTTTAACATAACTTCTTCCCTTATGGGTCATTGCTGTTGCTGCTATGGAAACGCTCATCTGCTCTTTTACACCTTTGAAACTTCTACCATATGCTTGTGGCCACTCATCCAGCCAATCCCAGTATCCTGCATACTTCTTATCCTTTTCATATTTCCTTGATTGCCTTGCCCAGCTCTTTCTGACAGTAAACTTCTCAAGAAGTTTTCCAAACTCTCCACTGTTGTAGAACTCCTTTTCTGCTTCAGTCAGATTTGCGAACATCATTTCTTTCGTATATGTTCCAACAGTTTCTTCTGAAATTGTCCATACATCTCCATCAGGATCATCATTGTTGCCTAAAATCAAGGGTTTTCCGTCCCATTTGAACCACAACTCATCATATTCCGGATTGTTGAATACAAGGTCTTTCAACACATACAAGTCATGTACCAATACATGAGGCATATCCCCTGTCATAAACACAACTTGAGGAGTGTCTCCACCTTCTTTTCGAATTCTAAGCCAGGTTTCAAGCAAGGCTTGAAGCCCTTCTTCATAAACAATATTGTTTGAAAAATCGATAAATATGAAATCAATACCAGCAGCGTTAAACATATACGCATGCTTTCTATACACCCAAGTGTCAGTATTCAGATAATAGCCGAAATATGGTTCCGCCCAGTATATTCTCAAAGTATTCGGCAATATTGTTTTCAGTTCATCAAGACCCTGCTCCATAAATATTTTTGTGACATCATGAATTACATGTTCACGCTCGTCTGCATGATTCAGGAAATAGAACAGACCAACATACTTGTTCTTCTTTCTGTTACCTGCTTCTACGTTGGTTGGTGTGGTCCTGTTCAGATCATCCGTTGCCACCTATGTTTCGTAATTGATTGATCTTTTGTCCCTTTCAGGAAAATACTGCTGTGTAACAACACTGTTCACATACTCTAAATCTTTGATATAACCTTTTAGATTCTCCACTGTTATCTTCCAGAAGCCAAACTGAGGTGTCCTGTCATTTCTTACCCGTTCACCTACAACATTTCCGAATGAATCTCTGACAGTTATATCTTCGTCATATGTATAATCCACATATGCTACCAACTTCTCACTTATATAAAGACTTATCTTGTTGAAAGTATTTACAATCCTGTATTCATGTTCTTCATCAAGATAAAGTTCATGCTTAATTTCCGCATAATTCCCTCCTAAATATATGAAAAGAGCCACAACCTATATTATCGAGCAGTTGCAGCTCTGTCTTACTTTACTAGCTATTACTCTTTTTAGCTTTTTCGACCATTTCAACTAGCAGCCTTCCAATATCATGCAGATATTTTGCACTCGCAGGAAGAAGTTCGTTAGGAAGTTTATGATAAAAACTGTCAGCCTCAAGCGTAAAATCACCGGAGTAATTGATTTCTGCAAGAGCGTTGGTAATAGAGGTCCAATCCATAGTTCCAAAATATGGAGCCGTATGGCGGTCAATGACAGCATCATTGTCATGAACATGAAGAGCTTTCAATCTGTCATTCCCCAGTTTTCTTATCATGCTTGCTGTATCCTGCCCAAACAAATGACAGTGTCCTGTATCAAGACATACTGTAAAGAATTTGTCATCAAGGGAATCTACAAGTTCCGATAACTGCTCTGCCGTTTGATAAAGGTGGTTGTTTTCCAATGCAATCTTCACATTGTATTTCTCACAGTATGGTATGAGGCTGTTGAAGAACTCTACGTTCTTCTGCATCACTTCTTGTGCGTTTGACCAATCTATGGGATGAACAACAACAATTCCAATTTCCAGTATGCAGCATATTTCCATCGATCTAACAATTGCTTTAAACATCCTTTTATTGAACTCCTCGTCCCCTTCTTTAAAAGATGGAAACGGGGCATGGGCCTGGTTGAAATAAACGCCATACCCATCTACAATCTTTTTAATTTTTTCAACATACTTGTTACCTTCAGTATGCAGCGGATCCTTTTCATTTGCAAGACAGAACATTGTGAAGTCTAGTGCATCATATCCAGTTTCGCATAATAGCCTGATTGCCTTTTCCAAACCCAAACGGTATGACAGATAATCCGTTGGTGTTGACAAAATCATTTATCTCTTCCTTTCTAAATAAAAATACCCTATACTATCATTTTTAGAATCAGTTTTCAATATGGTTATCAGTTTACTCCTCTGAAACCTTTTCCGATAATTTCACTGGAATTTGTTATAATTATGAATGCTTCTGGATAATGTTCTTTTAGATATCTTCTCAGCTGTATTGCCTGCATTCTGTTCATCACGGTAACAACAACCTTTTTGTTCTCATTCGTATATCCTCCTACAGCATCAATAACGGTAGTGCTTCTCCTCAGTTTGGTGGTTATAAATTCGCTGATCGGGCCAGGATTCAATGTAATAATTGAAAAGCATTTTACTGTATTAATACTTTCAATAACGGTATCAACTATCATGGTCTTTGATAATAACCCCAATAACGAGAACAAACCAACCTTCACCCCGAATAAAAATGCACCCAGAGTAATTATCAAGTCTGATAAGAACAGTGCAAGACCAATGTTGATACTTGTGAACTTTCTTAATATCATTGCAATTATATCAGTTCCACCAGTGCTTCCATTTATATTAAACAGAATAGCAGAACCCACACCAGGTAAAAGTACAGCAAAAATCAGTTCAAGAAAGGGTTCATCAGTTAATGGCTGCCTCATTGGGATAAAAAATTCGAGCAGTAACAATGTGGCAGACATCGAGATTGAGCCAAGTACTATTTTCAAACCGCATTGCTTTCCCAAAACTAAAAAACCAAGGATCAACATCAAAATATTCAATGCAGATGCAATTATTGAAGCTGATTGGAGTTTGAAAAATCCGCTTAAAACAACGGAGATGCCAGTAACCCCTCCAGTTGAGAAGTTGTTTGGCATTTTGAAAAAATAAACGCCAGTTGCAACAAGTGCAGCTCCAAATATGCAAATTATATACTCTTGAAACTTCTTCATACAAACCTCTTTCCTTGCTTCAATAATATAAACAACATAACTATTATACAAATCAAAACAAATTATTGTATAATTTCCATATAATATTTTTACTCTTGTCCCGACCAATGGCTATCAGATTGTCATCCCTAAAAACAGTTTAATTGTTCCGGCATTACAGTTGATGCTTTTTCATATTCCTTAAACCTGCTTGACTAAAAGGTTTGAACTGGAAATGTTGTTGGAATCAGGGTCGTTTGCACTCTCCTGCTTGCTCCACAATCCTTCAACATCGAATATATATGTTGTCACTTGCTCTGGATTTATCAACATATATCCTTTTGTCTGCCCCTTATCGCTTAAGGTAACAGCATCAATCTCAACCTGACTTATCTATTAACTACATCCATGCAGTAAGATACTGGCACAATAATGTAGAAAGCAAGACTTATGCAAGCTTCTCTGTATTGAGGCCAAACAATATCGAGATAACACTTGCAGCAAGTCTTCACGCAATACTAATTCTTCTGTTTTACGAAAACGAGTCTGCTGATTATTTGACAACAACATTTTGCACAAACTCGTTGGTGTGAATGTTCGCATCCTCATAGGATACAACTTTCACACCATTTATATATAGATCTTCAATAGTTATATCATATGTCATGTGATCTTCATTTGCACCATAAAGCCCAATTTTAGGTCTTTCAAGACCTTCATCCATGAATACTTGAATATTCTTAAGCCTTATATTGCTGTTTGTGCCAAGAAGATTGTCGTCAGACCAAAGACCACAGTACAAGTGAGCATAGAAAAGCCATGGAATGTTTGGCTTTCCATCCCATACATACTCCATATCATCACTCTCCTGATAAACCTCTGGCATTGCGTATTTGCTGTACTCCACTCTAATGTCCTCGAAAAGTACCATGTGCACATTTGCTCTGTCTCCATTTTGAAGATCCATCGCTTTTGTTGAAGCATGTATGATATCACAGTTTCTAAAGACAATATTTCTGTACTCATCAGCACAGGTTTCAGCCCCAATTTCAAGAGCTCTTCCCCAGTCGCACCACAAGACACAATTCTCTACCTGGATATTTTCAACATTCCTATGGTCATAACCTTTAATCCCCTTCAAAACAATGACATCATCAAAGTTGCGGAGGAAGCTATTCCTGACAATTCCATTGGAACTGTTGACAAAGTCAACACCATCCGAATTGTATCTCCACATACCAATTGTTTTGATATTGTCCACCAAGATATTGTCACAGTTAAAGAACGTAGCCGTCCATGCGCTGGCATCATTGAATATGACTCCACTAATTTCTACATTCATACATCTGGTAAATACAACACTTGTTGGACATCTTAGACACGACTTGGAAGGCCTTTTAAATGAGCTGTTGTCAATTATTCCATGCCCTTTTATAGCTATGTTCTTTTTATCGGCAGCAGTTATAGAGCAATGTACTACCGCACCGGAATCAACAAAAATCGTTTGATTGTCCTGCATATCTATATGCCCGGCATAATGCACCCCAGGGCCAAAGTATATGGTGTTATCATCTTTAAGATACTCTTCAATCGGATTTACAAACAAATGAAGAGCATTGTGGTGTCCATCCAATTCCACTGTATACTGCCCTGCCTTCTTTATTCTGAACCTTATTACACCATTTTGTACATCAAACTCTACTTTTTTAGACAAAGGTCTTATGACTACTTCACTGAAGTCCTTGTTTGGAGTGATGGCAAACTCCACCTCTTCATCGGCTGCCAAATATGCAAAGGACGCCATTTCGGTTTGATCCAAAGGTCTTTGATATCCTGGCCATACCCTGTTGAATGGAATTCTTGATACCCTGCACTTGTATGCATCCAAATTGATTCCATTTACAGTAATTACAAAATCATGGGACTTGTAACTTTCATCAGGTACAGGACTTATCTTAATCATTTGAAACTCCCCCTTTTATCAGTTTACTATTCCACCCAAAAAACAAAATCCCCCTCACCAATCAAGCAATTAATTCTTTGGCACAAATCATCCATATACTCCTTGGCTTGTGTTTCGTCAGAATATGATACATAATCTTTCTGCAGCAAATCATATTTCGATTTACCCAGTATGTTGTATCTCAGAAACTCAACTCTCTTTATTCCTAGGTTGTGTGCAAATTTAGCAGTTTCAACAAGATTCTCATACGAATCATTCACTCTCGGTATTAAAGGAGTTCTTACAATGATATCGCCATGGACTTTTGCCAGCCTTTTCAGATTATTCAATACCCTTTCATTACTACAACCAGTATGGAAACAGTGCTTTTCATCATCCATATGCTTAATATCCACATAAATAGTATCCACATACGGATAAACCAGCTCAATCGCTTCCCAAGACACATTCAATGCAGTCTCTATTGTTATCGAAACTGCATTCTCTTTACAAAGCTTGCACAATTCAAGTACATACTCTGGATGAAGCAGGCACTCCCCACCTGAGAATGTAACTCCTCCTGACGATGTATCGTAATAGTGTTTGTCCTTCAGAATCTCCTTTAGGACTGTGTCAGTACTCATATTTACTCCGCATAGTTCCAGAGCATTCACAGGACAATTGGAGGCACATTCCCCACAGGCTGTACAACCCTCACGATTAAAAACATGCTTGTCATCATAAATAACATGATTTGTACATGTCTCAACACATACACCACACCTTATGCATTTGCTATCTGCATACAATATCTCAGACTGAAAAGAAATACATTCCGGGTTGTGACACCATTTGCATTTCATATTGCAGCCTTTGAAATATACTACCGTGCGAATGCCTCTGCCGTCATGTAGAGATCCTCTTACAATATTTGCAATCAATGTATCTACATGCATTGGTGCTTTGTCCTTCCTATAATATGATCCTGCAAGTTTTTGTCCAGCAAATTAAACTTCTGGCTGAAGCCGGATACTCGTACTGCAAGATTTGAATACTTGTCAGGATACTTTTGCGCATCTATCAAGGTATCTGCATCTATGGTGTTGAACTGAACATTTGCAATGCCTTTACCGGCACACGCAACAAGTATATCTACGAAGCAATCTATGTTGTTCTCCGTATACAGTTTTGGGTCGACTTCAACAATGGCAGAAACCGTGCCAGGACACATTTTTCCAGGCAATTTTGACAATGTGTTCATAAGTGCGGTAAAGCCGTTTTTGTCACGTCCCTGCATTGGTGACATGCTGTATGCAATTATTTCTCCCTTTCTTCGTCCGTCAGGAGTTGCTGAAGTTACTCTGCCATGGTCGACCATCCAAAGAAAAGTAAAGGGCTGTGCATGAAATTTTAGACCATATTTCTCTTCCATCTCGTCTAGAACTTTACACGAATATTCAATAATTCGTGATGCAATCTCATCCACTTCATCAATATCATTACCATACTTTGGTACCTTGTGAATACACTCCATCCTGAAGATTTCATTTGGAAAGTCCTTTTCGAGCTGTTCTTTCATGTACTGTAATGAATATCTTTCATCTTCAAAAACTAGTTTCTTTACAACCATCAAAGAATCCGCCAGGTTTGGTACGCCTCCCAGCATGATTTGATAATAATCGTACTTTGCACCATGGTTGTTGAAATCCCTGTTGGATTCNNCAACACACCCTTCGGTAAGAAGTGACTTTACAGGTTTTACTGCGTTTTTTCTTGCAGCACATGTCCATTCATACACCTTTTTGCAGGAATTGTCCAATATGTGTTTGATTTGCTTCAAAACTGCATTTTCAAAATCCTCATAAGTTTTAAATGTATCAATATCTCCAGTTGTCAGTCCAGGTTTGAATTCAGGATTAAACAAACTCCTGCCGTTTCCAAAAGCATATTCAACAGCTTTAAGAAGATTTGTTTGACCTGAAACTGCATGAGGATTGGACTTTCCGGGAATTACAGTTTCCACACAACCAATCTGTGTATAGTTTCTTGCATCTTCAAGTGAGATTCCCTTTGAAACAAGGGCAGGAATCATTACCTCATCATTGAAAAAGAAAGGTATTCCAGATTTGACTCTTCCGACCACCTCAAGAGCCCGTCTTAAAAACATTTTGTCAGTTTGTGATGAGAACCTTACAGACAGACAGCGAACAAATCCAAGCTGCTCCGTTGCATCCAGCATCATGTATGACAAATCATTTACGACAGAACTGCCATCAGCCAGACATCCACCAACGCAAGATTGCTGCACATCGTAATCTCTGTATAATTTTATCCATAAGCAGCAGATAAGTTCAAAAACCTGTTCTTTTGTAATAGTTCCATTTTCTATATCGTGTATGTAATATGGGTAAAGAATCTGATCCAGTCTCCCTAACGAATTTGCATTTATTCCGTCTTCCCAGGTATTGATTATATGGGCAAACCATAAACTCTGTACTGCTTCATGGAAAGAACGTGCAGGTTTTGTAGGTACCTGTCTGCATACCTTTTCTATTTTTTCAAGTTCCAATCGTCTTATTTCATCAATAGAAGGGTCCAGCTGCAGTTTTCTTGCCAAATCTGCATATATTTCACCAATCCTGCATGCTGATTTACAGATTATCTTCATGCTTTCATACAAATCAGAAGAGCCGTTCTTACGCTCATATTCCAAAACCTTTTCCAAAAGGCCCTCAAATCCATACTTTAATACATCCTCATATCCTATTACCGAATGATTGTCGGATATGCAGCGACCTATTGAAGCCCACTCCGTATCCAGCTGTTTGTCAACTTCATTAAACTCAGGGTTTGGTGCATAATCAAACAGTTCTGATACTTTGTCTCTTGTAGCAAAGTATCTATCAACCCTTTCTTTTGAGAATCCGATTTCTTGAAGTAATTTTCGATATTCCTCGGTATCCGGGCAAATCCACCAGTCAGGATAAGGGTTGTCGGGATAATTGTAACCAACAATCAGCTCTCCGTCCTGTATTATGGGTGGAAAATTCTCTATTATATTTGCAATACCGGACGCAACAATGCAGGCATTTTTTCCCCTGTACATGCTGGCTGCATTTTGTATTCCTTCAACACGCAGCAAATGATGACCCAGAAGCTTTGTGTTCAAGCTTTTTCTTTCCACAGCATCATCTCTCAATACAATACATCTATGCGAGACTTTAAACATCTTAATATCTCCTTTAACAAAACAATTCAACTACTTGTATTGTATATCATACTATTTTAAAATTCCACTACTCTTCCTGGACTTTTACTCTTTTAACAATTCCATTCTTATTGAAGTATATCATTTCAGGGTAAAATTCACCCTCGGAAATCTTAATCAATCCATATGTATAGTATTTGTTTAGTCTTTTGTCAGTTGGTGAACCGGGGTTAAAGTATAGAATGCCGTCCAAAAACTCACAGTGTGGAATATGGCTGTGTCCATATACAACACAGTCCACATTATCTTTTGAAAACGCCCTTCTCACATTCTCAAAGGTTGCCCTTGGTCCGTTGCCATGGACAACGCCAATTCTCTTACCAGATAACTCAACAATCGTTTTAAATCCGTGCTTGTCTGTTATTTGATATCCGTCGGTATTTCCTGCAACCACAGTAACTGGATCAAAAATTTCAAGCTCATTAATCAGAGCGATATCATTTACATCTCCAGCATGGATTATATGGTCACACTTTTCTATTTCGTTGTACAAGATTTGAGGTAAAGATTTTGCCTTTCCTGGAATGTGGGTATCAGATATAACCACAATTGTCATATATGTTGCTCCTTTTTTAATCAAACCGGCAGCATTTTGCCACATTTATTGCAAAAAGCATATTCTGAAGATACAGGATTTCCGCAATATGGGCAAAAAGAACTCGCCCCTTTTATTGATGAACTATTCCTTGTTGGCGTACCAAACCTTTCATTCAAAGGATCTGGTTCTTCATGACTATCAACAATGTCAAAAGATGAGTACCTGTTTTTACTCGTAGCATTCTTGAAATTATATATCACCTGTACTATTGCAATAAATACAAATATTATGCCAAACACCGCCATGAAACCGGCACCAAAGCTGACTGCCATTATTGTCCAAAACACACCAAATAACGCTACAGCTATTCCTACTATTCCACCCATCATGGATGGTCCTCTACCAGGCTTTATACTTTTCATTAAACCACCTTGATATACATATTATATGAAACAGTATAAGTATATCACACACATGATTTCGATACAATATTTGATGCTTGACACTTGCTTTAATTGTTCTTTATCACATACTTTTCACTGTTACTTACACTTATGGATTTGTCTCTTATAAGATTGTCAATGATGAATAAATTGACCCCACCTTCAATCTCAATCGCATTTTTAGCTTGTTTTTCAAAGACATTGTCCCGAATAAAACATTTGTTCAAACCTACATTATCATAAATTCCGTAGCTTCCTCCACTCAATATATTGTCACTAATGACTGTCATGGATATGTAGTCTCCTTTTACTCCTTCAGTTATAATACAGGCATAATTAGCGCTTATTGTATTGTGATTAATAAAAATCCCGTCAGGTCCATGGCCTTTACTTGCAAGCACTATTGCGCTCATTGATGACCCTTTCATTATATTGTTCGCTATATCCACATGCAGTATTTCCTGAATTACAATCTGGTTCTCGCCTGTGTTTTCAAAGTTGTTATTGTTGATTTTAAGACCTTCACATCTTCCTGAAGAAGTGTATTTGCCATCACCTACAAGAATACCTTTTCCTACACCTTTGAACATATTGTCGACAATATAGTTGTTGATGGAAATCTCATTGTCGAGCATTGAATAATAGATGGAGAAACTTTCCTTACTGCTGGTATTGAATGTACAGGAATCTATCTTGCAATCAGAACCATGAAAGTCGATAAGTGGCGATGAATTGACAGCATTTGATTCAAAGTAGCAATTGAATGCTCTTAGGAAAACGGAATATATGCAGCTTCCACCAGGTCCGTTATGCTTGAAAGACAAATCAATAACCTGGAAATTATACTTTAAGAGTATTTCAAACATATGATTATCAAGGTTTTCACCACCAAGGATTCTGCTTGCTTCTCCATCACCCTTTAAAACAAGTCTCCTGGAATCATCCTTCGCAACCCTTATGGTTTCCGATATCATATAATTGCCTTCTGGGAAATACACGGTACCGTTAACCTTCAATGCAGCCTTTATCGCTTCTTCAATTGCATTGGTGTCATCTGCAACACCGTCACCTTTGGCACCATAATCCATTACATTGAAATATCTATTATCAATATCTCCAAATCTAACCTTCTCTACATTCATCTTGCCGTCCACCTTTTCAAAGCCTGCGTATATCATAACAGTAATCAAAATAAACAGAAAATGCCATCTTCTCATCCTGTTCACCCCTTAGAACATATTCATATCCTTGTACTTCTCCAAATCAGGCACGCTGACGCTGCCAGCTATTGTATTGTCTTTAAAAACCGTCTTGTCGTCCATTTTTCCTATGTAAACTGTATAATCAGCACCAACTCCGCTGTATATGATGTTTCCTTCAATGATATTGTTTACAGATTCGGTTATGTAAATGGAACTTCCATTGCTTTCTACAAAATAGTTGTTGATTATTTTAAAACTTCCAAACTTGCTTGAAGTTATTCTGATACCGTAATATCCCCAGAAGTAGTTGTCGGTTACAACCACATTTTCAATATTCCCGCCATTTGCTATATCGGTTACTATACTCCCCGGCATGTCGGTTCTATCAACAAACATACTTATATCCTTGTTCTGGGAACCCATGTAGTTGTACCGTATATCCACATCCCTGATACCTGTTGAATCAGGGTTTAGTATAATGGCGGTGGTCGCAGCATCAAGCATGTTGTTATGAATTTTCAGTCCTTTCACTGAAACCACATATACCTGCCCAATGGCTGGAAAAAGAAAAACATTTCTTGAAATAAATATATCTTCCGGACAACTGCCTTCATCTTTCGTATCAATCAATACGGATTTGGGAAGTCCTCCACCCAGATATGAGTCTGTCAATGAGTTGTTTTTCGCCATTCTCCCCGGCTCTTTTGCAAAGTTGACTATATAACCGTTGGTGGTGCCAGGACCAAAGTAGCAGGAAGATATTGCGTTGTTTGATCCACTTACAATTATGGCAGTATCTTCGTTCTTTGGATTTTCCTGCAAAAATGAACACTCTGTTAAAGTACAGTTGTCAGATTTCATGTTTACAACAGAACCTGTTTCTCCAAGATTCCTAATAGTCAAATACGTGAAATGGATATTTGAGCCTGACAAGGAAATAAAGTCTTTGTTTAAGGATCTTGTGGATTGAATCAATGTTTCCCTTTTTCTGTCCGGATTTCCTGCAAAAACAACCTTGCTTCCGTTTGGATTTTCCAAGTCCAGTGTCCCTTCCACAATATATCTGCCAGGAGGAAAATAAATGATTCCCCCTCCATTATTCGAGACATATTCGTAAGCCTCTTTTATTGCATCGGTATCATGCTTTTTACCATCACCAAATGCCCCAAAATCCATGACGTTGTATACTTCTGTATCAGCAGTAATCACCGGAGCTTTTTCATACTTCAGTGAAGTGTTCACCCCTGCATTTTTCTTTGCAGAATTACCCGTGTTGCTGCACCCTGTGATGAAAAGTGATATAAAAGCAAGAATTATGGCAATCCATCGCATATTTTCAACCCTCCGCATTAATGTTAAATACATGATAACCGAACAAGGAAAATCCATCAATACAATAATTCAAATTTTGCGTACAATCCTTATTGACACGCTATAATATATGTGATAATAGTTAGACGCCCAATAAGTGATGAAAGAGGGAGAGAAATGTATATTAAAGAAATCACCGCAACCAAGGATTATATCGTTATCAAATACGATGGCGGTAACCAGACAAATGTTTATGTAAGGGAAAAAGTACCGACAATAGGCCTTGCCAATCGAGAACTTGCTTTCATCAAGGCAGAAAGTGTCGGCAACACTATTACAATACCCAGATTTGAAGGCTCCCATGACAGGATTTGGAGTGAATTCGAGATCTGGTATGATGGCAAAAAAGCGGAGGGCATAAAGTATGTCACTGAGTTTGACAATGTGGCAAAGT
>LSQX01137089.1_pt2 | contig 27404 bp, 37 predicted proteins | sample 654561 | NCBI WGS metagenome assembly LSQX01 (sample SAMN04489861, study PRJNA283612) | anaerobic digester metagenome | isolation source: 4 biogas reactors fed with cattle manure at either 37C or 55C with and... | place: Denmark: Kongens Lyngby | collected 2014
GGGTTCGCTTTACGCATACTGTCATTTAATCTTTTTTTCTTATGTTGAAAATATCTTAATTTAATAGAATCTGGGAAATAGTATATTGGAGTTAAACCCGTAGCTTGACCATTCGGAGTTGGAAATATAGTATCAAATTGCATTTCTATTTTTAAGGTATAGGTTCAGGTTCAGGTAAGTCGCCAATTTTTGTTTTTTTATTATAAAATTCCAATATTTGATAGGATGGTAAATCTTTCATAGTTGTATTATCCAATTCTTTGGAAAACCTCTTAATATATACCTCAATCATTATAACCAATGCAGACAATTGTTTCGGCATTAATTTTAAATTTCCAGAAATAATCTCATTTGTATTATTTATATCAAAAACAACAAGTAATTTTTCATCGGAAAAAGGAGAATAGGTTTCTTCCCTATATTCTTGATTATAATGATTTAAATTGCTGAGTAAAGTTTTAAATATCTCTTTTTCTTCTTTGTTAAGACTAATTTCCAGTACGTTTTTTCGATTTTTAAAATCATAATATTTTATGTAAAGAGAGTCATAATTGGAAATTTCAGCACTAAAATTAATCCCATTTGTTTCTTCTGCTCTTTCAAAGGAAATTAAGATTTTATTGCTGCGAAAACCAAAATCTTCAAAGTTTACCTTTTGAAAAACTATTGTTTTTTCGGGGTATAAAAAATCTTTAAAATGAACTGTATCTTTATATTTTTGATAACGAATGCCGTTTTCGTTCAAATTATCAAATAGCGAATCATTTATTGCAATTAAAAGTTTTGGAAATGAGTCTTCTGTATTTTCATATATATTGATTTTCTTATTATTACAACCTAATATAAATAGTAAAATCAAACATAATAAGAAAGAGTTTTTAATCCATAAATTGATACATTTCATTTTTAATTGTCTTTGTGTCTTTTTTAATTCCTTTCTTTTTATAAAACTCTTGCATGATTGACGCACCATATTTTTCTAATCTTCATTAAAATCCACATTTACTCAAGTTGTAGGCTTCCCTTAGCTCGAACCATAATAATAAAGCCCGGTTTGCCTATGAGCTTTATTATTTATTTTTAAAGGCATAGGCGAATCTCGTTCCTCGATTTCTTCGTCCAACTCAGCACTTCGTGCGGTATGTTCGTAAAATATGTAAACTGAGTTTCTCATTGAGTTTTTGTTGAGATAAAGGTATTGAATTTTCTGCCAAAGTTTTGGAACAGTGCGATTTTGAAAAATCATCTTTTTATCAGATAACTTATCTCTTTCTTATCATTCAGCATATATATTGTATCATTTTGATATTTTTGAATTTTAAATCGAATATCTCCGTAATAAAAAACGCTGTCAATTTTATTAAAGTGCCATTTATTTCCTGTAATTAATGGATAATCTTCTGAATTTATTAAATATGTTTCTATATCATGATTTTCTTTAAAAATTGTATATGTATTATTTACAATATTTTCGTTTTCTATACTATACTGATTAAAATATTGCCATTCATTTGAAATGATTAAAACAGAGAACCAATCTTTACTTTTACAAGAAATAATTAAAATAAAAACAAAAATTTTAAAAAACTTAATCATGAGGGCTATTTATTTGATAATATTCAAGGGGTACATTTTCTTGATTTCCTTTAGGATTGATTAGCTCAATTCCTCCCGAATCTCTATTTCGAATCTTATAACCTCCTTTTATATTTGAATCATTAAAAGTATTTATAAGATTTAACCAACCATTTTCATTCGAGTCCTTTGATTTTTGTACTCTTGCAACAAAGTTATAAATGTCGTTCATTTGACTTTGTTCATCAGCTTTTGAATAAAAGCCAGATAACATAACTTTCAAATATAGACTAGCGTGATCTGAATATTGATAAGGTCCATTTATATTTTCATCTACATGTAAATTTTCATGATACAAAGTTTTCATTAAATTATATTCATTATTTAGAGAAGGATGAGAACTTCTATTATTTTGTGAAGCAATATAAATTTCATCATTTTGAGTAGTATAAGCTGTTGTTCCCTCCATCGGTTTATGATCCACACCATTAACAATATGTTTTAGACCTGCTTGTTTTCTATAATATTCTGCCACATTAGCAACTATTTGTCTATTTCTGTTATTCCAATATATTAATCCTATACTAGTTGAATAACTTGATAAAGTAAATCTACCCTTATAATTTGGATCAATTATCGTTATATGTGGGCTACCATCATTATAGACTTCTCTAATACTACCATCAATATTTAAAACTATAATATCTTGAGGTGCTTTTCCATCTGGGTCGATATATCTGACCGGATTCTGATAAGTGTACTGGTACGGTGTCATTGTAATTTCCGCCAGCGGGTCAACGGAAATAAAAATAGAAGTCCTCGGATTATAATACCTTGCTCCATAGTAGTATAATCCAGTTTCCGTATCCAGCTCTTTTCCGTTAAACTTAAATTTATTAGCAAAAGTACCGTTTCTTCTTTGTTCTGCCATCGTTTCACCGAATGGTAAATTTAAGAAAATTTGAAGAGCCGAGATGGTCTGGATGGAAATAACACACAGCGGGAGTAATTATAATGCCCGGCCCTGATTGTGCTAAATTTAATTGCCCTAATTCCATGCTGTCTGCTACAAACTGTGCATCCGCCAATTGCTTCGCTCTTAATTCTTCTAAGTTTGGCATACCACCAACTTGCATGACGTTGAACCTATCAGCATTTCCAGCTGGCTTGCTGGCTATACGTTGGGGGCTTGCGAAGTAATTAGGTGGTATGTAAAATGAAGACTGCATTTGATTTTCCAGGATAAAGATATTGATTTTTATGTATCACTAAATTGGAACCCGGGATAGTCATTTCTTTAATTTTAGGCGATTTAAACACATCAAAGATAATAGGACGAAAAATACCTGCCTTATTTTTGTTTGGTTTCATTCTAATTAGTATTGAATATCAAATATTTATATGTTTATTAAAAAATAAATTATTATTATTTCAATAATAAGAATTATTCTACTAATCATTCTGTTTTTTTCTTTTTCCTTTTCATGAATTTCTTTAAAACTTTTCATAAAATTATATACAAAAATCCATCTTATAAATGCTCCGCCATAAAAGTAAATAGCAAACCCTATTATTGATCCTAATATTTCCATTCTAATTCATATCTAATTTTACCATTCATTGTAGTGCGGATTTCTCTTACTCGAATCGTTAGTTAATGTAAATGTTTATACTCTCACACACACATCGATCATCTAATTATCAGCGTTTCACTTTTTATTACTCACATTTCTGGAACAGCATTTAATTACAAAATATAAATTATTAAAGCAATAATTATTATTTCAATAAAAAATATAATTTTACCAACTCTTTCATTTTCTTTTTTTTCTTCATCACAAATACTTTTAAAATCTTTCTTCATTTTATAAACAAATAACCTTCTCCAAAAGGCGCCCCCATAGAAAAAGATGATTTGACCTAAAATATCTCCTATTAAATTCATTATATATTTAATTATTAATATCTATTTTTAAAAATATAGGAAATTCACGTTTTATCATGATGTTATGAAACTTTCTTGAGTTTTGATTCAGATAAGGTTTTACAACTGAATTATACTTATTAAAAAGAGATTCCTTTTTCTGCTCAAACATTACATCTAATGAATTTTGTCCATTATAAATATTTGGACCTCTTAACCCCCAATCTATTATAGCTCCTGTTCTTATTCCGAAAATTTCTCCTAAAAGGTCACCCTGCAATTGTCCTATACCAAATTCCATAAATTGATAAATATACTTATTCCACTTTTCTTCTTTAGCATAAGGACCAAAAGAAAAACCCTCGCTGCCGCACGACTGTATCGTGTGACTCAAGTTAGTGGGATAGTACCTATATAAATTTAAAAAAAACAATTCAACTTAAATCAGCCTAATTGTGGTACAGAAAATGAGGAGTACTTTGCCTGTGGTATCTGAAATTTTCTTAAATTCATACCTTCCAATTTAAACCAAAGTCCAATAAGTAAAAATCCCTTTCCGTAAAACGAAAAGGGATTCAAAACAATCTTATTTGTGAAAATTATTCAGATATCAACAACCTAAATCCTTCTCCATGAATATTGACAATTTCCACGTTGGGATCGTCTTTTAGATATTTTCTCAGTTTGGCGATGTAAACGTCCATACTTCGCGAAGTAAAATAGTTATCATCGTGCCAAATTCGGGTCAGTGCTACTTCTCTCGGCATCAGGTCATTTCGATACACGGCCAATAATCGCAATAGTTCGCTTTCTTTTGGTGAAAGTTTATGCGAAGTGCTTCCGATTTGCAATTGACGTAATTTCGCATTGAAATGAAACTTTCCGATTTTGAATTCGTCTTGTTCAAATTTCTCTTCATCAGCCGAATGTCTTTGCAGGACAGCTTTGATTTTGTGAAGTAAAATTTCGGAGTCAAAAGGTTTGGTGATATAATCATCCGCCCCTATTTTGTATCCGTTCAACACATCTTCTCTCATGTTTTTTGCTGTGAGAAAAATAATGGGTTGTTCGCTTTTCAATTCTTTAATTTCCTTTCCGAGCGTAAATCCATCTTTTTTGGGCATCATCACATCGAGTATGCACAAATCATAGTCAGAGGATTTGAATTTTGCTAAACCATCTTCTCCATCTACGGCATGAGTCACATCAAAATCATTTATAGCGAGATAATCTTTCAAAACAGCTCCGAAACTCGGATCGTCTTCAACTAAAAGTAGTTTTTGCTTATCGTTCATTTTCCTATTTATTTAAGTGGCAGTTTGATATAGAAAGCACTTCCCTGTTCGGCTTCGCTCTCTGCATACACTTGCCCTTTGTGTAATTCTATAATTTTTCTAACATAAGCCAGTCCCAGACCATGCCCCTTTACATTGTGCACATTTCCGGTTTCTTCCCGGTAAAATTGGTCAAATATCTTTTTCAGAACAGCTTTGGACATTCCAATTCCTTCGTCCCGAACTTCTATGATGATGTTTTCGTCTTCGTTATAAGTCTTCACATAGATTTGCGGATTTTCCCGTGAATATTTGCGGGCATTGTCCAGAATATTGTTTATCGTATTTTCCAGATGAAAGGCATCTCCCTCCACCAAAGATCGGCTCGCATTGTATTCCTCAAAAATAGTGCCATTCAAATTATCCACAATAAAGCGCATCGTGGATACACTTTTCCGAACCAAATCATGGATGTCCAATTCCTGTAGATTGATGTCCACTTGATTGCGCTCCAACTTGGCCATTCGCAACACCATTTCCACTTGTGAATTCATTCGTTTGTTTTCTTGTTTGATCAAATCGGCATAATACCGGATGCGTTCATGATCGGAAATGACCTTATCGTTTTTCAGGGCATCTGATGCGATATTGATGGTGGCAATCGGTGTTTTGAATTCATGGGTCATATTATTGATAAAGTCGGATTTGATTTCGGAAATTTTTCTTTGGATCTGCATATAATAAATTGCCAAGGAAAACACAGAAATAATGATAATGGTAAAAATAATGGTCAACATCACAATCGGGATGATGGGTCCTAAAATGGAAAGTTGCTTATCGGGAAAATAAGTCGTAATCAGGTATTGTGGTTTGTCGTTATTATCAAAAAACAATGGAATGGTGTATTCCCGATCTTTGAGATTGAAATCTGCGGTGGAAACTTTTGTGGTCACAGAATCCGCTTTCAGTACCGCCAATTGGGGATGAGACTGCACACCTCTTTGGCGTAATTGTCGGGTGAAAATCGAGTCCAATACTTCGATATCGATTCGTTTATCAATGGGTCGGTTTCCGGCATCCAAACGGGCAAGTCGTTCAATCGTATAAGTAGAATTTTTAAAGTTTTCTTCTGTATCCAAAGTCAAATTCTGGATCATATTGGCTCCGGAGTCTTTGGGAATCCGTACTACTTTTTCTTGTGAATATAAATTGGCACTGATCAGACTATCGTTGTATTCTTCCGAAATCGGCACGACGGATCGCTCCAAAATATAACGTGTAAGCGTGATATAAGTCGTTCCCGCCGAGTCTTGAACCAATTGAGAAGACATCACTTGGGGTTTGTCAGTTGCCGCTTTTAAATCGTTGTGCACGGTTTCAAAACGTTTGTAATACAGTTGAAGTTCTTGTTTATTGACTTCCTCTGCGGTTGCATTCAGGGCCTGATAAACTCTTCCGTTGAATTCTTCGGTATGGGATACAAAGACCTTTTGCGTCCAGTAAAACTGAATGATAATCAGCCCGATGAGTGCGATACTCATCAATGCTATGAGGATTTTATTGAAGCCTTTTTTCATAGATTTCTCTTACAAACATAAGATTTACACTCGATTTCCATTGCGGTTTAACATTGAATTAACTTGACTCAAATCGCTTTAACAATTCATTATAAACCCTTTCAAATTCCTCGCGAAGTTCTTCGAGTCCCAAATTATTAGGTATCACATAATCCGAAAATTCAATTCTTTGCTCATCTTTCCATTGAGTTTTCATTCGTTTTCTAATTTCTTCGGCTGAAGACCCATCGCGGTTGAGTACTCTTTGGATTCGAATTTCTTGGTCTGCTACCACCGAAATAATCAAATCACAATCTTTATAAGAACCACTTTCAAAAAGAATGGCAGCTTCTTTAACGAGGAAGGGTGCCTTCTGATTTTGTACCCAATCATCGAAATCTTTGAAAACGACCGGATGTACAATTTGGTTTAGTTTTTCTAATAATTCTTTGTCATTAAAAACTTGGGACGCCACGAATTTGGAATTATAAACCCCTTTTTTGTAGGTTTCCTTTCCGAATAATTGACTTAGTTTTTCGATGATTTCGGGGTTTTCATTGATGAGTTTTTTGGCTTCATCGTCTGAATTATAAACCGGAATGTTTTTTTCGGCAAACCATTTTGCGAGGGTTGTTTTCCCGGATCCGATTCCTCCTGTGAGTCCGATAATTTTCATTTCTTTCATATTGAAATGTTAAAATTTTTGGATGAAATGACAAAAAAAGCCGAAGTTTAAAAACTCCGGCTTTCCAAAATTTATTTTGTTTAATCTTTTTTCTCTGCTCCTGCGGAATAACGTGCCGAGCTCAATTCTTTTGAGATTGCTGCTCGTTCAAATTTAATTTTCCCGGCTCCGGTTTCCAAAACTACGGTATCATTTGAGAGTTCAAAAACTTTCCCATGAATTCCCGAGCTTGTCACTACCCAGTCGCCTCTTTTGAGTTCTTCTTGGTATTTCTTTTCTTGTTTTTGCTTTCGCAAATTAGGTCGGATCATGAGAAAATACATGATCAGGAACATACCTCCAAACAACATCAGAGTGGACCATCCACCGGACGGATCACCGCCTTGCAAAAATATATAAGCCATCTGCTTCATTCTTTATTTAAATTTATTAAGATCCTGAGAACGTATTCAAAGCGCTCGCACCTTGATTTCCTCCGTGTGGCAAAGTTGCCATAAATGTTACTACTTCTTTTCCTTTCACAGTATTGGTTGTCAAAGTTACTGTTTTTTGCTGTCTCCCTGCTTGGGTTCCGGCATCATAAGTGATTTTGATGGAATCGGTAGCACCTGGTGCGATAGGAGTTTTAGGGAATTCAGGAACGGTACAACCACAAGAACCTTTGGCATCTTTGATAATCAGAGGTGATTTTCCTGTATTTGTAAATTTGAAATAGTGGTCAACTTTTGCTCCAGCTGGAAGTTCACCGAAATCATAGGTTTCGGACTCAAAAGCCAAAACTGCTGCAGTTGCTGGATCTACTACGGCTTCGGCCTGCTGTTGTCTTTCAGCATCGCTAAAAAGGTCGGACGCTTTTTCCTTTTCACAGGAAACTAAAGTGAAAACTGCCAAAATCCCGGCAGCAAAAATCGTATTCTTCATCATTTGCTATTTTATTGTTTTGATTTAAAGCCCATAAAATTACTAAAAGTATTTGGTTTGCCAGCTTAAATTAATCTTAAAAAAATCAATTTATACTCCTTTTAACTCTTTTAGGGAGCGATCCAAAATCCCATTGACAAAGATTTTACTCTTTTCTGTGGAGAAAACTTTTGATAATTCGATGTATTCGTTCATCGTAACCTTGGGTGGGATATTTGGAAAATAATGGAATTCCGTGAGTGCCATTTGCATCAAAACCAAGTCCAAGACGGCAATTCGGTCAAGCTCCCAATTGGTCGCTTTTTCTTCGATTCGGCTTCGGGTTTCATCGCTGTGACGAATGGTTTTTCGGAATAAATCGATGATGAACTCACGGTCTTCGTCGTCTTTATAAACTTTGAAGAGTTTGATTTTCCCGGTGCTTTTGGGCACAAATGATTTCAAAGTGGTCATGACCATGGAGTTCCCGATGTGCAAATCGTCGGCCCAATGCAGGTTTTTCTCTTCCAACCAATCGTGCAAACTTTCATTGGGTGCAATGAATTTTTCATAGATATCCATTATAAATGCTTTGTCAGCATCAAATGAATTTTTCGGGTCGTTCATGTAGGCATCGAATTCTTCACTTCCAATGATTTCTTTGAAAATTGCGTGTGGATAAGTATCGAGTAAATCCCAGCTAAGTTGTTTGTTTTTGGAAGTGTATTCGTTTAATTCTTCGTTTTCATTGAGAATTCTGAAAATCGGATTTTCCACGAATTTAAGGTTGGGATTTAAATCTTTTTCGGTTGGGAAGTTTTTGTTTCGAGCGAGTTCAATTTTATGTTCGCCAATTGTTTTCTGAAAATTCAATAGATTTAACAAGTAAATATATAAGTCATATATTTCATCAACTCCTTTCAACATATTCTTCTCAATCGCTCTTTGATCGGAATCTTCTCCCGCCATTTTCCATGCATAAATTGCTTGCATAGCTTTCTCTCGAAGTTGTCTTCTTCCCAACATATTTTAATTCTTATTTTTCAATCCAGAACTTCCGCAAATTCATCTTTGATTTCAATTGCGTTAATTCTACTTAAGCGACGGCAAAGGTAATCAAAAAGACGTAACTTTGCGCAGTGAAAGAATTACTATCCTTAAATAAATTTCTCTGGAAATACCGCTGGCAACTGCTGGCCGGCTTCATTATGGTGATTCTTTCCAACTTCGTTTCGGTTCTGTCTATCAATTATGTAGGAAATGCTATTAACGGTATCGAGTCTTTATTGACGGGCTATACTTCTGGGCAATCAGAGGACATTTCCGATGTAAAAAAGGGGCTTATGCAAGCCGGATTATTGTTCATCGGGCTCAAAGTCATCGCCGGATTGTTTCTGATTGGAGTTCGTCTGATGATCATTGCTACTTCTCGGCATATCGAATACGATTTGAAAAATGAGATTTATTCGCATTACCAAAAACTTTCTTTGTCTTTTTATAAAAAGAACAAAACCGGTGATTTGATGAATCGGATTACGGAAGATGTTGCTTTTGTTCGGCAATACCTCGGCCCTGGGATTATGTATCCTTTGGATTTGGTTTCCCGAGCGACCATCATTTTGGCTTTTATGATTAACATCGACCCCAAACTTACCCTTTATACCTTGGGTCCTTTGCCGATTCTTTCGTTTTTGATTTACAAAGTAGCTTCGACTATCAATAAAAAAAGTAGGGAAGTTCAGAAGCAACAATCCAATATTTCTTCGATTGTCCAAGATACTTTTTCGGGAATTCGTGTGATAAAATCTTTCAATACGGAGAGTTCCACAATGAAAAATTACGAGAAAGAAGCAAGTGATTACGAAAGCAAAGCGCTTTCCTTGGCCCAAACGGAAGCTTACTTTTTCCCATTGATGGTTTTGATTGTCGGGATCAGTAATCTTTTGATTTTGTATATGGGCGGCGTCCGTTATTATGAGGGCAAATTAAACATTGGGGTCATCGCTCAGTATTTTATGTATTTAAATATGTTGATTTGGCCTTTCACGAGTTTGGGATGGGTTACGATGTTGGTTCAACGTGCAGAAGCCTCGATGGCGCGCATCAATGAATTTCTCAAACAAAAACCTGAGATTCAAAATACGGTTGAGCAACCTACTCCTATTTCGGGTAAAATTGAATTCCGAAATCTGAGTTATACGTATGAAAATACAGGAATTCAAGCATTGGAAAATATTTCTTTCACCGTTGAGAAAGGGAAATCTCTTGCCATCATGGGGAAAACCGGTTCAGGAAAATCTACCATCGTCTTACTATTGGCTCGACTTTTACAGCCGACTTCGGGTCAGGTTTTGATTGATGATGTACCTTATGAAAATTTAAATTTGAAATCCCTTCGTGAAGCCATTGGTTTTGTACCCCAAGAAGCTTTCCTATTCTCGGATACCATTCAGCACAATATTTTATTTGGTGCTTCGGAAGAAGATGATTTGGATTCGGTCAAGAAATATGCAAAAAAAGCTGCGGTTCACAAAAATATCGAAGGATTCAAAGAAGGGTACGACACGATTTTGGGTGAGCGAGGCGTCACGCTTTCAGGCGGACAAAAACAGAGGATTTCAATTGCAAGAGCATTGATCAAAGATCCTCAAATTTTGGTATTTGACGATAGTTTATCGGCCGTTGACACGGAAACCGAGGAAGAAATCTTGCGAAACCTCCAAAGTGAAATCAATCAAAAGACTACATTTATCGTTACCCATCGTATTTCTTCTGCTAAAAACGCCGATCATATTTTGGTATTGGACGAAGGCAAGATTGTAGAATTCGGGACTCACACAGAGTTAATTGCTAAGGAAGGCGCTTATTTCTCTTTGATAAAAAAGCAATTAGCAGAACAAGATTGATTCCTTTTTCGGATTTAAGATTTATTTATTTTTGGATTTTACTTTAATTTATTCTGCCAAAATTTCGATTTTAAGGAAATTTTTATAGATTTGTTAGCAAAGTATTAACACTTCTTAATTATTTACATGATGGATGAAAATGAAAATTTAGAAAGGTCTGAGCCGGACGGGATTTATTCGAAAGTACTCAGAGCAGGCAGAAGAACTTATTTTTTTGATGTGAGGGAAACAAGGGCGGGTGACTATTATCTTACCATCACCGAAAGCAAAAAGAACACGAATGAGGACGGTTCTTTTTTTTACAAAAAACACAAAATTTACCTTTACAAGGAAGATTTTGGAAACTTCAAAGAGATGTTGGAAGAAGTTACGGATTTCGTAGTGGATCAGCGTGGTGAGGAAGTGATTTCTGAGCGCCATCAGAAAAATTACGATAGTTATTCAGAATCTGCCGTTTCTTCTGGCGAAATTCCTAAATCGGCTACAGAGTCTTTTACAGATGTTGATTTTGACGATATCTAAGGATTTCTGAATTCCTCTTTATCAAATATTCAAAAGTTTTACAAGTATAGAAAACTGCCCTGTTTTGGTAAACGGGGCTGTTTTGTTTTCCTAAATCTAGTTTCTGAATCTTCCGGTTTAATTACCTAAGCACATCCACAAAAGAATTACCTTTGTTTTCATGGAGGAAAAAGATACAATTCGACTGAATAAATTCATCAGCGACAGTGGTTTTTGTTCAAGGCGCGAAGCCGATCAATACATAGAAAACCGCCAAGTTTCCGTCAATGGCCGCACCGCAAAAGTAGGTCAGCACATAAAATTAACCGATAAAGTTTTTGTCAATGACATCGAAATCGAGCGAAAAGACAAAGCAATGGCGGCTTACATCATGCTCAACAAGCCTGTTGGAATTACTTGCACCACCGATTCTTCGGATCCTGATAATATTGTAGATTTCCTATCCTTGGGGCAACGCATTTTTCCGGTAGGTCGTTTGGATAAAGATTCACAAGGCTTGATTTTACTTACCAGCGACGGCGATATCGTTAATAAAATTCTTCGGGCAGGCAACAACCATGAGAAAGAATACATCGTGACGGTGGACAAACCGATCACCGATGATTTTTGCGAACGAATGCAGAAAGGGGTTCCAATTTTGGGCGTGGTTACCAAAAAATGCAAGGTAGAAAAAATAAGTTCAAATGTTTTTCGGATCATTTTAATTCAGGGTCTCAATCGTCAGATTCGCCGTATGTGCGAATATTTCGGTTTCAATGTGACCCGGCTGGAGCGTGTGCGAATAATGAATTTAACACTTAATTTGGGAGTTGGTCAACACCGTGATTTGACACCGGAAGAATTGGCTGAACTCAAATGCTTGACTGAAAATTCTGAAAAATCCACAAAGGAAATTCAAGTCAAAAAACCGAAAAAGAAAAAACCTAAAAAAGAGACAGAAAAAGAAACTTCTTTCAAGAAAGTTTATAAAAAGAAAGCTTCTCAACCCCGAATAGGAAAATCAAATCCGAATAAAAAGGCCGGAGGAAAACGTCGCAGGTACTAATTTTTCTAAAATCTAAAATGAGTATTTTTGACTCATTTCGAATTAAAATTTAATTCCAAAAAAACCGCCCAGTATTCTGAGCGGTTTTGATTTTCTAAATGCGTTTATTATCCTTTGGCTAATAAAGCATCAATTTTTTCTTTTTCTTCTTGAGCTAATTCAGCATCGACTAGGATTCGTCCACTGTGCTCATCCGAAATAATTTTCTTTCGTTGTGCGATGTCCATTTGTCTTTGCGGTGGAATCGTAAAGAAAGAACCTACTGAAGCATCTCGGTGAACCGGAACCACTGCCAATCCGTTTTTCATATTTGTACGAATTCTTTTGTATGCTTTGAAAAGTCTTTCGTCCAAAACGCCTGAAAATTCTTCGGATTTTTTCACTAAGAATTTCTCTTCTTTTTCGGTTTCTTTGATGATAGAGTCCAATTCCGCTTTTTTATGTTCCAAATGAGTTTTCATTGACTCCAATTTTTCTTTCATCTCATCTTGAACCTGTTTTTTGTGGTCAATTTTCACATTGAACTCCTTGATTCGTTTTTCGGACAATTGGATTTCCAGCTCTTGATATTCGATTTCTTTTGCCAAAGAATCAAACTCACGGTTGTTTCGGACATTGTCCTGTTGTTTGGTGTACTTTTTAATTAAAGCTTCTGAGTTTTTAATCGATTCTTTTTTGGCTTTGATCTCCCCATCGAGTTCCTTGATTTCATCCTCGATTTTCTGAATTCGAGTTTCCATCTGAACTACATCGTCACCTAAATCTTCAACTTCCAATGGCAATTCACCACGGGTGTTTCGGATTTCGTCCAATCTTGAGTCAATCAATTGTAAATCATAAAGTGCGCGCAACTTTTCTTCTACGCTCATTTCTTTTTGCTGAACTTTTTTTGCCATGTCTTATATGTAATGAACAGGATTCGTATTAATCTCTGATTTTAGGACTGCAAAATTAGGAAATTTTTCTGATAGATAAGCAGTTAATAAATCTTTTGTGAATTGTTCAGATTCATAATGCCCGATATCGGCCAATAAGATTTGGTTTTCTGCCTGAAAAAAATCATGGTATTTCAAATCTGCAGTTATGAAAACATCGGCTCCGTTATGCTTTGCATTTGAAATCGCAAAGCTTCCCGAACCACCTAAAACAGCGACTTTCTTTATTTTTTTCTTCAATAATTTCGAATGACGAATGCATTGGGTTTGCATTTTTTCTTTCAAATAGTTTAGAAATTCTGCTTCGTCCATTTCATTTTCCAATTCACCAATCATTCCCATCCCAATATTTTGATTGGTATTTTCCAACTGAAACAATTCATATGCAATTTCCTCGTAAGGATGTGCTTCTCTCAAAGCACGGAATATCTCATTTTCCCGGTGCTTATTGAAAACAATGCTGATTCTTTCTTCTTCTGAAAATTCGGTTTTCCCGATTTCGCCTTTGTAAGGATTGGCTCCCGCCACCGGCCGATAGGTTCCGGTTCCTTTTATATTGAAACTACAATTGTCATAATTCCCGATGAATCCGGCGCCTGCTTCAAACAAAGCATTCCGAAGTTTTTCGGCAGCTTCAAGTGGGACATAAGTTACCAAATGACGCAAAGTATCCTGTTGTGGAATTAAAATTTGAGTGTTCTTCAGGTTTAATTGTTTGGAAATCTGATGATTCACACCAAATTGAGAATTATCCAAAGCGGTATGCGTCGCATAAATATGGATGTCGTGCTTGATGGCTTTTTGTACCACCCTTTCCACATAATTTTTCCCTGTAATTTTCTTCATTCCCGAAAAAATAATCGGATGGAAACTCACGATAAGGTTTGTTCCTTTTTCGATGGCTTCATCCACCACGGATTCCAGTGTATCGAGCGTGACGAGAATTTTGGTGATTTTTGCGTTTGGATTTCCCACCAAAAGTCCGACGTTGTCAAATCCTTCCGCATAAGTAAGCGGAGCTAATTTTTCCAGTTCTTGTGTGATTTCGGATATTTTCATTTCAGACAAATATAAGGATTGAAAACAAAAAACCTGTCAGATTCAGAAAGCTGACAGGCTATGAATATTTTTAATTCTTTGATTAATCCAGAATTTCCATATCGAAATACAAAGTCGCATTTGGTGGAATTACTCCACCGGCTCCTTGTGGACCATACCCCAATTCAGGTGGAATAATCAAAAATACTTTGGATCCTTTTTTAAACATCGTCAGGGCTTCCATCCATCCTTGGATCAAACCTGTTACGCCTACTTCTGCCTTCAAAGGTTGATTTCTATCGTGAGATGAATCCAGAGCCTCTCCGTCATTTAAACGAAGTGTGTAATGCACCTGAACTTCTTCACCGTGCGCTGGAACGGCTCCGTTTCCTTCTTTCTCTACAAAATACATCAAACCGGATTCGGTTTTGGAAGCTTTGGCTGTCAAATCTTTTTGACGTTGAACTTCTAATTCAAATTTTGCGCGGGCTTCTTTCTTTTTTTCTTCTACTTTGAGTTTGGCTTGTTCAAAAGCTTTTCCTCCGTCGTAATTTTTATACTTATCGCCTTTTTTGATGATGTGAACGTGGTTGATGACTACATCTTCTACCGGGCGGTCTTGTGGCCCTTTTTCTACATTGGCGATGCTGTCAATCACATCTAAACCATCGATAACCTGTCCAAAAATGGTGTGGCGTCCATCTAGCCAAGGCGTTGGAACTTCGGTAATGAAGAACTGGCTTCCATTTGTGCCGGGTCCGGCATTTGCCATAGAAAGAATTCCTTTTTTATCGTGTTTCTTGTCGGAATAAAACTCGTCTTCGAAGTTATAACCCGGTCCTCCGGTTCCTTTTCCGTCGGGATCACCACCTTGGATCATAAAATCTTTGATTACGCGGTGAAATACAATTCCATCGTAATAAGGTGTCCCCAAAGGTTTTGCTTGGTTTTCTTTTGTTCCTTCGGCTAATCCTACAAAGTTGGCCACCGTCAGCGGAGCGTCTTCTTCAAATAATTCGATGGTCATATTTCCCATATTGGTTTCCATCTGGGCATATAAGCCGTCTTTCAAATTGTTGTAATCTTCTTTGCTCATTGAATTTGGTATTTTGACAGAACAGCTTACCATAAAAGCTGCCATCGTCATGATTGCTATTATTTTCTTCATTTTATCTCGAATTTTTCCTGATATCCTGTATTTGAATTTTGAAAATTAAAGGTTCATTTCCCTGGATTTTATTTCGATCTCCATACCCTCCGTACGCCAAGAAAGAAGGAAGCAATACGGTGGCAGAATCTCCTTTTTCAATCATTTGGAGTGCGATTTGAATTCCTCGCGGAATGTCGGCATGTCCCATCATGATGGTTTGTTCGCCGTTTTCTTCTTCCGAATAAATCACTTCGTGATCAAAATTTAGAACTTCGTATTCGTATTTTACTACATCTCCTGTTTTGGCCATGGTAGGTGTGGATTCACCTGAATTGGAAATCCAGAAGCCATAAGAAGTTCGTTTAAATTCCAAGTTTAAGCTATCAATGTAATTCTGGATCAACTCGTTATCCTCATTCAAAATCTGTTTGTTCCGATCTTGAGAAAATTCCATGAATTTTGCGCGGTCGTCTTCATAACTGACCGGATATTGAACCACCTTATTTTTACAGGCAGTCAATGCGAAAATCGTGATAATGGCTATTATATACTTCAAAGTGTAACTTCTTCTAATTCTTCTTTGTAAATATCCAATAATTCTCTGAATTTCTGAATAGTTTCTTCCATATTTAAATCGGAACGTCCGCCGGCGGCATTGATATGACCCCCTCCGTTGAAGTGTTTTCTTGCGAAATTATTCACATCGAAATTCCCTTTGGATCGGAATGAAATTTTGATAAAGTCATGTTGTTGGTCTTCAATGAAAATCACGGAAAACACAAAGTTATTGATCCCCAAACCGTAGTTCACAAAGCCTTCGGTATCGCCTTTTTGGGAACTGAATTCCAATTGTTCTTCACGCGTCAGATGCATATAAGCCGTTCTATGTTCGGGCATTGCCTGAAGCGATTCGAGCACGAGCCCAAGTAATTTCAAACGATTTGGAGACTGTGTGTCAAATACGTTGTTATAAATTTTATCGACTTCAATTCCTCTATCAAAAAGATCTGCCACTACTCTGTGAGTGGAAGCCGAAGTATTGCGGAATCGGAAATTTCCGGTGTCAGTCATAATTCCGGTATAGATGCATTCGGCAATGGTTTTGTCAATCAAATCCAAATGTCCCATGGCTTCGATGAAATTATAAACCATTTGACAAGTGGCCGGTAAATTCACATCGGAATACATATAATCGAACTGATCGGGGTCTTGGTGATGGTCGATCATCACTTTGGGAACGGTGGATCTTTGCAGCCAGTCGCCTACTTCATCGATTCTTGAAATATTATTGAAATCAAGAATAAAAATCAGTTCGGCTTTTTCGATTTGAATTCGGCATTTTGCAGGATTGTATTCGGCAATCCCAATTTTTCTGGCACCTTCCATCCATTTCAGGAATTTCGGGAAGTCATTAGGTGCAATAATTTCGCATTCGTGTCCGAGTTTGGCAAGATAATGTGACATGGCCAAAGTGGAGCCAATGGCATCTCCATCTGGATTACGGTGCGGAATCAAGACGATTTTTTTGGGTTGCGAGAGTAGTTGTTTTAACTCTTGAAAATTTTCCATCTGCATAGTTTGCGAAGATAGAAGTTTCAGAACAAATGGACAAAGTTGGTTTCAAAAAAAGGAATCAGACGTCAGGTATTTAGGAACAAAAAACAGTGGAAATAGAAATTGAATTTATAATTATGTTTACATGATTTAAAATGAACCTGGGAAATGATTGAGAAGATTCAGACTTTTATTATCATCATCGCATCCATATCTCTATTTGTCTTTGGATTACAAAGCTTTAGCAGGCAAGTTGAAAATTTGGGAACGGAACGACTTTCCAAATGGATTGCTAAAATAACCAAGCTTCCTTTGGGTGGATTTTTTCTTGGAGGTCTGTTTACTTCCATTGTTCAATCAAGTACGGTGGTTTCGACACTTACTGTTTCATTGGTAAATACAGGTGTCATTAGTTTTCGAGATAGTATTCTAATCATGTTGGGCACGAATATCGGAAACACTTCCACTGCTTGGATTGTTTCTATGAATTCAGCTTTGCTCGGCCCGATTTTCATTGTCTTGGGAACTTTAATCAGTATGGTTCCTACCAGAATTTCCGTATTGGGTAAGTCAATTTTCTATTTTGGTTTTATCTTTTTTTCACTTTCTTACATCGGACAAGCTATGGAACCAATTAAAAACGATCCTTTTTTGGTGGAAATTTTATCAAAAGCCACCAATCCATTTTTAGGCATTATCTATGGAATTTTGATTACGGTAATTATCCAATCCAGTTCAGTGGTTGTGGGATTGGTCATCGTGCTTCTTACTCAGGGGACAATCGATATTGATTCCGCCATACCCATTGTGATTGGTGCCAATATCGGGACGACTTCCACTGCTTTACTTGTCAGTTTAAATTTCTCTTCTTTATCCAAATTAGTCGCTTTGGCAGCATCGGCTTTTAATATAGTTGGCGTCATTATTATGTTTCCCTTTTTCGGGGTTCTGAAAAGAATTGCTCTGTCTTTCAGTGATACACCTTCCCTTCAAGTAGCCATGGCTTTTACGGTCAGCAATACGTTTACCTCGGTACTTTTTCTTTTACTGATTAAACCCACTTTGAAAAAATTAAGAAGTCATAAATGGTACCAAGAATCTTTAGAAGCGAATTCAGAAATAAAACTTTGACAAAATTCTAATCACAGCCCTGAAAATTTTGTCAAAGTTGCTTTCTAAGGATTAATTCTTCAATTACAAATCGCGTTTTTTCAACAATCGGAAAGACAAGAAAGTGAAAATGGCTATGTAAATCAAAGCCGCTACCACAAAGGTCCAATCCACGGTTTTATAAGCAAAAATGGAACCTCCCATTACAAATCCTTCCAGTTTCATTTGTGGGAAATCAATCAGTTTAGAAGAAGTGTTTAAGGGCAAATAATTGGAAATATAAAATCCATAGGGATCGATGTTTTCAAATCCGCCCATCCAAGCTTTGATCAAAACTTCGCCGGTTGAAATCATTCCTTCCAACATCCAAAGGACAATCAATCCCAAAAAGGCGAAAGCACTTTTACGCAATAAAATCGAAAGAAAAAGACAAATAGAGAAAAATAAATTTAGCTTCAGAAAATAAGTCCCCACGAATTCAATTCCCTTAAAAATATTTTCTTTGTTATCCGAAAAAACCAGTCCCAGTACCAAAGAAATTCCAAATACAAAAATAGTTGATAGTGTAGCGAAAATTAGATTCGTCAGAATTTTTGAAGTCAGAAATTCCTTTTTGCTTAGTCCGTCAATCAGGTTTTGTTTTAGTGTACGGTTGGAATATTCGTTGGTCACATTTGTGATAATAATAACTGCAATGAAAATTTTGGCAATTGCAACCAGATAGGTGATGTTTTGCCATACTTCTGGAAAACTAAACATCCCAAGTTTGGCAATGTCGAGTTTCATTCCGCCGATTGTAGGTTTGATATAAGCTAGAATTAAGCCTACGGCAACCAGCATCCCGAAATAAATCAAAGTGAAAATTCGGGTGGTTTTATAATAATAAATTTTATTCCATTCTATTTTAAGTAGTCGCAGCATATCAGTTCAGATTTTTGGTTAATTCCAGGAATTGGTTTTCCAGACTTTCTTTTCTTTTGACCAAATGAGTCAGTACAATTCCTTTCTCAAACAGCATTCGGTTCAAGTCTTCTGGTTTTAAATCTTCTCGCAAAATCGCTTTGATATGATTTCCGTTTTCTTTGACCGTTTCAAATGCCGACAAAGATTCAAGTGTTTGCTTGAGCAAAGAATTATTGGCCGAAGAAATTTCAAAATACCCAAAACTTGCGGTCATTTCATCTACACGACCGCTGTAAAGGGTTTTTCCTTTTTCCAGAATCACGACGTGCGAACAAACTTTTTCTACTTCGTCCAGAAGGTGGCTCGCGAGAATGATGGTCGTTCCATTGGCCGCAATCTGCTGAATGATTTCCCGGATCTGAATAATTCCTTGCGGATCCAAACCATTGGTAGGTTCGTCCAGAATTAAAACATAAGGATCGTTGAGCAAGGCTGCTGCGATGGCCAACCTTTGTTTCATTCCCAAAGAAAAAGTGGAAAATTTGTCTTTTTTACGCTCCAAAAGTCCGACGATTTTAAGTTTCTCATCGATTTTAGACGAATCGGCTCCTTTGATTTGAGCGACGATTTCGAGGTTTTTTTCGGCTGATAAATACGGATAGAAATTCGGACGTTCAATGATGGCTCCGACTTTTTTCAGTGATTCGGTCGAATGTTCCTGCCCAAACCAGCGCCAGTTTCCTTCGGTGGGGTTTACAACATTAAGAATCATTCCCAACGTGGTGGATTTCCCACTTCCGTTCGGGCCGAGCAAGCCGTAAACATTTCCTTTCTCCACCGAAAAACTCAGGTCATTGACCGCAGTCAATTTTCCAAATTTCTTGGTGAGATGATTGATTTCCAATACTTTTTCCATAGTCTTATTGTTTTGCGAATTTTGAATCATTTGATCTAAAATTCAAAATTCGTTTTAAAGTTAGTAGTTTGTTTTTCTTAATTGTAACAGAAAAAATAAAAAAATCTCACAAAATCATCAAATGGAGTTTGTGAGAAAAACCTTTACCCAAGGTAAAAGTCTGAATTAACACATGAAAAATGAGTACAAAGATTATTTCATCGACCAAACATTAGAATTCCTCTTCTGCCAATTGGTGATTTACCATTGCGCCCGTAATGTTTCCCGCTGCTACGGCAAAAGCAACCGACCGCATCGGACTGGTACAATCTCCACAAGCAAAAACCCCTTTTACATTTGTTTTCTGAGTAAAATCGGTTTGAATATGTCCCGTTTCGGTAAGCTCACAACCCAATGAAAACGGAATATGAGAAGTCTGTTCAAAAGGAATACCGGCGTATAGAGCATCAAATTCTTCTTTCGTTCCGTCATCAAAAATGAGGGCTGAAATCTTACCTTTATTATGCTCTATTTCAACTATTTCTTTTTCAAGAACGGAAATGGAATGTTGCTTTAACTTTGACAGTTGTTCTTTTGAGAATTCAGTATTACCAAAGCGAATGATTGTAAGTTTATGGGTTAGGTTTTTAACCAGTGATGCAAGATGAAATGTACTATCTGCATTTGTCATGATAGCCGTTTTTGCTTCTTTAAATTCGTACCCGTGGCAATAAGGACAATGAATCACGGTTTTTCCCCAGCATTCTTCAAACCCCTTAATATCCGGAAAAACGTCCCGGACTCCGGTTGAAATAATTAGTTTTTTCGAATTAAATCTTTCTCCCGAATCGATCTCTATTTCAAATCCCTTCTCTTTTTTCCTTGCCTCGACTGCTACTCCATCTAAAAATTGAACGGTATCGTATTTCAGAACCTGATCTTTTGCTGTTTTGGAAATTTCAGATGGCACAGCACCGTCTTGCGTTATAAAATTATGCGAATGGGATGTGAACCGATTGCAGGGTTTCCCACTGTCTATGACTAAAACCTTTCGCAGTGAACGCCCAAGCGCCATTGCTGCTGAAAGCCCCGCATAACTTCCGCCTATGATGATTACGTCAAAATCAGATGAATTTATCATGAAAATTGATTTTAAATACTGGATTAATAAACCGATTAACCAATTTAGTTTCGTTTGTGATTCCTGTAATTAAGAATATGACCGCTTATAAGTCCCAATGCTCCTATATAAATCAACACGGAATGGATGTGAAAAAACAAATCCAAAAACACCGATAAAAAAACCAATGCAATGGAACTCCAAAGAATCCACTTTACTTTTTTATCAATAGCGTGATTTTTCTGTACGCTGTAAACAGCCAATAATCCGATGAGCGCAAAACCTAAATCTATATAAGGATTATGACTGATTCCTAATGGAATTACAATCAATAAAGGAAATAAAAGGCAATGAATCAAACAGATCGTAGCAGTTGAAATTCCTATCAAATCAAATGTTTTAGTTTTCATTAATGCAATATTGTTGCAATGTTAAGAATTTATTTCATTAACGCAATCATGTTGCATTAAATTTTATTAAATTTGTACTATGCTAACCAAAAGAAGAAATACGCCTGCATCCACAGCTGTTCTGAATTTAATTCAAGAATCAAAGATTGCGTTATCACATGCTGAAATTCAGGAGAGATTAGCCGGACTTTGCGATCGTGTTACGATTTACAGGGTTTTGGAAAGACTGACCGAAGATGGATTGATTCATAAAATCATCAATTCAGATGCCAGCCTGAAGTATGCTTCTTGTTCCAATTGCGATCATTCTAAATCTACTGAGCCTGCTCATAACCATGTTCATTTCAGTTGTCTGAAATGTAAATCAGTGGTTTGTTTGGAAAATGTGCAACCGGAAATAATACTTCCGGAAAAATATCAATTGATAGAAGTTAATTTTACCGTTAGCGGAATTTGTCCCAATTGCCAATAGAAAAACCCTGCCGCTACTAAAATTCACAGCAAGGATCTTCAAAAGACAATTTTTTACAAACCGAAATTCAAAAAAAACGAAAACCTTGAACGGGCTTCGATATCGTTGCTTCCCAGATTGGAAACCACCGGAAGCATCCATTCACTTCCCAAACTCCAATTTTTGTAGCCCAGTTCAAACCCTGCTTTTCCGAACAAAGCATCGCCTGAAGTCCGGTTCAAAATTTCGCCGAATTGTTTATTGGGTTGGTAAATCTCACCTTGAAATCCGGTTCTGCCGGTCAGGATGAAATTCTCTTTTCGGATGAAATAATGATGGTATGCGACTGAATAGTTAAACTGATCTCCGAATTCATATTTCTTTTCGTTTTCTCCTTTTAATGTATAATCCAATCCCAACATCACAGCCGATTTCCCGAATTCATAACGATAATTCAATGCCATCAGCACATCCCAGCTTCCAGTTCCCAATTGGAAACTCGGATTGGTTCCGGAAGCACTTGATTCATTAAATTTCCCCAAAGGAATTTTCACGCCTCCTCCCAAATTAAGTTGATGATGGTTCATTTTTTCTGTTTGTTTGTTGAGCAAAGTATAAATTCCCATCACCGTTGCATCTCCAATTCCTTTTATATTTTGATTACCGAAATTTGTTTCACGGTTATGAAAATGATAAGGAATGCTTCCATAAACCTCCAACTTCTCCGTAAGAGAAATACGACTCCAAAGCATGATTGTATTGAAATATTGATCATAATTTGCTTGATTGACAAAAGCATTTTCCTTTGCTTTGTAGTGTTGCGCAAAATACTTTACACCCACAAACTGAGATTGCAACAAGGTTTCAAATCCGGAAGAACCGTTTCCTGCCGAACAACCGCAAGCGTCACAATCCAAACCCAATAATTCCAATTTGAGACATGGAATTTCTATGGATTTGATTTGTAAAGAATCCAAACCGTTTCCGGCTTGAATTTGAATCGCAATCAGGATTATTATAAATATATTTAATGATTTCATTTTTGATTAAATTAAAATTCTGAAAAGTTTGGGTTTTGGATAAATTCTAAATCAGTCAGTGTTTTCAAAAAAGCAATGATATCTGATTTTTCCTGTGAATTCATCGGAATTCCAATTACACCGTTTTGTTTGAGAATCGGATCTAAATTCGCATGATCTTCCACGCCATCCGAATAAAAATTCAAAACGGCTTCGAGCGAATAAAACCTTCCATCGTGCATGTAAGGCGCCGTCAATTCTACATTTCGCAAACTTGGCACTCTGAATTTCATAAAATCCAAAGAATCCAAAGTCACACGGAAAAGCCCGCCATCGGCAAATTGCGCATTGTAAAAATGTCCTGTATTCCGGAAAGATTCGTCCGTTTGTAAAGCGCCTCTATGACAAACACTGCATTTCTGTTCAAATAAAATTCTTCCGTTTTCTTCCTGATTTGTCAACGTATAATTTCCCTGAAGGTATTTGTCATAATTGGAATCTTTGGAAATCATCGTTGCCATGAATTGTCCCAATGCATTCAAAATACGATCGGCATTTATTTCTGAATCTCCAAATGCAGCTTTAAATAAATTCGGATAATAGTTATCATTCTTCAATTTCTGGATAACTTCTGAAAAATTGGAATCCATTTCTTCAAAAGCCGAAATCGGACTAACCGCCTGTTCGTCTAAATTATGAATCACTCCGTCCCACATGAAACGGTTCAGAAATGCCATATTCTGAATCGGCGGTGCATTTCGAATTCCAATCCGGTTGTCGATTCCATGACTGACCGGATGACCGTGATGCGTAAATGCAAATTCCTGTATATGACAAAAACCACAGGAAATGGTATTGTTTCGGGATAATTTCCCTTCGTAAAACAACCTTCTTCCCAGTTCGATTTTGTTTTTACTTAATGGAACAGACTGATAGGTCATTTCCGGAAAATAATTCGGAAACGATAAAACGACAATTTCATCTACCGGAAAACCGTTGTCCACATCATCCTGACAACCTACTAAAATTATAGTCAAAAGAGAGAGCATTAGAACTCTCCCTTTTTTAATTGATTTATTCATATTTAATCATTATGAACATGATCCACCGTAAACATTTTCGTCAGATTATTGGTTACATCCACCAAATGCTGAGACGAACCCATTGCCATATCATTAGAAGCATCCAAAGTCAAATGCGTTTCACCGCTCAGATATTGATTCCAATCTGCCAAGATATGAACAGACGGAACAATGCTCGAAGTTACCTGCGCCGTATTGGGCAAATCCAAAGTGATTTCACGATACAAATCCGGCGTTCCGTTTTGTGAAACATCGCCCATATTTCCTGTGTGATTCATAAATTCAGTATCCGGAGATTCCGTTCCATACTTCCCTTCGATTTTGGTAAAAATATATCCGGCCGCCCAAGACCAAGTCATGCCTTCTTCTGTTGCTTTTGACCAAAACCCGGCTTGTCCATCATGACCCAGTAAATAAGCTTCTTGATTAATTCCCAACCCAAAACGCATTTTGGTGTACTGACCTTGTGGAATTTCATTTAAATCCAAATAAACCACTCCACCTACAGCATCTTCTTGATTTACTATGAATGCGCCTTTATCAGGATCGTTGTAATGATAGGCGAATTCGGTTCCGTCTGATTTGATAAGTGTGATATTGCTCACAACATATTTCAATGTAGAAAACTGATGTTTTTGTCCGTTTGCTGAGGTTTGTGTGGTTTGGTTCAGGACAATGTTTCCGAGATTTGAAAATCCGTTTTCAAATTTTACCTGAAGCGCTCCGACTCCTCCTTCATCAATATTTGGTGCATCATCATCTGAAGAACAGGAAAATACAAAGAGAGAACTTACCGCCAATACAGCAGTTTTTATGTTTTTATTTAATTTCATTTTTTTTATTTTTCGAATTAATTTTTGGGTAAAAGAATTCCTATTGCCATAAAAAATGGCAATGAAATTCGGTTTCAAATAAATATGAAATTAAACCAGAGGTGGTTTCAGAAGAGATGAAATAAAAATAAACTGGTAATGATCCCGATAATGAAAATATCCGGATTTTTCTATTTCAATTGGATTTTCCGTTTGACTTTCTTCGAAAGAATTGATATAAAAAACATCCAATTGTTTGGTAGAAATCGTTTTGTTTTGAGATTGGGAATTGTCATCTACTGATTTCGAAATTTCGTTGGTCAAATAACAAACCCCGTTACAAAGCGTTTCCGGTTCATAGCGATTTACACACAATTCTTGTGTAATGTAATCGTAATTAACTACATAATCCAACACAGGAATCAGCGGACGAAACGCCAAAATAAGCGAAATAAATACTATGGAAACGAATTTCAGCAAATCTTAATGCTCCGGATTTAATTTGGATAAATACTGCTCCGGATTTTTCGCAAATTCCTCTTTGCAACCCGGATTGCAGAAACCGTAAACTTTCCCTTGATAGTTAATGGTATCGGAAACATGTCCTGCCGTTTCCATTCCGCAAATCGGATCAAATTTATTATCGACTTTCACGTCTAAACCGTGCGCCGCATGCATCATTTTGTCATCCGCTTTTTTTACTTCCAATTTTTCCTGATCTTGTTTTTCTCCACAAGAGATAGAAACAATTGATAAAATGGCGATTGTTAAAATGGTTAATTTTTTCATTTTGTTAATTATTAATGTTACAAACCTCACAGGTTTTTTAATTTATTTATTCGTTTAATAATTTTTTAATGTCCTCTTTCAACCAATTGATTTGCGGATGAAACGTTCCGCCGAGGCTTTCCTTTTTTCCTTCCGCATCGGAATAATTCAGACCGGAATAATATAAAATCGGGAAACCTCTCTCGTCATAACGCGAACGGATTTTTCCGTTTTTATCGATTAATGCAATTTTCCCGCTGTGGTTCAGTCCTTCGGCTGTTGATTCATCTTCGCCTACATAGATGTTGAATTTTTTGCTCAATTGATAAATATATTCGCGATTTCCAGTCAAAAAATGCCAGTTCGGGTTGCTGATCCCCAACTTTTCAGCATGCTCTTTCAAGGTTTCAGGTGTATCCCGTTTCGGGTCGATAGTAATGGAAATTATCCCAAATTCAGGAGAATTGATTGCTTTCTCCACTTCTTTCAGATTTTGGTTCATGACCGGACAAATCGTAGGGCAATTTGTAAAGAAAAACTCTACCAAATAAACTTTTCCGAGCATATCTTCATTGCGAATCATTTTCTTTTCCTGATTTGTCAATTCAAACGCCGGAACATCCATCGCTGTAAAAAGTTTGTCTTTATCCAACGCTTTGTACAAAAAGAAAATTCCTGCCGCTGCAATCAGTAAAACCAATCCGACTATAATTTGTTTTTTCATGATCGCATAGAATTAATGGTCGTCCACACACATTCCCACGATGTTATGAAAAACATCATGCAGCTCTGAAAGTGATTTTATGATGGATTCGTCGCTTCCGTTTTTGGCAATCAACTTTTCCAGTTTTTTACTTCCTTTGATCAGATTTTTAATTTCTTTTCGAAGTTCAGGTGTGTCGATGTCTTGTGGGATTTCGGAAGTTTTCAACGCTTTGGCTTTTTCAACCATTTCACCGATTCGATTTTTAATCGGTTCAAGATTTCCCTCTTCACTTGGATGAAAGGTCTCGGACATCACACCATGAAATACCATGATTTCTTTCCAATCAGCTATTCCGCTTTTTTGCTTATGTTCGGTTTTTGCTTCAGCTTTTTCTTGCGCCTGAACGAATTGTCCAAAACAGAACAGCAGTGCCGTTCCTAAAATTATCTTTTTCATTTTTTCTTATTTAATTGTTTATATTCTAATTCATACATAATTACAATTGAATTCAAATGAATTTCTTAAAAATTGATTTGAACTTAAAAGTAATATTAAATCGAAAAAAATTAAACAAGTGGCGGATGAAAGACCGAGTCGATAAAGTAAAATTGATATTGGTTTTTCTGGTAGAAAATCAAACTTTTCTTTGAACTTTCTTGCTCCATAAAGGTTGGAAGTTGAAAAACTTCGTTGGACAAATAAATTTCCTGAATTTTTACCGTGTTTTGTGAAATTCCATCGGAAGAATTTTCATCAGATGTTTTGGAAAGTTCATCAAACAAATAACACTTTCCGTTACACATCAATTCCGGTTGCATTCGGTTGATACAATATTCGGTTACAATCTGATCGTAATTCGCCACATACTCCACCAACGGAACCAGTGGCCGAAATGCCAAAACAAAAATAATCGCTATGACGGAAATGCCTTTCATTTCCTGACAAAGATAAAATTAAATCCCTTTTACTATATATGAAATCAATCAGTTAAAATTTCACAAGGATTTATGATGAATGACACTTTTTAAATGATATAAAACTGTCTCTTATACACATCTCCGAGA
>LSQX01298921.1_pt1 | contig 27400 bp, 19 predicted proteins | sample 654561 | NCBI WGS metagenome assembly LSQX01 (sample SAMN04489861, study PRJNA283612) | anaerobic digester metagenome | isolation source: 4 biogas reactors fed with cattle manure at either 37C or 55C with and... | place: Denmark: Kongens Lyngby | collected 2014
GGCACCTCGGGCTATGCCAGCATGACCTACCTGGCCACGACCCCGCCATCCTCTGATCCAGTCTCCCCCACCACCATCACGAAGATCTACAAAGGAATCACCCCGTCCACGACCAAACGAATGGCCATCACCTTCGATGACGGCGCTCCCTCCGACCATGTGATCCAGGTCCTGGATATCCTGGACCGCTACAATGCCAAGAGCACATTCTTCTTCACCGGCGAATGGATCCTGTCCCACCCCATCACATCCCGCAAGATCATCAGCCGGGGCCATACCATGGAATCTCACACCGTCACCCATCCCTACCTGACCACCCTCAGTGATTCCTCCGTTGCATATGAGCTCACCCGGTCCCGGACCATCATCAAAGACACCGTGGGCACCACCGCCACCATGATCCGCCCGCCCTATGGCGATACCAGCCTCCGGGTGGAGCGCATCGCCGGAGAGAACGGCTACAGATACATGGTCATGTGGTCCATTGATACCGGTGACTACCTGAGCCAGAAATCCATCATCAATCCCTTGCTTTAAGGAATACTCATATATGGGCTCGCCAAAATATTTATAACTGGAGGCTTCCTTTGTTTCGATAGGAGTAGCCGTACATCCGATATGAGTAGCTTCAGAAAAATAGTCTAAAATTCTCCTCCACGCCGACTCTTCCTTCGCACTTCCACGATGGCACTCGTCAATGACAATAAGATCAAAGAAGTTTGGCTGAAATTGACGGAATGCTTCCTCTCCATCATCGCCTGCCAACTGATGATATAGGGCTGTGTAGATTTCATACGAACTGTCTAATTTTCTATCCTGGACCTTGGTAAGCTTTCCACTGAATGGTTTGAAGTCCCCTGAGATTGTTTGATCGATCAGAATGTTACGATCTGCCAGGAATAGAATTTTTTTCTTTAAACCAGATTTCCATAACCGATAGATGATTTGAAAAGTCATGTAGGTTTTTCCAGTCCCAGTGGCACTAACGAGAAGCACGCGATTTTGCCCTTTCGCCACAGCATCAACAGCGCGATTAATGGCCACTCGCTGATAATAGCGAGGTGTCTTATAACTTGGAACATAGTAATAAGGCTCCAGAATCACTTTTTCCGCAACCGCATCAATTCCCTTGTCGACTTTAAACTTTTCATATAAGTCTTCCGGGGACGGAAATTCATCGAGTTTTAAATCTCTAACTTCGCCAGAAATCAGGTTTTGCTCAACAAATCCATCACCGTTGGAAGCATACACATAGGGAACATCTAAAGCCTTTGCATACTCAATAGCTTGCTGAAGTCCAGCTCCAACCGAGTGCTTATTGTCCTTGGCTTCCACAATCGCTAATGGAAAATTCCTCTTATATGACAAAAGGTAATCGGCGCTTTTTTTTCTTCCTCGAGCAGTAATATTTCCTCGTAAAATGATGCGTCCGGCAGTAAAAGTGTATTCCATACGAACTTGCTTATCTCGATCCCATCCAGCTCCTAGTATTGCCGGAGTGATGTACCTTAACTTGATATCTTCTTCTGATAATATACTCTTACCCACAAGCCCCATCCTTTCGAAGACTAAACCACTAGATAAATGTAATAAAAACCAATAAATTAAACTATCTTCGTAAATTATAACATGGTAATGAGACATCAGCCTGAAAACGATACATTGATTTGATCCAGTCATAATATCAATTTCCCCGAACATTCAGCGAGAAAGTTTTCAAAAATCTTGAGCGGTTTTATTAAGTAGGAAATTGCTGCAAGATACGAAAAGGAGCCCTAAACAGGCTCCCCAGTCATATCAAACATCTCTTTGCACTCCAGGCACCAATAGATCTCGTCCCGGATCTTTCCCATCAGGGAGGTCCGTCACTCCGGGCAGATGGAGGTAGCTTCATAGTCTGTCGGGTCCTCAGGCAAAGCTTTATACTTTGTGACGGTCTCAAAGCTTACCAGGACAGCCTTGCCCTTGTTGTGATAGAATCGATTCCGGTCTCAAAGTAATGATCCAATGCTGCTCTCAAAAACTGTTTTTCTGTCATGATGTCCACTCCTTAATATCGTACATACATTCTAACATTGAAGGTGGACAAAAAATCCTTGGATTTCTTAAACTATGACTTTTCAATATAAATTTCAGAGCAAAATGATAACATCTCATCCATTGCCTCAGCACTCCATTACATCCTGTCTGTAGTCTCGCCAAAGCAAAAAGCGTGTCTGTAGTCTCAACCCTATCTTTTTTGACTCTCTTTTGGCAAATTTGCCCCGAGACAATGGAAAGGATGAAAAAATGGTTTCCAGCGTCTGGTGGAATTTATCGAATGTCTGAAAACCACTGATATCAGGCCTTTTCGAGCCGTTTATTTATTTTCTCTTGTGATCAAGACGACCGTCTCAACGTGATGTGTCTGAGGGAAATTATCATAAGGTTGAATAACTTGGAGAGCAAAACCAAACGGTTGAAGAATCTTGAAATCACGAGCTAAAGTAGCTGGATCGCAGGATACGTAGATCATTCGATTTATTTTGGATTCTCCAATTGCCTTTAATAGGGTTTCATCACACCCTTTACGTGGCGGGTCTACAATGACCAGGTCTGGGTTTTTCCCTTCTGCCATAAGCTGTTGGATGAGCTCTTCGGATTTTCCTAAGATAAATTCAGCATTGTCAATCTTGTTTAAGTGTTTATTATAATTAGCGTCCTCAATGGCTTCAGGGATGACTTCAACTCCAGTTACAAACCCGGCTTTTTTCGCTAGATATAAAGCAATGGAACCAGCACCACAGTAAAGATCTAAAATATGTTCGTGGCCCTTTAGCTCGGCAAGTTCTGCCACTTTATCATACATTCGTTTTGTCTGTTCAGGATTTACTTGGAAGAAAGAATGGGGTGAAATCCGATATTGAAGCTCCCCAATGTTGTCAATAATAAAAGCCTCTCCCCAAACTGTTGTATTGTCTGCTCCTAAAACTCGGTTGGTCACCTCATTGTTTACATTAAGGACTAATCCGGTGAGACTGGGCTCTGCTTCTTGCATCATTTCTTTTAGTTCATCTAAATGTTCAATTTCTTTGGAGGTAGCAACCAAGACAGCTAACAACTGCCCCGTACTGCGACCTTCACGAATCAAAAGATGACGAACCGCACCCTCTTTAATATCATCTTCCCGATCGAGGGTTGGAATATGGTAAGTTTTTATCCATTCTCTTAAAGCATTAGCGATTCGGTCCGAGGGTTTATTTTGAATCAAGCATTCTTTGATATCCACAATGTCATGAGAACGACCTTTATAAAAACCAACTTGAACCGCACCCTCTTTTCGACCCACTGGCATTTGCACTTTATTTCGATAACACCATGGGAATTCCATTCCGATGGTGGGCAGAACTTCAACTTCTTTGAACCCACCGATGCGTACAAAACAATCGTGAACCCGTTCAGTTTTAAATTCTAGTTGCGCTTGATAGGTTTGATGTTGAATGCTACAACCTCCACAAACCCCAAAGTAGGGACAAGGTGCAATTTGTCGTTGATCCGATTGTTCAAGAATTTCTTCTAAACGAGCAAAGCCATGGCTTTTATTTACGCGCAACACTTTAGCACGAACAAATTCACCAGGAAGCACTCCAGGAATAAATAAAGGAAATCCTTCGATTCGAAGAACACCTTCTCCCCCGTTCCCTTGACCGTCTACCCTAGCTTCAATGACATCATTTTTTTGAACGGGTAGAAGTTGTAGATCTTGGATCCGTGCTTTACTCGTCTTTGTTTTATTATTTTTTCTTCCTTTATACTGGTTCTTCAATGTATTCTCCTCTACGCCCCTTAGCGTTCTTTATTCTTTTCATTTTTTTCCCTCAATCCATACTTCATTGGAATTAAAGTGACTCCTCTAGAACCCAATTGATTCATGGGAGAATTACAACCAATAAATGTTTGGACTAAGCTTTTAAAATTAAGTCTTATTTCTATCGGATTATTTTCAGGATATTTTATTTCTTTTTTTCTCTTGCCTTTTTGCTTGCATTTTCGCTTGCTCTTATTTTGTTTACTCTTGTCCTATGTTTCAAGATCCTTTGAACTTACTTCTTCTATTGCTCTATTTTATCGTTAGGCCCCGTTTTTCAGGCTAATAAATAATTCATCCCCTGGTTGTTTGCCTATTAATTGCGCCACATCTTGAGGAACTTCCAACATTAGATGGAGACTGCCCCTTAAAAGCTTGGCTTCCTTAGTAGGATACCCATCCAAGGCTAAAGTGTATTTAAGGATTCCTTTTTTCTCTTTTCTTTGAATCTCTTGAGCTAACTTATAAGGAATTTCGATGTACCAGCGGTTGGTATTACTTGCCTGATGAAGAATTGCTTTAAATTCATAGTTCATTCAAGCATCCGTCCAAACTTCATTTCTCGTCCAGTCTCATCATATTTTTTACGCTTCCCACTAATGTCTTCCATGTCAATGGCAAAGACTCTGGTCCGACTCATACCTGATGCTAGTGCAATCTTAAAGTAGTCCATCTTATCTGGTGTGTACTTTAAGCACGCAAGCTTTAAGGCTAAAGCTTTTTCATCGTTATCTACCACTTCATAAATCTTACCTGCCACCATGGCTGAGGCAAACTCCGTGGTAAAAACCGAACTAATTAATTGTCCAACCATTGCTGGATCCGATGCGATGTCTTCTAGCTCTTCTTCTGAAAACAGATCTGGCACTTGAACCCGTGATACAAAGGTGACCCAGACGGGAGCTCCCTCTTGAATCCAACTAAGCTTCTTGCCCTCTCTGGCAGTGTGGAAATATAAACGCTTGCCCTCTCGTACCAACGATAGAGGGATTCCGTAGGGACCTTCTAAACTGCTTAAGGATAAAACCCCATAAGCTGCTTCATCAATAATCTCTAAGGCAAAGGCCTCATCCATAGCTCGATCTGCTCGTCTCATTTTTATTCCCCTCTCCTTCGTTGGTCCCATTAGTAATTGGTTTCGTTTCATTAAAATTATACCATTAACTGAACTTTAAACCCTTCCTTCCATAAAGTTTCATTGACAAGACCACTCAATCAGCTAAGATTAAGATACCGAATTAAATTAAGTTAGGAGTATATTATGGAAAAAGATAAATTAGCTTGCGATGTGGAAACTGGTGTTTGTAACATCATGGCTTCCGATGAACATTCTCCTCAAGAGGAAACAAATGTAGCATCCATCGTTTTAGAAAAATCAACCAAACCCATTCAAATGATTTACGTAACGGATCCACTTTGTTGCTACTGCTGGCAAGTAGAACCGGCTTTACGCAAGTTTATGACCCTCTACGCACCTCATATGGATACACGGATTGTCATGGGTGGTTTGTTAGAATCATGGGACGGCTTTGCCGATGAGGCCAATGATATTCGCAAACCAGCTGATGTGGGAGCTCATTGGCAGGAAGCTGCTAAAGATCACGGCATGCCAATTGATGGTACGATTTGGGACAAGGAACTGATCACCTCTTCCTACCCAGCTTCCATCCTGTTTAAACTGGTTCAACAAATCAGTGATACCTCCTCACGACGTTTCTTGCGTTCCGTGCGAGAAGACGTTATGGTATTTAATCGCAACATCTCGAAAGATGATGTGCTTGAAAACATATTAGATCTTAATAACCGAAACGGTCGTAAAATGGTGGCGGACATGAAAACGGAACCAGCCAAAGCCCTCCTTGAAGAAGATCTTCAATTAGGTCGCCAGTTGGGTGCTACCTCTTTCCCTACCGTTATTCTACTAAAAGAAGGATCGGAAGGTTTACGAATTCCTGGCCTACAAAGCTTTGAAACCTATGAACAGGCTCTTTTAACCTTAGCCGAAGAAGACCTAGAGCCCACTCCGCTACCTGAATTAAAAGATATGTTTAAGGAATCTCGCAACCTCTTCTTTAAAGAAATTGAAGTGATGTATGATTTAGAGCCAGAGGCCATTGAAGCCTTTGTTGCCTTAAACCTTCCAGACAACAGCTATGAAATCCGCGAAGCCCATGGCAGTCGCTATGTAATTTGTAAAAACTGTTAATTTAAAATTTCTAGACGAATAGTTTAAGTTGCCCTCTATGGGGCTTTATCAAGGAGGCTTATTGATGAATCGAAAAACTCTACCTATTATATTGTTAGCAGCGAGCTTGGTTCTCTCGGCTTGCGCCAGTCCATCGGCTCGGATTCAAACAACAACGGATGGATCGTCTATAGCTGGTCAATCCCAGACAAGCACTTCAACGGCAAGTTCCTCTAGCCAGGATACGAGCCCTGGAGACACCGCTTCCATTGAAACGGTCACTGTGGCAGAATACCAAGCCCTAGAACAAGAAAAAGATGCTCAAATCCTAGACCTCGAAAAAACCATTGACCAGCTAAATTCAGAACTGGATCAATATAAAAAAGAACAACCAATCACTCCAGATAACAGTGCCATCGCTTTCAAACAGCGACTAGCTGGCCTACTCTACTTCCCCGTGTTTGGAGCCAATCCTGGGGAAGAAGCCGATATTAAGGGGTATGTGGCCATTAAACCACAAGCCGAAGTTCCCGATAAGCTAGATACCTTAACCCAGGGGATCTCACAAATCCTCTTTGCTAATCGCCCCATGGAGGTCGTTGAACTTCGAAGCGAAGATGGGAAACAGATTGTCTATGTGGATTTAAAAGATCAAGACCAGTGGTATCAAGTTTTCCAAGGCTCTACCGGCGGTGCCACGGCCAGTCAATCCCTAATTCTTTCCTATCTCCAAAATGACTATCGCAACGCTTGGATTGACGGTGTTCACTTCACCCTAGATGGCCAGCCCATTCAACTGGAACATGCTCCAGCTTTAGAAGAAACTCAATATCGAGACTAATCTATTTAAACATCCCACATCATTCTAAACACTAAAAAGCGGATCGAGCCCATTCATTTATGGCTCAATCCGCTTTTTCTATTCTAGCTATAATACACACGAGTGTTTTCCTTCTGCTAATGTATTTTATCCCATTCTTTTTTTGGTCTCTATTTTATTTAAGTCTATATTTAAGTCTATATTTTATTCACTCAAATGATTAGTCTTATATTTTTGCTTTAAGTTTCTATTTTTCTTCAAATAACAAGTGTGGATTCGCGCTAGCTGCTGCTTCAAATACTCTGATCAGAGCCTCGCCATAGTCTCCTTGGCGTGCTTTTAGCTCATCAGTAAAGGTTAAAATTACTTTTAAAGGCATTCTTGTTTCTGTTAAGAGATCATATAAAGCATCAAGGTTCCTGCCATAATAGGTTGGGAAGTTAAAATTTTCCATTAAATATCGATGGGTTTCTAGTCGGTCGGTCATATTCCGCCCATCTAAGCGGATAATCCGCCTCATTGTTTTTTTATTCTTTTCCATAGTCTTTCCTCTATCCCTTTTTATTGAATTCCTTGTCAACGTTCTTTAATTCAATTGCTGAAAACTTTCATAATGGTCGTCCGTATAAAATATCAAGCCATCATTAGAATAAACAATCCGTTTGGCATTTCGTGAACCACCCTGGTAATCAATATCGCACTCATAGTATTGACGGTCTGTCCGAGTGGGAAGCAAACCTTCATAGTTCCCAAATTTATTACCACCAATGCTCATTTGATCGGTAACTTTCCAAAGGTTTCCCTTACTTGCAACCCAGCCTAAGTCCATGGCTTCATCTTTGGTTAAATAGTTTGCTGGTAGTTCACCATACTGGTAGATATAGGCCGCCACTTCCATCTTTGATGAGTAGCGCCCATTTTGTTCCACTTTAATGGCTCCAAGTTCTGGGTTTTCCTCTAATTCATTAGACTGTGTAGTCGTTGGGGCTATACTTGAATCAGGTTTGTTCTCTCCTTGAGAGTAACTCTCCTCAAAGCCTTCTACAAAAGCTTCTACAAATTGGCAACCGGATAAGGATATGGTAGCCACTACAATCATTAGCATGGATATCAAATGCTTAAATTTAATTTTGTTTTTCATTCTCTACTCCCAAAACAGTTAATCTCTTGCTTTGTATTATGTATGTTTATTTGACTAAGACTATTTGACTAAGACTATTTAACCTAGTTTATTAGGCTTATTTCTGTTCCCTTAACTTCGTCACTTTTATCTATCCATTTAATTTTTCTTGTGCTTTTCGTTTGCAACTTTCTTTTCGAGTCTTTTTTCTATTTTAGCATGATTGCCCCTTGAATACTCGTAATATTTGCTCTGGCTAATTCTCACTCTTTGATTCTACTTTTAAAAATACCCCTAACACTGGATTCAGATCCAGTATTAGGGGCGCTTTATCTTTATTTCTTCGTCAGCTTATATCAGATTCTTTTAACCTAGGACGCAACACTGCTTCCTTCTTCAATCATAGAACGATAGGTGGATGGGCGGGCCATTAGCTCATCGTGATTACCTTGTTCAATAATTTCTCCATCGGACAATACTAAGATTAAATCTGAATTTCGAATGGTGGATAAACGGTGAGCAATGATAATGGTGGTTCGATCCTTGGAAATATCTTCAATAGCCTGCTGGATTAAAATTTCTGTCTTAGTATCGATGTTGGCCGTGGCCTCATCTAAAACAAAAATTGCTGGATCATGAGCTAAAGCTCGAGCAAAAGATAAAAGTTGTCGCTGGCCCATGGATAAGGTAGCTCCCCGCTCCATAACTGGTTCGTCGAGTCCCTTGCTAAATCCATCAATCATCGACTTGGAGTGAGATCGCTCCACTGCTTCTAAAATCGTGGCTTCATCAATATCATCATTTAAAGTAATATTTTCTCGTATGGTACCGGAGAACATAAAGACATCTTGAAGAACAACGGATACTTGGCTTCTAAGATCCCTTTTCTTAATGTCTCGAATGTTGATTCCATCAATAAAGATATCTCCCTTTTGAATGTCGTAGAACCCAGACAAAAGCGAAATAATGGTGGTCTTACCAGATCCAGTCTCCCCAATTAGGGCAAAGGTTTCACCTGGTTTAACATGGAAACTTACGTCTTTTAAAACCCAGTTTTCATCATCATAGGCAAACCAAACATTACGGAATTCAATATCCCCTTTCATGTTAGGCAGTGCTTGACCTTTATCTAAATCCTCAATAATATCTCTTTGATCGGTGATTTCAAAAATTCTTTGGGCTGAAACCAAAGCCGATTCAATTTGCGTAAAGGATTCTGCTAAATCAGCCACCGGTCCAAAGAACTGACGAACATAAAAGGTTAATCCAATGACGTCTCCAATGTTCACTTGGCCTTGGTTTAACATTCTCATTCCCATGATGAGAACGACTGCCGTGGCTGCACTTTCAAATACGTTGGCTGACGGCCAAGATAAGGAATGCATCCGCAGTTGAATCAATGCCTTCTCAAAATACTGATTATTTAGCTTAGTAAAGCCTTCAAACTTTTCTTTCTTACCATTAAATAACTGAACAATTTTCATCCCAGATATATTTTCAGCGATAAAACTATTTAATCGGCTGGTGATAGCTTTCAGTTCAATCCAATTTTCATGAATCTTATTTCTAATGTAGAAAATTAGCAAGATCATGGGTGGCAAAACAACTAAAGACCAAAGAGTCAATTTGATGTTCATGCTAAACATAGCAAAGATGATTCCGACAAGAAGAATCACATCTTTTAAAAGGCTGACCAAGATGTCGGTAAATAGCTGAGAAACGGCTTCCACATCATTGGTTGTTCTTGTAATTAAGCGTCCTGCACTAGTTTTATCTAAAAAACTTAAAGGAAATAATTGGATGGTTTTAAATACCTTTTCTCTCAGTTCTTTCGCTACGAGCTGTCCCACTTTAGTAATTAAGACAACTTGAAAGTAGAAGGCTAACATACCAAGGAACATGATAACGACATAACTTAAAGCTACTGCCCAGAGGGGGATTCCTCGACTATTAACCAGTTGCTTGGCAACCAAATATTCATCGGTAATAATTTTAATAAACCAAGGCTTGAGGAGCACTGTAAGATTCGTGATTAATATCAAGAGTGCGATGAGGAGTGACTTGCCAATATGCGGCTTCAAGTAACCCACTAATCGGATAAAAGATCCTTGCTCTTTAGGCGTTGAGTTCTTCGTCTTCGCCGAGTCGGTCTTTGTATTGGGAGTTGTAGATGTCAAAATAGAGTCCCCTCCTTTCCAATAATTCCTCGTGAGTTCCCCGTTCTTTGATGGATTGACCATCCAACACAACAATCTCATCACAATCGATCACCGCTGAGATTCGATGAGCCACAATAATAGTTGACTTATCGGTACGAACTTCTTTGAACCGTTTCAAAATCTTGGCTTCGGTGACGGTGTCAACTGCTGACAAGGCATCGTCTAATATCAAAATCTTCGGATCTCGAATCAGCGCTCGAGCAATGGAGATTCTTTGTTTTTGGCCACCCGATAAGTTGACTCCACGATCACCAAGTTCTGTTTCATAACCCTTGGGCAAAGCAGCAATGCTTTCATGAATATGGGCATCCTTAGCGGCTTGTATCACTTCTTCTTTGCTGTAGTTATCTTTAAAGAAGCGAATGTTTTCATCAATGGTATCGTTAAAGAGGAAGTTATCCTGAGGTACATAGCTTACGTTATCCAATAAAACGTCCAAGGTATAATCGTTAATGTCTTGGCCATCAATAAGGATGGTTTCATCTGGCACATTGTAAACCTTCATTAAAAGATTCACTAAGGTCGTTTTTCCAGAACCCGTCTCCCCCAGTATTCCTAAGGACTTTCCAGTCGGCAGGCTAATATTAATGTCTTTTAAAACGATAGCTTCTGTACCTGGGTATGCAAAATCAAGATCTACAATATCCAGACTACCAGAATTCATTTCTTTGGCTTTCCCCGTTCCATCGGTAATTTCATGGGGATGATTTAACACATCATCTAAACGTGACATGGAAGCCATTCCACGTTGAAGCACGTTAATGATTCGACCAATAAACATAACTGGACGGAGCATCATGTTTAAATAGTTGGCTACGGCTGTAAAATCTCCAATGGTCATTTCACCATGAACTACCATCGGTCCACAGATGACGAAAAACAGACCGAAACTAACTGCAAAGCCAGATTGTACAATGGGATTCAGCATCCCAGAAACTCGGACCATAGAAACATTTCGAAAGGCACTGTTTTCTGACAGGTCCATAAAACGTTCCACTTCTTCGTTCTCTTGAACGTAGGCTTTAATGACTCGTATTCCATTAATGTTTTCATTCACACGATCCGAGATGGAGCCAAAGGCCTCTTGGACTTTTCGGAAACGCGACCGAATGGTTCGACCCAACTTAATCATCAGAAAAACAATAAAGGGAATCGGCGCCAGAATCTTTAAGCTGGTTAGTCCACCAACACGATTTACCATTCCCATCACAGCAATGACCATCATGGCAAATCCATTAATCGACATAATTAAAGCAGGGCCAAAGGCCATCCGAACTGCATTGACATCATTGATGTTATAAGCAATTAAATCTCCCGTCTTCCGCTGATTATAAAAAGACTGGGAAAGCTCTTGGAAATTTGAAAACACTAAAGCAGATAAATCCCGTTGAAGCTTTCGAGCGTTTCCAACAATTAAATACCGCCAAATATAAGCGCCAATAAATCCAACCACAGCAACCAGGATCAACATGTAAATATAATAGCTAAGACCTGACCACTCTGAGCCACCACTGGCTAAGTAGTCCGTCGCATCACCCACAAACTCGGGATAAAGGAGCCTGATTCGAGTTGATACCAACATTAAAATGATCCCTATAATATAGGTCCATTTGTTTTCTTTAAAAAATTGACGGAGAAACTTTTTCCCCATAGTATGACTCACCTCATTTCTTCATACTTCTTATTATACCGAAAGCAACACAGTTATAGAGCGTAATGACATACAGTTTTCTAGCAAGGTGAGACAGATATCCAATCTAAAGCCATTTATGCTAGTAAATTAGGTTCATTTCCATACAAACTATCCATTATTGTAAAGATTATTTCAATCCATATAAAACAAACCCAAACAGTCATTTGATTGTAGTCGACGTTAGGGACTCGTCTTTAAAAATTTAGGATCTTGTCTATAAATATTATAGGTAGCTAGAACTCGTTTCCTGAACCTCATTTAAAACCATCCATGGAAATAATGTTTTAATTCCCCACATGATGGACACCCTGGGTGTTCAGCTATGTCTTTTCCACTACTAGGGCAGACTAGAGACTTTAAGCTTTAGATTGCGCCCATGCTGGGCGTACGCAAAAAGAGAGCAACCAAAATGGTGCTCTCTTTGAGTGAATAGAATCAGTTGCCGTTGATTCAATATGGTATCTATAGAATATCAAATCCTGAACAAATATTCGATAAAAAAATGTAACATTTATATTAAATTTTCATTAAATTTGTGTGAATGAAAGGATTTTATTTTCTTTTTATCGAGTGATACCAACAACCTTTCTACCTTTACTGCCTTTACTGCTTTTATTCCTATATTCTATCTTTATGATCGAGCTTGAGTTTTACCAGAGGTAACGATGCCAACTTTACCGTCAACGGTAATCATAGCTCCATCCGTGAGTCGAGTCGTAGCATCTTTTGCGCCATAAACAATTGGAATTTCCATTTTTAAGACTTCAAAAGACACTTCTGAACTAATACTATCCGCTTCTACAACGACGCCATCTGCTTCATGGAGGTGAGGCACATAGGCTTCGGTTAATTCCTCGACAACTAGAATGGATCCAGCATCCACCCGATCTTCGGCTTCCATGGGTGAATGAACAATGGTGGCAATACCTGAAACTTGCTTTTGGATTGGCTCTAGACCCTTACCTTCGAGGAGAACATCCCCTATCACATGGATCTTCATCATGTTGGTGGATCCTTTATGATTTACAGGGATTCCAGCGGATACTACAACGATGTCGCCATCATCAACATAGCCTTGTTCTTCAGCAGCCTGAGTGGTCTTCTCAATTAATTGGTCTGTGGACTCAAAGGTTTCTGAGACGATGGTATAGACGCCCCAAGTACAAGCCAAGCTACGGGCTACCGCTTCTACTGGAGTCACAGCCAGAATTGTCGCTTTGGGACGAAACTTAGCCACATTACGGGCCGTGGACCCACTTTGTGTTCCCGTTATAATGGCCTTAACATCCATTCTATTAGCCGTGGCGCAAACCGAGGCGGAGATAGCTGATTGGATGGTGTTGACTTGATGTTTTAAAAGACGGGATAAGACGGCATCATAATTAATTTGATTTTCAGTTGCTAGGGCAATGTCATCCATGGTTTCCACCGCCTCCACCGGCCACTCACCTGAGGCTGTTTCGCCAGATAACATAATGGCATCTGAACCATCTAAAATCGCATTGGCCACATCGGAAACCTCTGCTCGTGTCGGACGGGGATTACGCACCATGGAATCCAGCATCTGAGTTGCAGTAATGACCGGTTTACCCGCTGCATTACATTTTTCGATGATCATTTTCTGAATGCTTGGCACCCGCTCAATTGGAATTTCAACCCCCATATCTCCTCGAGCTACCATTATTCCATCGGAATATTTAATGATTTCATCGACGTTATCGACACCTTCTTCATTCTCAATTTTGGAGTACACCAAGATTTTTGATCCGCCTAGTTCGTGGAGCACTTTACGAATTTCCAATATGTCTGCTCCTTTACGAATGAAGGATGCTGCAACGATATCCACTCCAAAATCCACACCAAAAGCTAAGTCTTTTTTATCTTGCTCCGTCAAGGATGGCAGATTGGTTTTAACCCCTGGCAAGTTGGAGCTTTTACGGTTGCTTAATTCCCCGGTGTTACGAACGATGGTTTTCACTTCATTGCCCTCAATCCCAATTACTTCAAGGTCGACTAAGCCATCATTTAACAGAATATGATTCCCTACTTTAAGTACCTTAGCGATATCTTTATAGGTTACCGCAAAGCGGGTTTCATCGCCTAGAAAATCCTCGCCACCTACTACGGTGACTTCAGATCCTTCTGTTAGGATGACCTTACCGTTGACAAAGTCTCTGGCACGAATTTCTGGACCTTTGGTATCCATTAAAATGGCATAGTTTAAATTCTTTTCTCTGGCTACCTTGCGAACCCGTTCCATAGTTTCTCCATGGGAAGTATGATCGCCATGGGAAAAGTTATGTCGCGATACATTCATCCCAGCATCAAATAGTTTGCCAATCATTTCCTCGGAATCCGTGGCCGGTCCGATGGTACATACAATTTTCGTTTTTCTTAACATGCTTTTATAGTCTCCTTAGTCATGAGATTTCCTCAGATATGGTTAGTAACTTTTCATCAAATACATTTTCTATAGCCAGAGCTTCATGAATATCCAAATCTATGATTTGGTTCCGGTGGATGCCCACCACTCGATTTGTTTTCCCTCGCATCAAAAGCTCCACAGCTCGATGTCCAAATTTCGCCGCTAAGACTCGGTCCGCTATGGATGGGGACCCTCCACGTTGGATATGCCCTAAAACCGTAACCCTGGTTTCAAGTCCAACCACGGTTTCAATTTTATCTGCTAATAGGTCAATCCCTTCGACCCCTTCAGACATCACAATTAAATAGTGGTTCTTATCTCGGACTCTATCTTCTAAAATTAATTTCAACAAATTATTCACCGAGTGTTCTCGCTCAGGCACCACGATCAGCTCTGCCCCGCCGGCAATTCCCGAGTATAAAGCTAAATCTCCACAGGTGCGTCCCATAGTTTGAACAATGGAGCAACGCTCGTGGGAAGCTGAAGTATCCTTTAACTTACTAATGGCTTCAACCACTGTATTAACTGCTGTATCAAAGCCTAAGGTGTAGTCGGTATAGGCTAAATCATTATCAATGGTTCCTGGGATGCCAATGGTATTAATACCAAGCTTTGACAACTCAGAAGCTCCAGCAAAGGAGCCATCCCCGCCGATGACAACTAGTCCATCGATGCCAAAGATGTTTAGCACTTCAGCGGCTTTTTTTTGTACTTCTTTTTCCCGGAAACTATCCAATCTGGCCGTTTTAAGCATCGTGCCACCTTTATGAATAATACCAGACACAGACCCATTATCCATATTTTTAAGCTCACCATTAACTAAGCCATAATAGCCTCTTTCAACCCCCATGACTTCAATGCCATTGTAAAGCGCTGTTCGGACCACCGCTCGAATGGCAGCATTCATTCCAGGAGCATCTCCTCCTGATGTTAGGATTGCAATTTTTTTCATTTTTTCCTCCAAGTTAAAATGGAATCGATCAGTTCGTCAACAGCCATTTACACTGCTGATTATCTACATTAACAAACTACAGAATTTTTGTTTCATACTATACTAATTGTACTCATTTAAAGAAATCAACTCAACCAACAAGCTGTTAACATTTGCTAGGGTATTCTAATCTTTGCATCATTTCTAAACCAACACCCAATTACTCCCATTCTCAGCTTAACCTGATGCTTTATAAAGCTCTTTTATCCTGTTACATAATATTCACTTAGAAATTTTAATCAAAAAAAAAGAAAACTCTCCTTACGAAGAGTTTAAAATATCCCGAATGTCAATTTATGCTAAAAATTATTTAACCCCGATATATTCTCAAAAAACTTAATATCTAACTTTATCGTTTATAGCATCTTGCATCAAAACCAAAGGAATCATATTTAAGCTAAAGACTGCCAATATTAAATAGAGGGCTCCTTCATCTTTGCCTTTGATTCTCGGCATCCGCGTTGAACCCACTTTATAGTTCCAATACAGACCGTAAATTCCGAAGGTAATGAAGTTTAAAACAATCAGTAAAATGCCAAGAGCTCCTTCCCCAGATAACTCGGCAGTCTCCAAATCCAGCATATACATCCAGTAAATAGTGTAGATGCCAAAGGTAAATAATGATAGAATAATTGCCACTATGAGATTCCGACCCGCCACATTTGAATTCATTTTTTCTCCCTCAACAGCTGTAATAAGATGATTATACCATTTCAGAAAATATAATAATATGAAACCACTACGGATTATCCTTTAATAAATTTTCATCTGCATAATTTTCAAATAAAAAAGACACCAAAATCAGATAAACAGATTTTGGTGTCTTTTTTATACCCTTCTCTTTATATCAGCTCAAAACGAAACTCCTTTTTGGGGATCGCTTAGTAATCAGCCTAAGCTTTAAACTTCGAGAGCTTTTCAATTTTATTAGGATTGATTTCCTTTAATCTTTTCATCCCTTAGATGTTTTAATCCCTTAAGCACTTCATCCATCAAGCTTTTTTTGCTTGGCACCCTTTTCAATTCAAAACCATTATTTCTTCCCAACATTTATCTCTTCAACAACTTTATTTCTTGACCGCGGTAGGGGTTTTAAGAACCACATTGCCTGCTCCTAGCTTGGCTTGGAGTAGTTCCACGATTTTAGATTGACTATCCACCCACTGCCGTTCAGATAGCTGGAAGCTTTGATTTTCTTCTTTGGCATAAATCACCACTGGGGTGCAGCCTTCATGAGCCTTTAATAATGGTCCTAAAGCTTTTAAAATAGCCTTGGCTTCTTGGAGGTGGTTAAAGCGGAGATACAACTTATCATTCGATTGAGGCACTCTAACCTTTTGTTTGGGCGACTCGGTAGCTTGAGGCGATAAGTTTGGATGAGGCTTTGACACATTATGAAAGCGACTGGTTCGATTGCCCATTCTAAATTGGGGTAATTTACCTTTCTCAATTAGCTGCATTTCCTCTACAATCACTTTGGTTTCTTCATCTTCGCGGATTTGCAATCGCCCAGAAACCGCTACCACTAAATCTTCTTTTAAGAAGGCTTTCACCAAATCAAAGGTTTTTGGAAAGACGATGAGTTCCACATCTCCCGTGGGGTCCTCCATGGTGACAAATGCCATCATGGCGTTATTTCTGGTGATTTTTCTGGTAACCGTGGTGAGAATCCCTCCCATAGTTACATGCTGTCCATCACGCAAGGCATCAGGAGATTTCATTTGATTTTCAACCAGTAGCGTCGCTTCATCACGAACATCATCCAGTAGATCATCAGCGATAATATCTTGAACTTGAATGGTGCTGATGGCTTCCAATTCCTCTGTAAATTCTTCCAAGGGATGTCCTGTTAGGTATAGACCGGTCATCTCTTTTTCCATAAACAGACGATCCTTGACTGGAAACTCTTCAATTTCAGGCAACTTGATGGTAAACCCATCCACTTCTTCCATACCCTCTCCCAGTTCTGAGCCAAAAAAGGACATTTGACCTTTGATCAATCGCTTGCGTTCACTGGAAAAACTATCCATCATGCGCTCATAGACTGCCAACAAACGAGATCGCTCTACCCCCATGGAGTCAAAGGCTCCCGCTTTAATCATGCATTCACAAGCTCGTTTATTGAGTCCACCATCCTCTAATTTACTGATAAAATCATGGAAAGAGGTAAACTTACCCTTCTTTTCTCGGGCTTCAACAATGGCATCAATCACATGGAAGCCAAGGTTTTTAATCCCGGCCAAGCCAAAGCGAATCTTATTGCCACTCACGGTGAAACGAGCTCTTGATTCATTAATGTCTGGAGGTAATAACTCCACACCAATGGACTTAGCATATCGAATATAGAACCTGGCCTTGTCGGCTGAACCTATAAAGGAGTTGAGCATGGCAGCGACAAATTCGACTGGATAATAGCGCATCAGATAGCCCGTTTGATAACCGATCACGGCATAAGCTGCTGCGTGAGCTTTATTAAAAGCATAGGAGGCAAAGTAGGACATTTGGTCAAAAATCTGGTGGGCGGCCACATCACTAATACCATTACGCCTAGTTCCCGGCACAATCACTTGCCCGTCCTCAACAATGCCTTCAATAAAGTTAACTCGTTCCCGTTCCATTTCTTCGTGCTTTTTCTTACTCATGGCGCGGCGAACTAAATCAGCACGTCCCAAAGAGTAACCCGCCAAATCTTGAACAATCTGCATAACCTGCTCTTGGTAGACCATAACGCCATAGGTGACATCCAATATGTGTTCCAATTCAGGGGTCACGTAGGTTACTTGATCTGGATTCTTTTTATTTTCAATATAGCGCGGAATCTCCGACATGGGGCCTGGACGATACAGGGAGATCCCGGCAATAACATCTTCCAAACTCTCCGGTTTGAGCTCCTTCATAAAAGAAGTCATCCCCGCCGACTCGAGTTGAAAGACACCCACCGTGCGGCCCTCGCCAATCATTTCAAACACCTTGGGGTCATTAAACTCCAAGTCATCCACGGAAATATCCACGCCCTGGTTTTCCTTGATCATGGTTACGGCATCCTGCATTACGGTAAGAGTTCGCAACCCTAAAAAGTCCATCTTTAACAGACCTAATTCCTCTAGGGTGTTCATGGGGAATTGGGTGACAATGGATTCATCATTCCGTTGCAGGGGAACATACTCCACTAACGGTTGACCGGAAATTACAACACCAGCGGCATGGGTGGAGGAGTGACGAGGTAAGCCTTCTAGTCGCAGGGCAATATCAATGAGTTCTTTCACCCGCGGATCCGAGTCATAGGCGTTTTTTAACTCTGGGTTCATCTCTAAGGCTTTATCAATGGTGATGCCAAGGACACTAGGGATCATCTTAGCAATCTGATCCACCTCGCCATAGGGATATTGCATGGCCCGACCAACGTCTCGGATACAGGCTCTGGCAGCCATGGTACCAAAAGTGATAATCTGAGCCACGTTATTTTTTCCATACTTATCCACCACGTAATCAATTACTTCTTGACGACGTTCATAGCAAAAGTCAGAATCAATATCTGGCATGGAGATCCGCTCGGGATTTAAAAAGCGTTCAAAAATCAACTTATATTTAATGGGGTCTATTTTTGTAATGTTTAGTGTGTAAGCAATGATGGAAGCCGCCGCTGAACCACGACCAGCCCCTGTGGCAATTCCCGTTTCATTGGCAAAGCGAATAAAGTCCCAAACAATTAGGAAATAATCCACATAGTCCATTCGCTCTAAAATACCCAGTTCATAATCAAGACGTTCAATTAATTCTTTGGAATTTCCTTCATCCAACTGATCCATCTGTGCCATGACTTGATCGGTCATGATTTCACCGGCAAAGTCAGAGAATACCTGGTACTTTTTAACCAAACCTTCATAACATAGGGTTCGCAGATAATGAGCGTGGTTGGTCCCCTCCGGCAAATCAAAGGCCGGAAGTTTACTGACATGAAATTCGTAATCAAAGTTACAGGCTTCAGCAATCTTAACTGTGTTTTCCAGAGCTTCTGGAACATGACCAAATAATTCCCACATTTGCTCCGGGCTTTTTAAATAAAATTCCGGAGCGGGATACTTCATCCGATCGGATTCATCCACAGCAGCAGCTGTTTGAATACACAGCAACACATCATGGCTCTTATTGTCATCTTGATTCCGATAGTGGACATCATTAGTCGCTACCAAAGGAATGCCTAATTCTCTAGCCATCTCAATATTCAAAGCATTGACTTTTTTCTGCTCTGCTAAACCGTGGTCTTGTAGCTCTAAGTAAAAGCCATCTTTAAAGGTATCCCGATAAAAAATAGCCGCTTCACGAGCTTGCTCTGGAAAGCCATGGTTTAAGTTTTCTTGAACCTCTCCTCCCAAACAGGCGGATAAGGCAATCAGTCCCTCGCTATGCTTTTCTAAAAAGGCATGGTCCACTCTAGGTTTGTAATAGAAACCACGAATCGAGGCTTCACTAACAATTTTCATTAGGTTTTGATAGCCCTGCTCATTTTTAACCAGGAGAACTAAATGGTGAATGGCATTATTCGTTAAGGTGCGATCATCCATATTACCGGAACAAACATATATTTCCGAGCCAATAATCGGCTTAATCCCTTCCCGCTGACAGGCCTTGTAAAAATCGACGCAGCCATACATGGTCCCATGGTCGGTGATAGCATAGGCCGACATGCCTAATTCTTTTGCCCGCGCTACCATTTCATTTATTTTTCCTGACCCGTCCAACAAAGAATACTCAGTATGAGCATGGAGATGGACAAAGGGTTTCTTTGCATTATTATTTTTATTTCCAATTTGCGGTCCATCCGCATGATTAATTTGTGTCATCTATCGAACCTCTCTTAGGTCAAAGTAGTGTATGTTTTTAAGGACAAATAACAGGGATCTATCATAACATTTTACCATGATTAGGTGAAATTTTTCTTAAACTCAGCCCTCTTTAGCTATCCTCTTCAGCTTATTTTTCGCTTCTTCTTCCATTTTCTAATCCTGCCACCCCATTCTAACCGATTAGCTATAACATCTTGAAATAAAACCTATTACTTTAAGCTGCAAGCTACCCACTTTAATCAAAACTTTCTAGCACCTGTCATAATCTACAAGGTAAACTCAATCATTGAGTCCACTCCCGTTAAAGTGTCAGTATCGAAGAGTTATTTTAAGTTTGCCTGCCTGTCCCACCGTGGATGTTACTAGTCTAGATAAACATAGGTAAGATTTTAAAGCTTAAGACAGCCCCCGCAGCTTGACCTATCGTCAAACCATGGGAGCTGCCTATTAGATTGTTTTCTTGTTACCAATCTGCAAAAATCGAACTGGTAAATCAACTCATGAATAAGAATACTATGAAGCGATTTACTAAAACCTATAGGCTAGCTACCAAAGATTGAAGTAGCTCTAGGCTGAGTAATCTCCAGCAACTGTTTTCTCCAACAATGGACGAATTCGATCAAGGACTTGATGCTGATGATAATCTGAATATTGATAGATGTCCATATCTTCCTTGGAGTCGAAACGAGTAATTAGAACGATATCAAAATTACGGTCGGACTCAATCTCATTAATACCAACTTCAAGCTCTTTCAGTTCCGGAATTTCACCCTCCATGGAACGTAAAATTTCCGCCACTGTAGCTACATCATTTATATCTTTTACTTTCATTAAAACAACATGAGTAAACATGATGACTCCTTTTGTTTTTTTATATTTATTTTATATCTATTTTATATCTATTTTCGAAATATCTTTTTACTTATTCGCTGGTTTCATTTGATTTCGATCAAACCCTTAATGAACCGCTGATACAATGCCAATAGCGACACATTCTTCTTCGCTATTTTTAACCCGAACCTCTACTTTGGAATGACTCTTTGAGGTGAAGACTAATTCCAATTCCACCGAGAAATGGTGCTCTGGTTGAATGGGCTTGATGATGTTCATGCTCACATTGTCAATTTCAGTATAAAGATTCTGGTTTTTCAAAATAATGGAGGAGCATTTCACCATGATCATAGATAATAAACTTCTTGATAAGGTCCCTAAAGGATCCAGCATTTCGCCAGTTACCCGACCTGAGAAGATAAAGCGTTTGTTCTTTTCTTCATAGCTGAAGTTTTCAATAATTCGATCTTCCAAGGACGCGCCTGTTTTATGGGACATCCAGCGTTCTTTTAGCCCCTTTAACACGTCGCCTCGAGAAATAATGCCCAGGCATTTATCGCCTTCCGTGACAGGAATCTGTTCCACGTCCTCCCATTCCATAATATGAGAAGCATAAGCTACCGTGGTCTTGGGATTCACTTGAACGGGCTTTTTCATATATTTACTAATTAATTCCGTTCCGTCTTTTCCCAATACATCCCGTGGTGTGATCATCCCCACCACTTTATTCTTATCATCAAGGACTGGAAAACGATCAAAGCCTGTTTCTTCGGCCCGCTCTTTCCAATGGTTCACCGTCTCGTGGTCATAAAGCGCCACGGGTTCTGTTTTCATGATATCACCGACGTATAAAATCCGTTGACGGATTAAATTTTGAGATAAGGCTTTATTAATTAAAGAAGCAATGGTGTAGGTGTCGTAGCTGGATGAAATAACTGGAATGCCCAGCTGATTCGCCATAGTGCGGATCTTTTCCGTACACTGAAAACCACCAGAAATCAACACGCCGTTTTCGTTTTTCAAGGCCATGTTCTGAGCTGCTTCGCGGTTACCAACAATTAAAATGCCACCTGGCGTAATATACTTTTTCATGGCATCTAATTCCATGGCGCCAATTACAAACTTATAGATGGGTTTTTCAATGCCTGCTTCTCCGCCTAACAGTTCACCATCTACAATTTCTAATACTTCCTCATAGGTGAGGTTTTTGATCTGTTTTTCCTTCGGTGATTCCACCCGAAGAGTCCCTGCTCGGGGCAGAGTTTTAATGTACCCTTCTTCCTCACATTCTTTAATTGCTTTGTAAGCCGTTCCCCCTGAGATCCCCAGTTCTCTAGCAATGGAACGAACTGATATTTTTCGGCCAATCTCTAAATTCTTGATGTGGCTCATCACTAAATGTACTTTAGTCATTGATTCCCCCTGTTCTAGCAAATCCTCTATTCGTCAATTTCTTCTGCTATCTTTTCAAGTCTGCGCAGGCGATGATTTATTCCCGACTTCCCCACCGGCGGCTCCATCATGCTACCTAATTCTTTTAAGGTGGCATCTGGATTATTAACCCGCAGCTCCGCAACTTGTCTCACATTCTCCGGCAAGCGGTTTAAGCCAATGGTTCGTTGGATACGACGTATGGCTTCCATTTGACGGACCGATGCATTCACCGTCTTGCTTAAATTAGCGGTTTCACAATTGACGAGACGATTTATGTCGTTGCGCATGCCCTTTAAAATTCGAATGTTTTCAATTTCAAGTAAAGCCTGATGGGCTCCAATTATGCTTAAAAGGTCCACAATCTGGTCGCCTTCTTTTAAGTAGACAATATTGCTGCCTTTTCGTTTAATCATCTTAGGCGTGAGCTTATAGCTGCTTAGAAGTTTAATGAGCTCATTGCCATAATTCTCAGAGTGAGTAACAAACTCCATATGGTACTGCTTCTCAGGATTTGAAATGGATCCTGAGCCTAAGAAAGCGCCCTTTAGGTACGCTCGTCTCAACAAATCCGTTTTCACCCATTCTTTAGGAATGGATTCGTCAATCACCAAATGGTCACCCTCAGAGGATAAAATCCCCGTCTCAAACAATAACTTTTTTAAGTTTGGAACATCGTCAAAGGCAATTAAATACAGATTCCTTTTTTTCAAGGTCGAACTTTGGCTCACCATAATGGTTACTGCCTCATCTACCTGCTCTCGCAATTCCTTGAGCAAAAACCTTGCTGTTCCTGTATTTTCCGTGGAGATTCGAAAGCCAATGCCTTTGCCCGGCAGCAGCGTTAAGGTACCACAGACTTTCATGACAGCTGATAAGAGCGCCATAAACTCTGGCTGACTCATTGCCAAGTCCTGTATAATCTCTGCTTTAACTTTTGCTGAATAAGACATAGACTCCTCCTTTTTGATCAATTATTTTAAAAATTTTTTTTAATTAGTACAGTGCAACCTACATTATAACAGATTTTGTGCTTTTTTATTGTCTCAACTGTTCTTTGTGCGTCTTTTATTTATTGACTGATTCGTTTTTCTTTCCACTGAACTCAAGCTCTAAATAATCTATCAATTTCGAATCGTTTTAGTCTTATTTATCTTCTTTGCTTTGTCATTCGATAGCTATCAAACTAGCGATTCTAACACTAGTTCTTTCCTCTTAATAATCTATTTCCTACAACTCGTTATTAAAAGTTAGTTTTGGGTTTCATTTAACAAGCAATAAAGATGAACCAAAGCCTTTAGCTCTTGGTTCATCCTTAATTGCTCTCCTTGATTCATTTAAAATTGATTACCCTATTCGCATAACGGTCTAGAGGTTTAGCTTTTCACGCTTCTCTTCTGAAGCACGGATCATCTTGCGCGCTTCGGCTCGTATCATTTCCTCTTCCATTATTTTCCGCTCTCGATTCATGAGATAACCCAATGCTGAAAGGGAATATTTTAACTCACGTTCTTTCATAATCGCTTCAAACAATACTTTTGATAATTTTTTTGAATCGTGTCGGATTTGAATTCCTGTGGTTTTTAGTAGATCCGCTTCGATCACCTTAACTCCAAGTTTTTCAACCGCTTGACGGTCAAAGGCCACTTCTTCTGCTCCACTGGCAATATAGTTCTTAATCGCTAGTTGATCTGATAAAGGACGATTATTTACTACCACATAATCAATTCCACCGATATCAGCGTGTTCCATAATTTTTTCTAAGTGTTCCACCACCGATAACCCATCAGTTTCGCCTGGTTGAGTCATAATATTGCTAATATAAAACACCTTAGCTTTTGATTCACGAATTGCTTTGGCTACATCAGGGATTAATAAATTGGGCATCACACTGGTATATAAAGATCCTGGCCCTAGAACAATGGCTTGAGCCTCGCTTAATGCTTGCTTTACACTTTCCGGTGTATGGGCATCTTCTGGATGAATGCGTAGTCGCGTGATGGGATTATCTCCCCTTACAGCACGACCAATGTTGGATTCGCCTTCTATAATCGTTCCATCTTTCATCTCGGCTGATAGTCTTAAGTCCTCTAGCGTGACTGGCAAAACTTTCCCTGTAATTGCCAGAACTTCTGACATTTTAACGACAGCCTGCTCAAAATCCTCCGAAACACCGTTCATGGCTGCTAAAAATAAATTGCCAAAGCTTTGATTTTTTAAAGACCCTTCTTGAAAGCGGTATTGCAGCAAATCCTCCATAGTGGTGCCTGTATTAGCCAGTGCAACGAGACAGTTTCGAATATCTCCAGGGGGCAACATACCAATCTCATCACGGAGAGTCCCAGAAGAGCCCCCATCATCCCCCACTGAGACGACTGCAGTTAGATTACTACTGTAAAACTTCAAGCCTCGAAGCATGGTGGACAGCCCAGTACCTCCACCGATTACTACAATTCTAGGACCTTGAGTTTGCTGACGCTTTTCAGTGAAAAGACTATTGATTTCCCTTGAATCTAGATTCACTTGAAACATTCCATCTCGCATTAGCTTAACAAAGTTTTTAAGAGCTTCTAGAATACTAATATATAAAATAAATAATCCCGATAAAATCAAAAAAGAGAAATATAGAATATAGTTACGGGAGAAAAAACGATTATCAAGCATCTCCGTAATTCCCAAAATGATTAATAAAAAACCTAAGAAAGCAAACAATATCCACCGTTTTAAACCCATTCCGATTCGGGTCAAGTCTTTTAGTGTTTTAACCAACACATCCTTCACCTCTTATATTCGTTGTTTGTTCACAACATAGGAGTCACAATCTCGGTGAGTATAACTAGCATGAAATCCATGTTGCTGCAGTCGATGAGAGATTTCTTCACTAATCGCTACACTACGGTGACGTCCGCCTGTACAACCAATCCCAATAATGAGCTGTTTTTTCCCTTCATCAATGTAGTGAGGAATTAAAAACTTTAAGATATCATAGGTTTTATCTAAAAAGACTTTCGTGATTTCATTTCCCAAAACAAATTCTTTGACTGGTTCATCTTGGCCTGACAAAGGTCTCAGTTCATCGATATAAAAAGGGTTTTCAATAAAGCGAACATCAAAAATTAAGTCTGCGTCCATTGGAATTCCATGCTTGAATCCAAAGGAAACCACATTGATGTTCAAATGATCTGTTGTAGCTCTGGTTACATAACGGCTTTTGATCTTTTCTTGGAATTTGCGCAAAGGTAAGGCTGAAGTGTCAATCACATAATTCGCGCGATCTTTAATCGGTTTAAGAATTTCCCGTTCTTTTTCAATCCCATCAAGCAATCGTTCTTTCGATGACAGCGGGTGAACCCGACGGGTTTCTTTAAACCGACTCACCAATTCATCGTCATCAGCATCTAGAAACAAAATCTCGAAATCTATGTTTTTAGCCACTAGTTCATCGATGGATTCCTCAATTCCGTCAAAGAATTGTCCCGAGCGGATGTCCATCACCAAAGCAGCATCGGAAATCTCTCCCTCTGCCGATGTTAAGAGGCTAACAAACTTACTCAACAGATTTGGGGGCATATTATCAACCACATAATAACCCATATCTTCAAAGACCTTAACAGCCTGACTTTTACCTGCACCAGACATTCCTGTAATGATTACAATTTTCAAAAGACTCACCTCCATATTAGCTTTCATTATAGCAGATATCATAAAGGCTCACTCAGAATTCCTTTGCAATGATCTGAGCTGCTCGGTAGTTTTTTTTCCCAGCTATCCTTAATCAATGGGTTAATATAAATTGTTCTCATCTTTAAATACAGTAGCGATCCCCCACCGATTTGAGTAGAATGATAAAGAAGGTATTTAAAGCTTTCACTGAGACATTAAACTTCTTGTCCCGTGTTTTAGCTAACCTTTCACATCTTTATTCATCGATTTATAGATACTCATCATTTAATAGATACTCATCATTTTATAGCTATTCATCAGATCAAAATTATTGGAGGACTCATGAAAATTAAATTTAAGCTTCTATCCCTAACGATTATAGCAACATTAGTTCTAACTGGTTGCGGGAACTTGGCCAAACCAGAGCTTAAACCTCAAATCCATACTTCAGCTCCCCATGCTACTAATCTGCGGAGTGCCACAACCCCAGAGGAAATGGTGGCCTACGATAGTCTGGCAGAAATTCGTCAAGCCTGGCTCGATTTAGATTCAAACTTAGGCGACCTAGATGGGGTCCCCATTCTTGACCCCAGCCCGGAAGGAATGTCTCCCTCCTTTAGCGCCAATCCGGAAGAAGTAGTCGTCAGTTACATGGATAAAGTGAGCTCTAAAAAAAGCATCACGATCTACGGTTACTTCACGGATAGCCCCCAAACTCTACTAGAAGACTTTAGCGAAAGCACTTACTTTGAAACTTCCCACATCGGAGATCAAGAGTTCCATCTTTTAATGAATCAAGCAGACGATAGTAGTCGCGAAGCCTATACTATAAAAGATCAGTGGTTTATCCATATCTTTGCCGAGGGCTTTTCTGAGGTAGAATTCAGTGACCTTTTAGATCAAGTCACCCTAGCGCCTTTTTTCTAAACAGTTGGCTAATTCTTTAGACATCCTATTGTTAACTAATCTAAATTCACAGTAAAATCCAAGAGTGAACTACTCACCACTTAGCTAAACCTAACGGTTTTAACGCTTGAAGTGGGTGCTTCTTGGGAATAGAGCATACTTGATAGCGTATTTCTTTACTAACAGCGGTGTCTCTTATTTACCAAGCTATCCCCGTAGTCCCTACGGTTCTTGTTATCTAAGATCATGATTTTAGTCTCAGTCCCTCGGCCAAGATGTTGACGCTAGCGTTGATATCTCGGTCGTGATGAGCAGAACATAAAGGACATGTCCATTCTCGAATATCAAGAGATTTCTTGCCATCTTTATGACCACACCCTGAACAAATTTGACTAGATGGGAACCATTGATCTACCTTGATG
>LSQX01286468.1_pt1 | contig 27398 bp, 22 predicted proteins | sample 654561 | NCBI WGS metagenome assembly LSQX01 (sample SAMN04489861, study PRJNA283612) | anaerobic digester metagenome | isolation source: 4 biogas reactors fed with cattle manure at either 37C or 55C with and... | place: Denmark: Kongens Lyngby | collected 2014
GGACCAGGGCGTGCTGATGGCGATGATCCAGACGCCGGTCGGCGCCACCCAGGAGCGCACGGTCGAGTCGATCGAGCGCCTGGAGAAGCACTTCCTCGAGAACGAGCCGGACGCTGTCGAATCGGTGTTCTCGGTGCAGGGCTTCAGCTTCGCGGGCATGGGCCAGAACACCGGCATGGCCTTCGTCAAGCTCAAGGACTGGGGCGAGCGCGGCGACGCCGATCTCTCCGCAAGCGCCGTGGCCGGGCGCGGCATGGCCGCGCTGAGCCAGGTCAAGGACGCCTTCATCTTCGTGTTCGCGCCCCCGGCGATGCCGGAGCTCGGCGTGGCCAGCGGCTATGCGTTCTACCTCAAGGACAACGCAGGCCTGGGCCACGACGCGCTGATCGACGCGCGCAACCAGCTGCTCGGCATGGCAGGCCAGAGCGGGCTGCTGGCCAACGTGCGCCCCAACGGCCAGGAGGACACGCCGCAGCTGCGCATCGACGTGGACGTGGCCAAGGCCGGCGCCCTGGGCCTGACCCAGGACGCGATCAACGCCACCCTCGCCGCGGCCTGGGGTGGCCAGTACATCGACGACTTCATCGNNCCGCGCCTGGAGCGCTACAACGGCGTGCCCGCGGTCGAGATCCAGGGCGAGGCAGCGCCGGGCGTGGCCTCGGGCGTCGCGATGGAGGAGATCGAGCGCCTGGCCGCTCAGCTGCCCGAGGGCTTCGGCATCGAGTGGACGGCGGTGTCGTTCCAGGAGCGCGAGTCCGGTGCGCAGACGCCGCTGCTGTACGCGCTGTCGCTGCTGATCGTGTTCCTGTGCCTGGCCGCGCTGTACGAAAGCTGGACGGTGCCCACCGCGGTCCTGCTGGTGGCCCCGCTGGGCATCCTCGGCGCGGTGCTGGCCAATACCTTCCGCGGCATGGAGCGCGACGTCTACTTCCAGGTGGCGATGCTCACCACGGTCGGCCTGACCAGCAAGAACGCGATCCTGATCGTGGAGTTCGCCAAGGCCAACGTCGAGCAGGGAATGGAGGTGATCGCCGCCACCATGCAGGCCGTGCGCGACCGCCTGCGCCCGATCATCATGACGTCGCTGGCCTTCGGCCTGGGCGTGCTGCCGCTGGCGATCGCCACCGGCGCCGGCTCCGGCGCGCAGCGTGCGATCGGCACCGGCGTGGTCGGCGGCATGGTGGTGGGCACGGGCCTGGGCGTGTTCTTCATCCCGCTGTTCTTCGTGGTGATCCAGAAGATGTTCGGCGGCAGGAACAAGGCCGCCGACGACCGGTCCGCGACCGAAGGAGCCAGCGACCATGCATAGGCACGCGAGTCTCGCGCTGGCACTGGCGGCGGTCCTCGCCGCCAGCGGCTGCGCCACCCTGGTCCCGGCGACGCCGCAGGCGCAGGCGGGGATCCCCGCCGCGTGGCCGATGCCGGAGGTGACGGCCGCGGTGGACGCCGGCGCGGCAGGCGCCGCGCAGGACGCAGCGGCGATGGCCGATGTCGGCTGGCGCGACTTCTTCGCCGACCCGCGCCTCGAGGAAGTCGTCGCGCTGGCGCTGGACAACAACCGCGACCTTCGCGTGGCCATCCTCAACGTCGAACGCGCGCGGGCGCAGTACCGGATCCAGCGCGCCGACCGCCTGCCGTCAATCGGCGCCGAGGCGATGATGGAGCGCGTGGGCGGCGACATCCCGGCCAGCGAGCAGTACACCGCGGGCATCGGCCTGGCCGCGTTCGAGCTCGACCTGTTCGGCCGCGTGCGCAACCTCGGCCAGGCGGCGCTGCAGCAGTATCTCGCCACGGAGGAGGCGCAGCGCGCGGCGCAGCTCTCCCTGGTGGCCGAGGTCGCCGGCGGCTGGCTGGCGCTGGCCGCCGACCAGGAGCAGCTGCGGCTGTCGCAGGCCGCGCTCGACACCTACCGGCAGACGCTAGAGCTGAGCACGAAGCGCCACGAGCTGGGCGCGACCTCCGCCCTGGAGCTCGAGCAGGTACGCACCCAGGTCGCGAGCGCCCGCGCCGACGTCGAGCGCCTCACCGGCCAGGTCGCCCGCGACCGCAACGCGCTGGACCTGTTGGTCGGGACGCAGCTGGACGCTTCGCTGCTGCCCGACGCCAGCGTGGGCCCGGTGACCGGGCTGGCCGCGGTGCCCGCGGGCCTGGACGCACGGGTGCTGCTGCGTCGCCCGGACGTGATCGCCGCCGAGCACCGCCTGCAGGCCGCAAGCGCCAACATCGGCGCTGCGCGCGCGGCCTTCTTCCCCTCGATCACGCTGACCGGCAGCATCGGTTCGGCCAGCGACGAGCTGTCCGGGCTGTTCGACGGCGGCACCCGCGCCTGGAGCTTCATTCCGCGGCTCAACCTGCCGATCTTCCAGGGCGGCCGGCTGAAGGCCGCGCTGGGCATGGCAACGGCCGACCGCGACATCGCCCTGGCGCAGTACGAACGGGCGATCCAGGCCGGTTTCCGCGAAGTCGCCGACGCGCTCGCGCTCTCGGAGTCGCTCGCAAGGCAGGTGCAGGCGCAGCAGGAGCTGGTCGAGGCCGCGACCCGCGCCGAGTCGCTGGCCCGCGCCCGCTTCGAGGCCGGCTTCGACAGCTATCTTTCGCAGCTCGACGCCCAGCGCACCCTGTACGGCGCGCAGCAGGCGCTGGTGGCCACGCGGCTGGCCGAGCAGGCCAATCGCGTGACGCTCTACCGCGTCCTCGGCGGCGGCTGGCGCGAGGACAGCGCCGCCGTCGCGGGGGTGGCCCGCATCTGATCGCCGGCGCCCCCGGCCCGGTTCGGCGACTGCCCGGCGTGGCTGCCGTAGGAGCAGCTATAGCTGCGATTGCGTCGGATGCGGCGACTCCGCCGGGTCCGGGATCTCGATCGCGGCCATGGCCGCTCCTACAGGGAGTCAGCGCGATCAGGTGGAGTGGTCAGCGTCGTCGTCGCCGCCGCCGCCGTCGGACGGCCGGGGCAGGCCGAGGTCGCTGGGTGCCTGCGCGGCGCCGGTCGTGCGGACATGGGCCTCGTGCGCGCGCTGCAGGTCGTGCTGCAGCACGTCGGGCCGCCTCACCATCGCCTTGAAGCGCGGCTCCAGCGCGTCCACGCGCTGCTGCGCGCGGACCAGCTCGGCGAACACCGTCCGGCGCAGCACCGGCGCCGCGTCCTCGCGCAGCGACAGGTAGTCGGCCACCTTCTGCCGCAGCGCCGACACCGCCACCCTGGCCTTGCCCCGGGGGCTCCACAGCGAAGCCACCACGGTCACCATCAGGATCGCGACGATCACCACCAGCGAGGTCCAGGTGCTGATCTCGATCACCGGCACCGGCTCGCCGTCGTTGATGAAGGGCAGGTTGTTCTCGTGCAGGGCGTGCAGCACCAGCTTGACGCCGATGAAGCCCAGGATCGCCGCCAGGCCGATCGACAGGTAGACCAGCCGCTCCAGGAGGCCGCCGACCAGGAAGTACAGCTGGCGCAGGCCCAGCAGCGAGAACGCGGTCGCGGTGAAGACGATGAAGACGTTCTGGGTCAGGCCGAAGATGGCCGGGATCGAGTCGAAGGCGAACAGGATGTCGGTGCCGCCGATGGCGAGCATCACCAGCAGCATCGGAGTGAGCGCGCGCTTGCCCTGCCAGGTGGTGAACAGCCGGTCGCCGTCGTAGTGCGGGCTGGAGTGGAACACGCGCCGCACCAGGCGCACCACGACGTTGGGGCGGTCGTCGTCGTGGCCGTCGGGGGCGAGCAGGTTGCCCGCGGTCACCAGCAGGGCGAGGCCGAACAGGTAGAAGACCCAGGCGAAACGTTCGATCAGCGCCGCGCCCAGCAGGATGAACACCGTGCGCGCGACCAGGGCGAAGGTGATGCCGAACAGAAGCACCTTCTGCTGGCTTTCGCGCGGCACCTGGAAGCTCGACATGATCACCAGGAACACGAAGACGTTGTCGATCGACAGCGCCTTCTCGGTGATGTAGCCGGAGAAGTACTCCGCGCCCATGTCGGCGCCGCCCCAGGTCCAGACCGCGACGCCGAACAGCAGGGCGATGCCGACGTAGAGCGCCGACCACACCGCGGCCTCGCGCAGGCCCGGCGCGTGCGCCTTGCGGACGTGGAAGAAGTAGTCGAACGCGAGCAGGCCGGCGATCAGGGCGATCGTGACTTCCCAGACGAAGGGGGTGGTGGTCGGCATCGGCATCCGGTGGATGGTGATCGCGCGAGTTTCCCACGCTTGGCGTCGCCTCCGGATGAGGGGGCGCCGCGGAAAGCGTTATCCATGCGTGAAGGCGCGCACGGGACGGGCGATATATTCCGCGGCCAGATCCCGCGCCGGCCTCCCCCCTTGCACCGAAGACGACTCCTGCTGGCGGCCCTGTCGCTCCCGGCGGCCACGCTGCTGCGCGGGCGGGCGGCCCTTGCCGGAGCCCACGGCCCGACGGGCGCCGGCGCCCCCGGCGGCGCGTTCGACGAGCGCACCGTGCCCGCGCTCGCGGCCGCGCTGGCGGCGAACGCCTACCGCCCGCCGGCGCGCCGGCTGCCCGCGGAGCTCGCCGACATGGGCTACGACCGGTACCGCGACTATCGCTACGACGCCGGGCACGCGCTGTGGCGCGGCCAGGGCCGGGGCTTCGAGGCGCAGTTCTTCCACCGCGGCTACATGTTCCCGGAGCGCGTGGACGTGCACGTGGTCGAAGGCGGGCGCAGCCGGCCCTTCGCGTACTCGCCGGATCTGTTCCGGTTCGAGCACGGGGCGCCTGCGCCGGCGGCGGGGGAGGACCTGGGATTCGCGGGCTTCCGGCTGCATGTGGCGGGGGCGGATCGCGGCCATGGCCGCTCCCACACCGCGCTTGCGGGCATGGACGAGGTCGCTGCGTTCCTGGGCGCGAGCTACTTCCGCGCGGTGGCGCGCGGGCTCGGCTACGGACTGTCGGCGCGCGGACTGGCGCTGGGCAGCGGCGACCCGGGGCCGGAGGAATTCCCGCTGTTCCGCGCCTTCTGGCTGGAGACGCCGGCGCCCGGCGCGGGGCAGGTGGTGGTGCACGCCCTGCTCGACTCGCCCAGCGTCGCCGGGGCCTTCCGCTTCGCGATCACGCCGGGCGAGGACACCGTGTTCGACGTCGACGCGCGCCTGTATCCGCGCGTGGCGCTGGCCGCGGTCGGCATCGCGCCGCTGACCAGCATGTTCGAATTCGACGCGGGGGACCGCGCTGGCATCGACGATCCCCGGCCCGCGGTGCACGATTCCGACGGCCTGGCCCTGCTCGCCGGCAGCGGCGAACAGGCCTGGCGGCCGCTGCGCAACCCGCGCACGGTCGAGCACAGCGGCTTCCAGGACCGCGACCCGCGCGGTTTCGGGCTGATGCAGCGCAAGCGCCGGTTCGAGGACTACCAGGACCTGGAGGCCGCCTATGAAAAGCGTCCCGGCTGCTGGGTCGAGCCGCTCGACGCCTGGGGCGCGGGCGAGGTGCACCTGGTCGAGATCCCCACCGCCAACGAGTACGCCGACAACATCGTCGCCTTCTGGCGCCCGCGCGCGCCGCTGGCCGCGGGGCGCGAGCACCGCTGGCGCTACCGGCTGCACTGGACCGCGGCGCACCCCTGGAACCCCGGTCTCGCGCGCGTGGCCGCCACGCGCAGCGGGGCGCTGGACCGCGCGCCGGGGCGGCAGTACCTGGTCGACTTCCGCGGCGGTCGCCTCGAGCGCGCGGGCGATGGCGCGGACGTGCGCGTGCGCGCCGAAGCCGGTGCGGGCGCGCTGCGCAACGCCGTCGTCTACCGCAACCCGCAGGACGGCGGTTGGCGCGTCGGCTTCGAACTGGAGCCCGGCGACGCACCGGCGGTCGAGATGCGCCTCTGGCTCGAGGACGCAGGCGGGCGGCTGACGGAAACCTGGCTGTCGCGGTGGACGCCGTGAGCGCCGGCCCGCAGGCGGCGGAGGCCGCCACCGCGCACCGCGTGCTTCCGCCGCTGCCGCCGGAGTCGCCGCTGGCGATGCCGGTGCAGTCGCTCGACCGCGGCATCCTTGCCGACCCCCCGCGCCCCACCACGCCGCCGAACATGCCCTGGCGGCGCTTCGCGGTGATCGGCGCCGCCGTGCTGCTGACCGCGGTCGCGACCTACCAGCTGTGGTGGCTGCTGCGCGGCGACGGCATCGATCCCCTCGAGGGCACCCTGCTGGTGCTGTTCGTCGCGCTGTTCGCGTGGATCGTGCAGGCCTTCGTGGGCGCGATCGCCGGCTTCGTGCTGCTCCTGCAGCGCCGGCCCCTGCGCCTGGGCATGCAGGTGCAGGGGCCGCTGCCCGTGGTGGCGACGCCCACCGCCCTGCTGGTGCCGGTCTACAACGAGGATCCCATGAGGCTGGCGGCGGGACTGCAGGCGATGCACGAATCGCTCGCGGCCACCGGCCAGCTCGGGCGCTTCGACTTCTTCGTGCTCAGCGACAGTCGCCGGCCCGCGGTCCAGGCCGCCGAAGCCGACGCGCTGGCCGCGCTGCGCGAACGCCTGGGCCCGGGCGCGCGCGTCCACTACCGCCTGCGCAAGGACAACCACGAGCGCAAGGCCGGCAACATCGCCGACTGGGTGCGGCGCTGGGGCGGCGCCTGGCCGCAGTTCCTGATCCTCGATGCCGACAGCCTGATGGACGGCGCGACCCTCGTGCGGCTGGCCGCGGCGATGGAGCGCCATCCCGACGTCGCCCTGATCCAGACCCTGCCGGTGATCGTCAACGGCAGCACCCTGTTCGCGCGCATGCAGCAGTTCGCGGGCCGCGTGTACGGGCCGGTGATCGCCTACGGGGTGGCCTGGTGGCACGGCGCCGAGAGCAACTACTGGGGCCACAACGCGATGATCCGCACGCGCGCCTTCGCCGAATGCGCCGGGCTGCCCGAACTGCGCGGGGTGAAGCCCTTCACCGGCACCGTGCTCAGCCACGATTTCGTCGAGGCCGCGCTGATGCGACGCGGCGGCTGGGCGCTGCACATGATCCCGGGCCTGCCGGGCAGCTACGAGGAAGGCCCGCCTTCGCTCACCGACATGCTGGTGCGCGACCGCCGCTGGTGCCAGGGCAACCTGCAGCACGGCGCGGTGCTGCCCGCGCGCGGCCTGCACTGGGTAAGCCGCTGGCACCTGCTGATCGGCATCGGCCATTACTTCACCGCGCCGATGTGGGCGATGCTGATGATCATCGGCGTGGCCATACCGCTGCTGCACGCCGGTTTCTCGTGGGGGCAGTTCTCGCTCGCGGGCTTCACGCCCACCCGCTACTGGCGCGAGCAGGACGGCGCCCGCTTCATCGGCGTCTTCATCGCCACCATGGCGATGCTGCTGGCGCCGAAGCTGATGGGCTGGCTGGCCACCGTGGTCGATCCGGCCATGCGCCGCGGCTGCGGCGGCGCGTGGCGAAGCTTCGTCGGCATGCTGCTGGAAACCCTGCTGGCCGCGCTGATGGCCCCGGTGACCATGTGGGTGCAGTCGCGCGGCGTGGCCGAGGTGCTGGCCGGCAGGGACTCCGGCTGGGAGTCGCAGCGGCGCGACGACGGCAGCCTTCCGCTGCGCGAACTGCTGCGCCTGTACGGCGGCATGAGCCTGGCTGGCGTGGTCGCGGGCGTCGCGGCCTGGATGGTGTCGCCGGCGCTGGCCGCCTGGATGTCGCCGGTGGTCCTGGGACTGGTGCTGGCGATCCCGATCGTCGCGCTCGGCGCTTCGCGCGCGGCAGGTGGGTGGCTGCGCCGACGGCGCATCTTCGCCACGCCCGAGGAGCTCGACCCGCCGCCGGTGCTGGTGCGGGCCACCGCGCTGCGCGCTGCGCTGCCCGGATAGCGCACGCGGCCCGCGTGGGGCGCCATGCATAATGGCGCGCCAACCCCACGGAGTTCGCAATGCTTCTGGACTGCATCGAGCGCGAGACCGGGCCCGATCCGGCCTGGAGCATCGTCTGGCTGCACGGCCTGGGCGCCGACGGCAACGACTTCGTGCCGATCGTGCCCGAGCTGGTGCGCACGGGATGGCCGGCGCTGCGCTTCGTGTTCCCGCACGCGCCGGTGCGCCCGGTGACGATCAACAACCGGGTGCCGATGCGCGCCTGGTACGACATCGTCGACATCGACCTGGCCAACCGCGCCGACGAGGCCGGCGTGGCCGAATCCGTGGCACAGGTCGAGGCGCTCATCGCGCGCGAGGTCGAACGCGGGGTGCCGCGCTCGCGCGTGCTGCTGGCCGGGTTCTCCCAGGGCGGCGCGGTCACCCTGGCCGCGGGCCTGCGCAGCCGGGAGCCCCTGGCCGGGCTGGTGGCGCTGTCGACCTACGTGCCTTCGGCCCGCGGGGCGCGCGAGGCGATGGCCGCGGATGCGGGGCGCCAGCCGGTGTTCATGGCCCACGGCACCCAGGATCCCGTGGTTCCCTTCCAGGCCGGGCAGCAGAGCGCGGCGCTGCTGCGGGAGCTGGGCTTCGACGTGGAATGGCACGGCTATCCGATGCCGCATTCGGTGTGCGCCGAAGAGATCCGCGACCTCGGCGACTGGCTCGCGCGGCGCTTCGGCGGCTGAGGGCGACCGGGCGCCGCCCGGGGCGGCGCGCACGTGGCCGGCGCCGCTGGCGCGGGCTACTATCGCGGCAGGCCGGAGCTGCCTGCCGGAGACGGGGAGGAGGACGCCGTGAAGGTGGTCATCGCCGACGACGAACCGCTGGCCCGCGAGCGCCTGCGCGCGCTGCTCGCCGCGCATGCCGACATCGACGTGGTCGCCGAGGCGGCCGACGGGCGCGCCGCGCTGCAGGCCTGCGCCGAGCACGAGCCCGACCTGGTGCTGCTCGACATCGCGATGCCCGGCATCGACGGCCTCGAGGCGGCCCGGCACCTGGCGGCGTTCGAGCCGCGTCCGGCCGTGGTCTTCTGCACCGCGTACGACGCCCATGCGCTCTCCGCGTTCGACGCGGCCGCGGTCGACTACCTGGTCAAGCCGGTGCGCCAGGAGCGCCTGGACGCAGCGCTGGAGCGCGTGCGCACCTTCACCGCCGGCCTGGGGCAGGGCCGAGGCGGCGACGGCGCGGGCAAGCGCCGCACCCACCTCTGCGCGCGCCTGCGCGGCAGCCTGCGCCTGATCCCGATCGAGGAGGTGCGCTACCTGCAGGCGGACGAGAAGTACGTGGTGGTGCACCATGCGCGCGGCGAGGACCTGATCGAGGAATCGCTGAAGTCGCTGCAGGAGGAGTTCGGCGACCGCTTCCTGCGCATCCACCGCAACTGCCTGGTCGCGCGCCACGAGCTCGTGGAGCTGCGGCGGGACCCGGGGGGCCACGTCCAGGCGATCCTGCGCCACGGCCCGCAGCCGCTGGAGGTGAGCCGCCGCTGCGTCGGGCCGCTGCGCGACGCGCTTCGGCAGCTGTAGCCGGGCCGTCCTGGACGATAATGGCCCCATGGCCACCCTCCGCATCGCCACCCGCAAGAGCCCGCTCGCCCTCTGGCAGAGCGAACACGTCGCCGGACTGCTGCGCGCAGCGCACCCGGGTCTTTCCGTGGAACTCGTCCCCATGTCGACCCGCGGCGACGAGGTCCTCGACCGCTCGCTGGCGGCCATCGGGGGAAAGGGCCTGTTCCTCAAGGAGCTGGAGCTGGCGATGCTGCGCGGCGAGGCCGATTGCGCGGTGCATTCGCTCAAGGACGTGCCGATGGAGGTCGACGCGCCGTTCGCGCTGCCCGCCTTCCTCGAGCGCGCCGACCACGCCGACGCCTTCATCAGCAACCAGTTCGCCGGTTTCGAGGCGCTTCCGCCGGGTGCCTGCGTCGGCACCTCGTCGCTGCGGCGCCAGGCCCAGCTGCGTGCGCTGCGCCCCGACCTGGAGGTCCGCGACCTCCGGGGCAACGTCAATACGCGCCTGGCCAAGCTCGACGCGGGCGAGTACGACGCCATCGTCCTGGCCTGCGCCGGACTGGCGAGGCTGGGGATGGGCGACCGGATCCGGGCGCGCCTGGACGCGCCCGGCTGGCTTCCGGCTCCGGCCCAGGGCGTGATCGCGATCGAGTGCCGCGCCGACGACGATCGCGTGGTGGCGCTGTGCCGCGCGCTCGACCATGCGGCCACGCGCACCTGCGCCGCGGCCGAGCGCGCGCTCAACCTGGCGCTGCACGGCAGCTGCCACGTGCCCGTGGCGGCCTTCGCGCACCTAGACGGTGGCCGCCTGCACCTGCAGGGCCTGGTCGGCTCGGCCAGCGACGGCCGGGCGGTGCGCGCCGAGGCGACCGGTGGCGCCGCGGACCCGGACGCGCTCGGGCGCGCGGTGGCGGAACGGCTGCTGGCAGGCGGCGCCGGGGAGTTCCTGCCCGGGCACTGACGGCGGTGGCTAGAACCGGTAGCGCAGTCGCAGCGAGCCCTCGGTGTCGGTGGCGCCGCTGCCACCGTTGCCGGCGCTGTCGTGGCGCAGCTCGAAGTTGGAGTGCAGGGTCCACTGCGGAAGCAGCTTCAGGTCCAGGCCGATCACCTGGCGCGTGGTCGTGTTGAAGCGCCCCGTTTCCACCAGCAGGTTCTGCGTCAGCAGGGCGCGGTCGGCGATGTTCCGGCGCAGCTCGAGCCGGCCACGGGCAATCGGGCCCTCGACCGCCGTGCCGAAGTCGGCATAGGGCTGCAGCCGGTAGCCCGTGCCGAACTCCAGCTTCACCTCGGTATCGGGCGTGCGCACCGCTTCGTAGCCGAAGCCGGCGGTGAAGCGCGAGTGGCTGCCGTGCGTGACCCGCCAGTCGCGGCGCGAGGCCGGCGAGTACAGCGGATAGCGTCGCGCGGCGATCGCGGGTAGGCGCATGGGCACCAGCGGATCGACCTCGCCGGGGACGCGCGGCGTGGCGATGCGCGTGAATCGCGTCGGCGCGGACCAGCCCGCGTCGGGGCACTCCAGGCGGTAGCAGGGGCGGCGCAGGTCGGCACGACCCGCCGCCAGCGCGACCACCGCCGGCTCGCCCGGGGAATCGGGCAAGGGCTGGAGGAACACGGGCGGTGCGGCGAGGGCCAGCCAGAGGGCCGCGAGCATGCGCTGTGGCTCCGGTGGAAAGCGGTGACCGGGCCATTATCCGGGCCCGCGCCCGCGGTTCCAAGGCGCGGGCGGCAACCGCGTTCAGTAATAGGCCGTGACCACGTGCCGCGCCTGGGCGAAGAACAGCCAGCGCTCGACGAACGCCCCGGCCAGCAGCCCCGCCGCGGCCAGCCCGGCCGCGGCCGGCGTCGGGAGCCAGTCCGCACGCACCAGCAGCAGCGCCAGCAGGGGCAGCGCCACCAGCCCGCCCGCCACCGCCAGGCGCAGCAGCGACGCGTGCCGCCGCGCGAGTTGGAAGGCCATCTCGCGGGTGATGAAGTTTTCCTCGCTGTGCGGGCGCTCGAAGACCCGCACGTCGCGCCCGGGCAGGCCGACCGCGGCTCCCGGCGCGGCCGGTGCCGGCGCGGCGTCGAGGTCACGCCAGTAGAGCCACTTCACCGCCGCCAGCACCGCGCCGAGCAGCGCGAGCACCTGCAGCAGCCCCGACAGGTCCTGGCCGCGGAGCAGCACCGCGGCGAGCACCAGCTGCAGCGCGAAACCGGTGATCAGGGCGAACAGCAGGTACACCGGCAGCACCACTGGATGGCGCCAGGCCGGGATCGGCCTGAGGGAGGCGTAGATCATCGCGGTGCAGGCCACCGTCGCCACGGCCAGCAGCGCCGCGAGCAGGCCCAGGCCGGCGAGCAGCGGCGAATGCGCCGCTTCCGGCGGCAGGCGCAGCAGCACGGCCACGACCGCAAGCACCGGCAGCGGAGTGGCGACGGCCAGCACGCCTTCGCGCGACAGCCACGAGCTGCGCCACTGGCCAAGGGCGCGCCATGCCCGCGCGGGCCGGCCGAGGTGGGCCAGGGAGCACAGCAGGCCCAGCGTCGACAGCAGCAGGCCCAGTCCCAGGCCCCAGAGCTGCATCGGCTGCAGCGCCGGCGACAGTCCACCTCGCATCGCCAGCACGGCGACGGTCAGGGCGGTCCAGGCGATCAGTCCGTAACCGGCGCCCGACAGGGTGGTGAAGAAGATGACCGAAAGGGCGGGATGCATGCGTCAGCGCCTCAGGATCCGGTTGAGCCAGTGCAGCGGCGACGCGGCCCGGGTCGGGGCGTCGCCTGCGTCGCCGTCGGCGTCGCCGTCGCCGCCATCGCGCCGCGGACGCGGCGGCAGGTAGCGGTTGACCGGCTGGTAGCCAAGCTCCGGCATGAGCGCCACGCCGTCGCGCGACGCGACCAGGCGCGACACGTCGGACTCCGGGTCGCCGAGGTCGCCGAAGTGGCGCGCCCGGGTCGGGCAGGCCTGTACGCAGGCCGGGACGCGCTCCGATTCGTCGAGCTGCTCGTTGTAGATGCGGTCCACGCACAGCGTGCACTTCTTCATCACGCCGTCGACCTGCGAGTACTCGCGGGCGCCGTAGGGGCAGGCCCAGCTGCAGAGCTTGCAGCCGATGCACCTGTCCTCGTCGACCAGCACGATGCCGTCCTCTGCGCGCTTGTAGCTGGCGCCGGTGGGGCAGACGGTGACGCAGGCGGGCGTCTCGCAGTGCAGGCAGCTGCGGGGAAAATGCAGGGTCATCGCCGGCTGCCCGGTGGACGGCGATGCGGCGACCTCGTAGCTGTGCACGCGGTTGAACCAGACGCCCTGCGGATCCTTGCCGTAGGGACGCTCATCGACCAGCGGGCCGGCGATCCCGCCGGCGTTCCACTCCTTGCAGCTGGTGGCGCAGGCGTGGCAGCCCACGCAGGTGTCGAGGTCGATCACCAGGCCCATCTTCCTCGGCGATGGCGGCGGCAGGTCGGTCACGGCAGCTCCCTGTGGCGCAGCCTGCCGCTGCCGAACAGCAGGGCGGCGATCGAGGCCAGCAGTCCGAAGGCCGCGCGCCAGCGCGGCGAGGGCGGGTCGAGCGGTCCCTGTGCGAAGGGCGCCATGATCGAAGGGTCGACCAGCGCCCAGGCGCAGGCGATCGCGCCGGCAAGGCCACCGGCGACCATCAGCGCGGCAATGGACCGGTGCAGGATCTTCATCCGCTGAAAGGGAAGTGGCGGGGAATCAGGATCACGGCCATCACGATGAAAATGACGTTCAGCGGCAGGCCGACTTTCACGAAGTCGCTGAAGCGGTAGCCGCCGGCGGCGTAGACCATGGTATTGGTCTGGTAGCTGATCGGGGTGGCGAAGCTGGTGGACGCGGCGAAGGCCACAGCCACCAGGAAGGGCTTGCTGTCCAGGCCGAGCGATTCCGCGGTGGCGATCGCGATCGGCACCACCAGCGCGGCCGACGCGTTGTTGCTCATCACCTCGGTCAGCAGCGAAGTCATGATGTAGATCACCGCGAGCGTCGCCACCGGGCCGAAGCCGCCTACCAGGCCGATGGAGAAGTCGGCGACCAGCGCCGCGGCGCCGCTCTTCTGCAGGGCGATGCCCAGCGGCAGCACGCCCGCCAGCAGCAGCACCACCCGCCAGTCGATGGCCGCGTAGGCCTCCTCGGGCTGGAGCACGCGCAGCAGGAGGAGCATGCAGCAGCCGATGATGGCCGCGGCGACGATGCTCATCAGGCCCGCCGCGGCGACCGCCACCACGGCGGTCAGGATGCCCAGGGCCAACAGCGAGCGGCGCAGCGAGGTCCGCGCCTGCTCGCGCTGGCCCAGCACCACCAGTCCCGGGTCGGCGCGCATCAGCTCCAGCGCACTCCCCGGTGCATCGAGCAGGAGCACGTCGCCGACGGCGAGCGGGACATGGTCCAGCGGCTGCCGGATCGCCAGGCGGTGCCGGTGCAGGCCCTGGACGCGGGCGTGGTACATGTGGGCGAAGCGGAGGCTGGCCAGGGTGTGCCCGACCAGGTGCGAGCCGGGGGCGACCATCACCTCGGCGTGCACGCGCTCGTGTTCGCCGTCTTCCGCCTCCTCCCCGGGCTCGCCGTCGACGTGCAGGTGGCGCAGCTTGAGCTTGCGCCGGGCGGCCTCGATGTCGTTCCAGTTGCCGCGCAGCAGCAGGCGGTCGCCGGGCGCGATCTCGGCGGCGCGCGGCGAGGGCACCGCGGCGCGCGCGCGGAAGACCTCCAGCAGGACCACGTCGCCGCTGTCCTCGGGCAGCAGCTCCGCGCCACGCTTGCCGATCGCCCCCGACTTTCCCGGCACCAGCAGTTCGGCGACGTAGCGCCCGGCGTGGCCGCTGTCGGCCTGCTGCGGAACGCCGAGGTCGGGCAGCAGGAAGCGGCGCGCGATCATCATGTAGACCGTGCCTGCCGCCACGAAGAGGATGCCCAGCTGGCTGAACTCGAAGATGGTGAAGCCGGCGTGCCCGGCCTGCCGCGCCATCGAGTCGACCAGCAGGTTCGTCGAGGTGCCGATCAGCGTGCACACGCCGCCGAACTGGGCCGCGTACGACAGCGGGATCAGGAACTTCGACGGCGGCAGGTTGTTGGCCACCGCCGCGGCGATGACCAGCGGCAGGAACACCGCGACCGCCGCGGTGTTGTTGATGAACGCCGAGACCGCCGCGGTCAGCAGCATCAGCACCAGCGCCAGCAGCCAGCCCCAGCGGATGCGTGCGATCGCCTCGCCGAGGCGGTTCAGGGATCCGCTCTGCTGCAGCCCGGCGCTGAGCACGAACATCGCCGCCACGGTCACCGTGGCCGGGCTGCTGAAGCCCGAGAGCGCCTCCTCGGTGCTGACCAGGCGCAGGGTGAGGAGCGCGGCCAGCGCCAGCATCGCCACGACTTCCGGCGGCATCTTCTCGCTGACGAACAGCGCCACGGCGCCGGCCAGCACGAGGAAGGTGAGGAGCATGTCCGGCGTCATCGCGGCCGGGTCCCGTAGCGCAGCGGGCCGGCGGGGGCCTCGCCCAGGTCGAGAACCGGGAACCGCGGGTGCGCCTCCGGCGTGCCATCGCCGGCGCCGCCGGTCTCGTCCGGTTCCGCGCGCCGCAGGCCCACGCGGAGGTCGAACCACGCCGCCTGGCCGGTCACCGGGTCGGCGTTGGCGTAGTCGCCGCGCGGGGTGATGTCGGAGATCAGGTGGTTGAGCAGGAAGCCCTTGCGGCCCTCGGGTGCCCCGGCGTCCAGCCGCCACGCGCCGCGCCGCTTCCCGATCGCGTTCCAGGTCCAGACGGTGTCGGGCTGCACGTTGCCGGCGAACTTCGCCTGCACCGTGATGGACCCGAGGTGCGAGGACAGCACCACCCAGTCGCCGTCGGCCACGCCGTGGCGGGCGCCGGTGTCGGGATGCATGTACAGCCAGTTGCGCGCTGCGATCTGCCGCAGCCAGGCGTTCTGCGAGCCCCAGGCGTGGTACATGAACATCGGCCGCTGGGTGATGGCATGCAGCGGGAACCGGTCCCCGTCCACCTGCGCCTGCTCGAAGGGCAGGTACCACATCGGCAGCGGATCGAAGTACGCGTCCAAGCGCCCGCGGTGCTCTTCCGGCGGCTGGTGCGCGCCGTGGCCCCGCGCCGCGAGCCTGAATTTCTGCAGGTGTTCGGCGTACATGTGCAGCGTGATGGGTTCCTGGGAACCGATGAAGCCCAGTGCCTGCGCCCACTGCAGGTAGCCGCGGTTGCCCATCTTGAAGTAGCGGGCGTGCTCCGGGACCTCCTCGCGCCAGAAGCCGCCGTTGTCGATGTAGCGCTGCAGCTGGTCCGGGTTGGGCGCGCCCTTGCCGTGGCTCCCGCCGTCCGCTCCGCGCCAGCCCGCGAGCAGGCCGACGCCGGGCGTGCGCTCGTGGCGCAGGATGTAGTCGGCGTAGTCGCGGTACCTGGGCGAGCCATCGGCGTGCACCATGCCCGGCAGGCCCAGGCGCGCGCCCAGTTCGAGCAGCACGGACTGGAAGCCGCGGACGTCGCGCGGGCGGCCGTCCTTGTCGGGCTGCGTCGCCGGATCGAACAGCGGCTGGCGGATCGCGTCCGCGGCGCCGTCGGCGTCGGAGATCGGCCGGTCGAGCATGCTGATCGCATCGAAGCGCTCGAGGTAGGTGGTGTCCGGCAGCACCAGGTCGGCGTAGGCCACCATCTCCGATGCATACGCATCCGAGTAGATGATGCGCGGGATGCGGTACCCGCCGTCCGCGTCCCTGTCGGTCAGCCAGGCGATGGTCTCGCGCGTGTTCATCGACGAGTTCCAGGCCATGTTGGCCATGAACATCATCAGCGTGTCGATGCGATAGGGGTCGCCGGCGTGGGCGTTGCGCAGCAGGGTGTGCATCATCCCGTGCGCGGCCAGCGGGTAGGCCCAGGAATAGGCGTGGTCGATGCGGCGCGGCCGGCCCTCGTCGTCGACCAGCAGGTCTTCGGGCCCGTGCACGAAGCCGAGCGGGCCGGCGTCGAGCGATCCATCCTCGCGCCGGCTGCGGCCCGGGCGGTTGGGCGGCGGGATCGGCTTCGGGTAGGGCGGCTGGTAGCGGAACGAGCCCGGCGCGTCGACCGCGCCCAGCAGCAGCTGCAGCAGGTGCAGGGCGCGGCAGGTGTGGAATCCGTTGGAATGCGCGCTGATGCCGCGCATGGCGTGCAGCGCGACCGGGCGGCCGATCATTTCGGCGTGTTCGCGGCCCCAGGCGTCGGTCCAGGCGATGGGCAGGCGGAGGTTCGAATCGAACGCCGCCTCCGCCAGCTCGCGCGCGATGCGGCGGATGGTGCCGGCGGGGATGCCGCAGCGCTCGGCGACCGCCTCGGGCGCGTAGCGTGGATCGAGGTAGCGCTCGGCCACGAGGTGGAAGGCGGGGACCGCGTGGCGGCCGTCGGGCAGCGCGTATTCGCCGGCGATGGCCGGGGAGATGCCGGGGGCATCGGCGGGATGGAGGGCGCCGCCCGCCGCGGCCTCCGCATCGGCCACCCAGCACTGCGGGCGTCCCTCGCCGTCGCGCACGAACAGGCCGTCCTCCGCACCGCCGGGATCCCGCAGCACCAGCCAGTGCGCGTCGGCGTAGCGCGCCAGGTAGTCCAGGTCGATGCGGTCGGTGCGCAGCAGCTCGTGGATCAGCGCGAAGGCGAACAGCCCGTCGGTGCCCGGGCGGATCCCGATCCACTCGTCGGCGATGGCGCCGTAGCCGGTGCGCACCGGGTTGACCGCGACGATCTTCGCGCCGCGCGCCTTCAGTTTCCCGAGGCCGAGCTTGATCGGGTTCGAATCGTGGTCCTCGGCCACGCCCCAGAGCATCAGGTAGCGGGCGTGCTCCCAGTCGGGCTCGCCGAACTCCCAGAACGAGCCGCCCAGGGTGTACAGCCCGCCGGCCGCCATGTTCACCGAGCAGAAGCCGCCGTGGGCGGCGTAATTGATGGTGCCGAACTGCTGTGCCCACCAGCCCGTGAGTGCCTGCGACTGGTCGCGGCCGGTGAAGAACGCCAGCTCGTCCGGGTTGCGCTCCCGGACCGGCGCCAGCCACGACGTGGCGATCTCCATCGCCTCGTCCCACCCGATCTCGCGGAACTCGCCGCTGCCGCGTTCGCCGACCCGCAGCAAGGGCCTGGTGAGCCGCGCCGGCGAGTGGTGCTGCATGATCCCGCTGGCGCCCTTGGCGCACAGCACGCCCTTGTTCACGGGGTGCGAGGGATTTCCCTGGATGTAGCGGATGCCCCCGTCGCGCAGCCACACCTTGATGCCGCAGCGGCAGGCGCACATGTAGCAGGTGGTGGTCTTGACCTCGTCGCCGGGCGAGGGCGAGGTGTCTAGCACGGGTTCGGCCGGGCGGCGGACAGGCATGGGCCCATTGTGCCCGAGCCACCCCCGCGTGGGAGCGGCCACAGGTGGGAGCGGCCACAGGTGGGAGCGGCTACAGCCGCGATTGCGGCTGCGATGCCCAGTGCATCCCGGGATCGCGGCCGTAGCCGCTCCACGGCAGGGCAGGGGCCCCGGCGGAGCGCGGGTCGGGCAGAATGGGCCGGGGCCGGCGCCGCGCCGGCCGAATCGCTTCCGGGATCGCCATGGACCGTTACGAACGCATCCTCACGCTGCACCGCATCCTCGGCAACGCCCGCTATCCGGTGACCGTCGCCCGCCTGCAGGACGAGCTGGGCTGCTCGCGCGCCACGGTGTACCGCGACATCGCGTTCCTGCGCGACGGGCTGATGGCGCCGATCGTGGGCGACGACGCCGGCTTCCGCTACGACCCCGGGGAAAGCGACCGCTTCGAGCTGCCCGGCCTGTGGCTGAGCTCCGAGGAGCTGCACGCACTGCTGGCGGCGCAGCAGCTGCTGTCGCGCAGCGGCGGCGGGGTGCTGTCGTCCGCGCTGGCACCGCTGCAGTCGCGGATCGAGAAGCTGCTCAGCGACCATGCCAGCGGCAAGGCCTGGCCGGTGGAGCGGGTGCGCGTGATCCCGCACCGCACCCGGCGCCTGGACGAGCACGTGTTCCGCAGCGTGTGTTCCGCCGTGCTCGGCCGCAGGCGGCTGGCCTTCGAGTACCGCGCGCGCTCGACCGACGAGACCACCCGGCGCACGGTGTCGCCGCAGCGCATCACCCACTACCGCGACAACTGGTACCTGGACGCCTGGGACCACGAGCGCGAGGGCCTGCGCAGCTTCTCGGTGGACCGGATCGCGCGCGCGCGCGCCCTCGACGAGGCGGCGATCGACGTCGACGAGGGCGAGCTCGACCGGCACCTGGGCGGCGGCTACGGCATCTTCTCCGGGGAGCCCAAGGGCGTGGCCACGATCCTGTTCAGCGCCCGGGCGGCGCGCTGGGTCGCCGACGAGCACTGGCACTCGCAGCAGCAGGGGCGGCACCTGGCCGACGGGCGCTACGAGCTCAAGGTGCCCTACAGCGCGCCGCGCGAGTTGCTCATGGACGTCCTGCACTACGGCAGCGACGCGGAGATCGTCGAGCCGAAGTCGCTGCGCGAGCAGGCGCGCACGCTGCTCGAGCTCGCGCTGTCGAACTACGGCCGCTGACCGGCCGCCGGGTCAGCGCCCGGGCGTCGGGATGGCCGCGGGCTCGAAGCCCAGCAGGCCTTCCTGCGCGGGCACCTGCGGCACCCGGCGCAGCTTGTCGGTGTTGACCCCGTGGCTGCGGATGCGGCGCTCCAGCTCCAGGTAGGCCTCGTCGCCGACGACCTGGGCCCTGGTCAGGATCCAGGCGTGCTCGCGCGCGGGTGAATCCAGCAGCATCCAGCTGCCGTCGGCCGCCGTCTCGAGCACCCGCAGCCGGGTCGGGAGCACGCCCCAGGCGCGCATCTTCCACAGGCGGTTGCCGGGGCCGTCGCGGCGCGCGACCGAGGTGTCGGTCTCCGACGGCTCGGCGAAGCCCTCCCGCCAGCTCCGCGTGACCGTGACCCGGTCGCCGCCGCCGTCGGCGAGGTGCAGGCGCGAGGCCACCCGGCCACGCTCGCCGAACCACGGAATCCGAGCCGCCACGTACCAGTCGCCGAGCATCGCCTCGAGGGGTGGCGTCGTCGCTTCGGCCGTGCGGCGGGCCTCGTGGCCGCCGGCGCCGGCCGCCAGCAGCAGGCACAAGGTGGCTGCGCAAAGGGCGAGGGCAAGGGCGGGGACGGGGGCGCGGCGGGCGGGCTGGGTCATCGCAGGGTCCGTGGTGCCGCCGCAGCGTGGCAGCGGGCGTGGGAAGGCGGCGTCAATGCGGGTCGCAGTCCTTGAGATGGCGCCGCCGCAGTCTGGCACCGATCCAGGAGGAACATCATGACAGCACCCCGCCACGCCGGTTTCCCGTCGCGCCATCGCCCGCACGGCCCCGGCCCCGACTGGCCGCTCAGGCTGGTCGTGGCACTCCTGTTCCTGGGGGCGATCGCCATCGCGTCGCTGCCGCAGGCCCGCGCGGCCAGCGCCGCCTTCGGCTGGCTGCCGCTGTGGCTCGCCGGGCTGCCGGCCACCGCGTGGCTCGCCCTCGCCGGTGCCCGCAGGCGCACCGCGACGCCCTGAACACGACCTTCGGCCCACCTCCCGGGCCCGGTCGCTGTGATAGCTTGCCCGGCCATGTCCGAACCGCCGGAGTCCATCGCATGCCCAAGCTGCCACACGCCTGCCTGTTTGCCGCACTTGCCGTCGCGTCCTTCGGCGCGCTCGCCGGCGAGGATGCCGAAGTGACCGATCCGCATCAGTGGCTCGAGGACGTCGAGGGCGAACGGCAGCTAGCCTGGGTCCGCGAGCAGAACGCGAAGACCGAGGCCGAGCTGGCCGGCACCCCCGCCTTCAAGGCGCTCGAGGCCGAGCTCCTCGCCATCTACGACTCCGACGACAGGATCCCCGGCGTCTACAAGCAGGGCGACTGGTACTACAACTTCTGGCGCGACAAGAACCATGAGCGCGGCATCTGGCGCCGCACCACGCTCGAGGAATACCGCAAGCCGCAGCCGGAGTGGGAAACCGTGCTCGACCTCGACGCGCTGAACAAGGCCGAGGGCGAGAACTGGGTGTGGCATGGCGCCAACTGCCTGCGCCCGGAGTACACCCGCTGCCTGGTCGCGCTGTCGCGCGGCGGCGCGGACGCCGACGTCACCCGCGAGTTCGACCTGACGACGAAGCAGTGGGTGGAGGGCGGCTTCTTCCGCGAGGAAGCCAAGGGCGCACTGGGCTGGATCGACCGGGACACGGTCTACGTCTATACGGATTTCGGCGACGGCACGATGACGAGCTCGGGCTACCCGCGCATCGTCAAGCAGTGGTCGCGCGGCACCCCGGTCTCGTCGGCCACCGTGGTCTACGAGGGTCGCCCGGACGACATGTACATCGCCGCCGCGCACGACCACACGCCCGGCTTCGAGCGCGACTTCGTGATCCGCACGATCGCCTTCTACAACGACGAGCTGTACCTGCGCAACGCCGATGGCTCGCTGACGAAGGTCGACGCGCCGAACTCCGCGCAGAAGTCGGTGCAGCGCGAATGGCTGGCCCTCGAACTGCGCGAGCCCTGGGAGGTCGACGGCAGGACCTACAAGGCGGGTTCTTTGCTGGTGACGAAGTTCGACGACTTCATGGCCGGCAAGCGCGGGTTCGAGGTTCTGTTCGAGCCCACCGACACCACCTCGCTCGCGGGCAGTTCGTTCACGAAGAACCACCTCGTGCTCAACGTGCTCGACGACGTCAAGAACCGCTTGTCCGTACTGACGCCCGGCCCCGACGGCTGGACCCGCAGCGAGCTGGCGGGCGTGCCCGAATTCGGCACCGTCTCGGCGCATGCGGTGGACAGCGATGAATCCGACGCGCTGTGGATGACCGTCACCGACTACCTGACCCCGACCACGCTGATGCTCGGCAGCGCCGCCCCCGGCGCCGGCGCGCCGGAGGTGCTGAAGACCCAGCCGTCGTTCTTCGACGCGTCCGGGCACGTGGTCGAGCAGCACTTCGCGACCTCGAAGGACGGCACCCGCGTCCCGTACTTCCTGGTGCGCCCGAAGGACGCGAAGGCCGACGGCAGCAATCCGACCCTGCTGTACGGCTACGGCGGCTTCGAGATCTCGCTNNGCCTACGAGGACTTCGCCGCGGTGGCCCGGGACCTGATCGACCGCGGCATCACGTCGCCGGAGCACCTCGGCATCCGCGGCGGCAGCAACGGCGGCCTGCTCACGGGCAACATGCTGACCCAGTATCCGGAGCTGTTCGGGGCGGTGGTGATCCAGGTGCCGCTGCTGGACATGCAGCGCTACCACAAGCTGCTCGCGGGCGCGTCGTGGATGGCCGAGTACGGCAACCCGGACATCGCGGAGGAGTGGGAGTTCATCCGCACCTTCTCGCCCTACCACCTGTTCGACCCGGCGAAGGACTACCCGCCGACCCTGATCCTGACCTCGACCCGCGACGACCGCGTCCACCCCGGCCACGCGCGCAAGATGCACGCTCTCATGACCGCGGCGGGCAAGGACGTGCGCTACTACGAGAACATCGAGGGCGGCCACGGCGGCGCCGCCAACAACCGCCAGGCGGCGCACATGGACGCGCTGTACCTGACCTTCCTCTGGCAGCAGCTCGGCCGCGGCGCCGAATGACGGACCGACGGGGCGCCGCAGGGCGCCCCGTTGCATTGCAACCCCGGGGACCCCATCCATGAAGACCCTTGCCATCGCCGGCCTCCTGCTCATGACCGCCACCAGCCACGCCGCCACGCCCGTCCCGCCGGACGTCGAGAAGCGCGCCCACGAGGTCCGCGCCCCGCACGGCGCCGTGCGCCAGGACGAGTACTACTGGCTGCGCGACGACAGCCGCGAGGACAAGGCGATGCTGGCGTACCTCGAGGCCGAGAACGCCTACGTCGACCAGGTGATGGCGCCGCTCAAGCCGCTCGAGGACGCGCTGTACGACGAGTTCGTCGGCCGCATCAAGCAGGACGACGCCAGCGTGCCGTTCCGCGACAGGGGCTGGTGGTACTACTCGCGCTACGAGACCGGCAAGGACTATCCGGTGTACGCGCGCAGGAAGGACGCCGGCGGCCTGGGCGCCGTGGAGATCATGCGCCTGAACGAGGCCGGCGACTTCGCCGCCGAGCAGGTGCTGCTCGACGTCAACGCCATGGCCGAGGGCAAGGACTACTTCAGCGTCGGGGTGTACGAGGTCAGTCCCGACAACCGGATCCTGGCCTGGGCCGAGGACGACGTCGGCCGCCGCCAGTACACGATCCGCTTCCGCGACCTGGAGACCGGCGAGGTCTTCCCGGAATCGATCCCCGGCCTGTCCGCGGACATGGTCTGGGCCGACGACAGCAGGACCCTCTTCTACGTCGAGAACGACCCAGCGACCCTGCTGTCCGTGCGGGTGAAGAAGCACGTCCTCGGTACCCCCGTCGCCGACGACGTGCTGGTGTACGAGGAGCACGACGACAGCTTCTACATGGGCCTTGACCGCACCCGCGACGACCGCTTCATCTGCATCGGCGTGGAGAGCACCGTGTCCAGCGAACTGCGCTGCACGCCGGCCGCGGACCCGGGCGAATTCACGGTGCTGGCGCCGCGCGAACGCGACGTCGAGTACGACGCCGACCACTACGACGGACGCTGGGTGATCCTGACCAACGCGCCCGATGCCGCCGGCAACAAGGCGCCGAACTACCGCATCGTGACCGCGCCCACGGGCGCCACCTCGCGGGAGCAGTGGGAAGAGTGGATCGGGCACCGCGACGACGTGCTACTCGAGGGCTTCGAGCTGTTCGAGGGCTTCACCGCCATCGTCGAGCGTTCCAACGCGCTGGAGCGGATCCGCCTGCTCGGGCCCGATGGCGGGGACGAGTACGTCGCCGCCGACGAACCGGCGTATTCGATGGGGCTTTCGGTCAACGCCGAGCCCGGGACGCAGTGGTTGCGCTACGGCTATACCTCGATGACCACGCCGGGCACCACCTTCGAGCTCAACGTCGCCACCGGCGAGCGCCGCCTGCTCAAGCAGCAGCCGGTGATCGGCTACGACCCGTCGAAGTACGCCACCGAGCGCACCTGGGCCACGGCCCGCGACGGCACCCGCATCCCGGTGTCGCTGGTCTACCGCAAGGGCTTCACGAAGGACGGGACCGCCGCCCTGCTGCAGTACGCCTATGGCAGCTACGGCATGTCGATGGACCCGGGCTACAGCCTGACCACCACCAGCCTGCTGGACCGCGGCATGGTCTACGCCATCGCGCACGTGCGCGGAGGCCAGGAAATGGGCCGCAGGTGGTACGACGATGGCAAGCTGCAGAACAAGATCAACACCTTCACCGACTTCATCGACGTCACCGACCACCTGGTGGCCGAGGGCTGGGCGGCGAAGGACCGGGTGGCGGCCTACGGCGGCAGCGCCGGCGGTCTGCTGATGGGCGCGATCGCGAACATGGCGCCGGAGAAGTACCGCCTGATCCTGTCGCAGGTGCCGTTCGTGGACGTCACCACGACCATGCTCGACCGCAGCATCCCGCTGACCACCAACGAGTACGACGAGTGGGGCAACCCCGAGCGCAAGGCCGACTACGACTACATCGTGCGCTACTCGCCCTACGACAACCTCGAGGCCAAGGCCTATCCGGCGATGTTCATCGGCACCGGGCTGTGGGATTCGCAGGTCCAGTACTGGGAGCCGGCGAAGTACGTCGCAAGGCTGCGCGACCTCGACACCTCGGATGCCCCGGTGCTGTTCCGCACCAACATGGACGCCGGCCACGGCGGCAAGTCCGGCCGATTCCGCCGCTACCGCGAGCTGGCGGAGATGTACGCGTTCATGCTCGATCAGCTGGGCGTGGCCCCTGGGGTGCCGGCCAACTGACGCTGCCATCCTGTGGGGGCGCGCATCGCGGCTGTAGCCGCTCCTGCAGGGTCTTGCGGGACTGCGGCGATGTCCACAGGCCTTTGTGGGAGCGGCTATAGCCGCGATGGTGTCTCACTGCAGCCGGCATCGCGGCTGTAGCCGCTCCTACAGATACACCGCGCGGCAGGCATGATGTCGGGATGGAAGAGAAGTCCCGCACGAGGCGGCACGGGGCGTCCACGCCGGCGCCCGTGGCCCGCCGCCGCTTCCGCTGGGCCTGGTGGCTGCTGGCGTACGCCGCGCTCGGCCTCGGCCTGCTCGGCGTGGTGCTGCCCGGGCTGCCGACCGTGCCCTTCATCCTGCTCTCGGCCTGGGCGGCGGCCCAGGGCTCGGAGCGGCTGCATCGCTGGCTGCTGGCGCATCGCGACTTCGGGCCGATGATCCGTGACTGGCACGAGCACGGCGCCGTCACCCGGCGCTCCAAGTGGCTTGCAACCGGCGCCATGCTGGCATCGGCGGCGCTCCTGCTCGTGCTGGCGTGGGCGACCGGCTACTCGCGCTGGTGGGCGGTCGCGCTGCCGATCGCCTGCATGGCGATCGTGGGCACGTGGCTGTGGCTGCGGCCCGAGCCGCCACCGCGCTAGACGCCGTCCACCGGCGCGGTAGACTGCGGCACATGGACATCCGCCCGCTGCTGCCGCTCGCCCTCCTGGCCTCCGCACTCGCCCTTTCCGCCTGCGGCAACAAGGGTCCGCTGGTGGCGCCGCCCCCTCCCGGGACGGAGCTGCCGGACGCCGACGCCACCGACGACGCCACCGGCCCGGACGGGGACGACGAGCCCGCCGACCGCGCGGACGATGACGGTGATGGCGCCCGCTGAGCAATCCGCGGCGGCCCCGGCGGGGCTGCGCTTCAGCAAGATGCACGGGGCGGGGAACGACTTCGTGGTCCTCGACCTGCGCGACGGCGCCGCGCCGCCCGATGCCGCGCTGTGCCGGCTGCTGGCCGACCGCCACCTGGGCGTCGGCTGCGACCAGGTGCTGACCATCGCGCCGCCCCGCAGCGCTGCGGCGCTTGCCTCGTACGGGATCTGGAACGCCGATGGCTCCGCGTCGCGGCAGTGCGGCAACGGCGCGCGCTGCGTCGCCGCCTGGCTGGTGCGCGACGGAGTGGCCCGGGGCACGTTCTTCCTCGACAGCCCGGCGGCGACCCACCGGGTGCGCGCGCTGGAGGACGGGGAATACGAAGTGGCCATGGGCGAGCCCGAGTTCGCGCCGGCCCGGATCCCGCTGGCCGGGTTCGACGCCCCGTCCGACGCCTACGGGCTCGAGCTCGACGGGCGCGTGCTGCAGGTCGGCGCCGTGTCCATGGGCAATCCGCACGCGGTGGTCGAGGTCGACGACGTCGACGCCGCGCCGCTGGCCGCGACCGGCCGCGCGCTGCAGCGGCACGCCGCCTTCCCGGAAGGCTGCAACGTCGGCGTCGCCCAGGTCGTGGACCGCGGGCGCATCCGGCTGCGCGTGTACGAGCGCGGCGTCGGCGAGACCCTGGCCTGCGGCAGCGGCGCCTGCGCGGCGGTGGCGGTGCTGTCGCGCCGGGGGCGCGTGGATGCCGCGACCGGCGTGGAAGTGGCGCTGCCCGGCGGCACGCTGCGCATTTACCATGGACGCGACGACGGCCTGCGCATGGCGGGGCCGGCGGCGTTCGTCTACGAAGGGGCATTCATCGCATGAACGAAACGATCGAGAAGCTCGGCGCGCACGAAGTCGCGGCCTGGCTGCGCCGCCACCCCAGGTTCCTGCAGCAGTTCCCGGACCTGGCCATCAGCATGGTGGTGCCGCGGGAAGACGGCCCCGCGGCCTCGCTGGCGAGCTACCAGCTCGAGGTGCTGCGCGACAAGAACCGCGAGCTCTCGCGCCGGCTGCAGGACCTGTACGCGGTCTCGCAGGAGAACGAGCGGCTGGCCGTGCGCACGCACCAGCTGACGCTGGCGCTGATGCGCCCGGGCAGCGCCGCCGGGGTCGTGCGCGCGATGGTGGCGACCCTGGCCGAGGACTTCGACGGCGACATCGTGCGCGTGGTGCTGTTCGATCCGGTGCCCGGCCTCGGCGACGAGGAGTGGCTGCAGGTGGTGCCGCGCGACGACGCGCGCCTGCGGCCCTTCGCCGACTGCATCCGCGACGGCGAGCCGCTGTGCGGGCGCCTGCATCCCGACAAGCAGGCCATGCTCTACGCCGCCCGCGTGGACGAGGTCGCCTCCACCGCGCTGCTCCCGATCGAGGGCGTGGGCCTGGTCGCGGTCGGCAGCCGCGATGCGAACCGCTTCTACCCCGGCATGGGGACGCTGTTCCTGCGCATGATGGGCGAAGCCTTCGCCGTGGCGCTGCTGCGCCACCGCGACGACTGAGCGGCGCCGAGCCGCGCCCGGACGGCCGCGTGGACGCAGCCATGCATCCCCGGGTCGCGGCCTTCCTCGACCATCTCGGGCTCGAGCGCAGGATGTCGGCGCACACGCTGGACGCCTACCGGCGGGACCTGGCCGCGCTGGCGGAGTGGGCGGTGGGCGCCGGCCACCCCGACCTGCTGGCGCTGGACAGCGCCGCCATCCGGGCCTTCGTCGCCGCCGAGCACCGCCGCGGCCTGGCGCCCAGGAGCCTGCAGCGGCGCCTGTCGGGCTGCCGCAGCTTCTTCCAGTGGCTGCTGAAGCACGGCGTGGTCGCCGCCAACCCCGCTGCCGGCGTGCGCGCCCCGCGCGCCCCGCGCCGGCTGCCGCAGGTGCTGGACGTCGACGAGGCCGTGGCGCTGGTGGAGGTGCCCACCGACGCGCCGCTGGGCCTGCGCGACCGGGCCCTCCTGGAGCTGTTCTATTCCTCGGGCCTGCGACTGTCCGAGCTGCGCATGCTGCGCTGGAGCGACCTGGACCTCGACCAGGGCCTGGTCACGGTGACCGGCAAGGGCAACCGCCAGCGCACGGTGCCGGTCGGCTCGCACGCGTGCCGTGCGCTGGCCGAATGGCGCGCGGACACCGGGGCCGCGGCCGACGCCCCGGTGTTCCCGGGCCGCGGCGGCGGTCCGATCAGCGCCCGTGCGGTGCAGCTGAGGCTGCGCGAGCTGGCGCGCCGGCAGGGCCTGTTCAAGCGCGTGCACCCGCACCTGCTGCGGCACTCGTTCGCGAGCCACGTGCTGGAGTCCTCGGGCGACCTGCGCGGCGTCCAGGAGCTGCTGGGCCACGCCGACATCGCGACCACCCAGATCTACACCCACCTTTCCCGGGGAC
>LSQX01300839.1_pt1 | contig 27396 bp, 28 predicted proteins | sample 654561 | NCBI WGS metagenome assembly LSQX01 (sample SAMN04489861, study PRJNA283612) | anaerobic digester metagenome | isolation source: 4 biogas reactors fed with cattle manure at either 37C or 55C with and... | place: Denmark: Kongens Lyngby | collected 2014
CCTCGGGATGATTGTCTGCAATAGCGTTGGCTATGCTCTTGAGCAGCATGGTTTTACCCGTTTTGGGCTGCGAAACTATAAGACCGCGCTGGCCCTTGCCTATGGGTGAGAAAAGGTCTACCACACGGCAGGAAAGGTCGTTTTTATAAGCGTTTCCTGTGATATTGAATTTTTCCTTCGGGAAGAGAGGGGTAAGGAAGTCGAAAGGTACGCGGTCGCGGATGAATTCCGGCTTGCGTCCGTTCACGAGCTTGATTTTCACCAAGGGGAAGTATTTGTCACCTTCGCGCGGGGGCCTTATCTCACCGGTAACGGTATCGCCGTTTTTAAGGGCGTTCTGCTTGATTTGCTGTTGCGAAACGTAAATGTCATCCGGGGAATTGAGATAATTATAGTCGGATGAGCGGAGGAACCCGTAGCCGTCCGGCATAAGCTCCAATACGCCTGTAGCCTCTACAGTTCCCTCGAATTCGGGAGCCTTGGGTTTCGGGCTCTTATTGCTTTTACCTTGTTGCGGACGTGGTTTCAGATACTCGCTTCGGGCCTCATCCAATTGCTGGCGTGCCGTCTCGCGTATTTGTTCGCGGTTGAGTTGGCGGGCTTCTTCAAGGTCAACAAGTTCCGCATCATCTTCTATATCGAATAAATCAAGCTCTTCCGGTTTGCCGGCGACAAGGCTTGCGTCGTCCTTTACTTTTTCTGCCGGCTCTTGCTTTGTCTTTTTAGCATCTGCTGTCGTGCTTTTCTTGGTGCGGCCGCGGGTTGTTACGGTTTTTTCGGCCTTGGCAGCCTCGCTTGCAGGTTTTTCTGCTGTTACGGGCTTTGATGAAGCGGATTTGCTTTCCTCTGCTTTTTCAGATTTTTCAGACGTAGTTTTTGCATCAGCTTTAGCGGCTGTGGATTTTGCGGCTGGTGCTTTCGTATCAGTTTTCGCAGCAGTGGATTTCGTGGCGGCAGCTTTTGTTTCAGCAGGTTTAGCTGTTGAAGCTGCGGACTTGGCCGTTGAAGTTTTTGCAGCAGTAGACTTGCTTGCCGCAGGCTTTGCCGTCTTGGATTTGGGAGCGGCCGCCTTTGAATCCTCTTTTGCATCTGCTTTGTCAGCGCCTGCTTTTTCCTCTATGGGCTTGGCCGGCGCGGTTGCAGTCTTTTTGGGACGGCCCCTACGGGCCTTGGTCGCTTTTTCTACCGGTTTTTTGGCTTCAGCAGCGGCCTCAGCATCCAAGATAGCATACGCAAGGTGCTCGTTGTCCAAAGATTTGATTTTCTTTATTTCTAATTCGCTGGCTACGGATTCGAGCTTTTCTCTATCCATCTTGCTCAGCTCTAAAAGGCTGTGTGTCATTGAAAAATAATTAAGATAAATTTGCTTCCGACCGGAAGTCGGCACAAAGATAAGAAAAATATTTCAACTATACTCTTTTTATTAATCTAAATGCAACTCATAAGAGGCGATTTCGAATTCGCGCGTATCTCCCATATGCTTGCCGATATCATCCGAAATCTTTATAACCTTCTCCCAAGGGTCCTTTGCGCTCATGCGGCAGCGGCTTAATTTCATCACGATATTGGCTTTCTCGTAAGATTCTATCCCGGGGTCGCAGGTGATATTGGTGCCTATGCCTGCACTTACCTTTATCCTCCCCCTGAAATAATCCGCCACTTTTTTATAGCGCGGGAAATCGAGGGCATTCGAGAATACAATTATCTTGCTCGAGGGATCAATGCCAAACTCTTTAAGACGGGCTATTACGGCCTCCCCCACTTCTATTTCATCACCGGAGTCCTGGCGGAAGCCGTCCAAGAGTTTCGCCTGCTTCATAGTGAGGGTGCGAAGGAAGCTCACTGTAGTGAAAGTATCCATCAGCGCAGTTCCGAGCGCCCCGTCGTAAACCTTAATCCAATTTTCCAGGGAAAGATAATTGGCTCTTTTATAACCGAATACCCCGCTATGGAACATAACCCATTCGTGAGGGAAAGTACCTATGGGCGTCATGCCGAATTTCATGGCAAAATAAACGTTTGATGTGCCGGCGCAATACTCGGGGCATTTTTCTTTGAGGCGCGCCACAATATGCTCGTGCAGTTCGGAAGAAAACCTGCGGCGGGTACCGAACTCGCTGAAATACAGCGCATTGTCGTTGGCGATTTTAAGTTTTTCGTCCAAGATGCCAAGTGCAGTTTCCAAATTCACCTTCACCCCTTTCACGCGGTTGCGGAGTTCGGAGACTATCGCCAATACAGGCACCTCGTATAGGGTAACCTTATATAAATAGTCGGTAACATCAATTTGCAGATGCCCCTCCTCATCCAAATATGCATTTATCTTATCCGCCTTGAAGCGGAAGCTGCGAAGCCATTCCCAATAATTGCGCGAGATGTATTTAACATTGCAGGTAAGATATTCGAATTCTTCTTCGTTAAGGGATAATTGAGAGAGCTTTTTGAATTCTTCTTTGAGGGTGGCCAAAAAAGACTCGTCATATACTTCGGCAGCTCTGTCGTTGAACTTGAATGTGCCCTCCGCCAAGGGGTATAAATGGAAATAGGCGTTGGAGGTGCTGAACTTGTAAAGGTCGTTATCAAGAATGCTTAGAATCATAATCTGCGGGAAGCTTTTAGCCCTCAAATTTAATGATAATTTTCGTATCTTAGCAAAATGAAGCATTTAGAGGATACAATCTGCGCTCCGGCCACATCGATGGGCTCCGGAGCCATTTCTATAATCAGGGTAAGCGGTAAGGATGCGCTTGAATTCACCGACAGCGTAATCTCCTTCAAAGATGGAAGCGCACGCTCTTCTCAGGGCTATACCATCAAATACGGCGTAATCCCCGAAGTAGATGAGGTGTTAGTGAGCATCTTCCGCTCCCACCATTCCTATACCGGAGAGGATTCAGTTGAAATTTCCTGCCACGCCTCGCGTTTCATAGTCTCCAAAATTTTGGAATTGCTGGTAAAGGCCGGCTGCAGAATGGCAGAGCCGGGGGAATTTACACGCAGGGCCTTTATTGCCGGAAAAATGGATTTGGCGCAAAGTGAAGCAGTCGCCGACCTTATAGCCGCAGAATCCGCCGCCTCTCATAAAGTTGCCTTGGGGCAGCTGAAAGGAGGATATTCCAAGGAATTGAAAGAGCTTCGCGAAAAACTTATAGAGCTGGCATCTCTGATGGAGTTGGAGCTCGATTTCAGCGAGGAAGATGTGGAATTTGCGAATCGCGGGCAATTGCAGGAGTTGCTTTCAGCCGCCATCTCCCGTATAGAAAAGTTGGTGGATTCCTTCCGCTCGGGAAATGCCATTAAAAACGGCCTGCCGGTGGCGATAGTAGGAGCCGTGAATGCCGGTAAAAGCACCCTGTTGAATGCCCTTTTGGGTGAAGAAAGAGCCATTGTGTCAGATGTTCCCGGCACTACGCGCGATACCATAGAGGAAACTCTGAATTTGGATGGCGTGCTTTTCCGCTTCATCGATACCGCCGGCATCCGCGAAAGCAGCGATAAGATAGAGAAGATAGGAATAGAGCGCTCCTATTTGAGCATTTCCAAGGCCGAAACGGTGATTGGCGTATTGGATGGATGCATACCTTTTGATAATCTGAAAAAAGATTGCGCCGCCATAGTGGCAAGGGTCTCCCCCGATAAGACTTTGCTCTTGGTGCGCAACAAGGTGGATGCCTACGATAAGATAGAGCCCGAAAAATTCCCCACCAAGGACCGTTCCTATACTATTCTACCGCTTAAATATCCTGCCTTCGGGACTTATGATATAGACCCCGAAACCCTTACGGAGCGGCTTGCGGAATACTTGGTTTCAAAAGAACTTGAAGTGCCCTCCGGCTTTTCCATTTTGGATATTTCCGCCAAAACAGGTGAGGGGCTCGATGAACTTCGCAGACGATTAGTGGGGAGTTTGGAGGGGGTGGCCGATAATGCGAGCGCCACGCTGGTCACCAACCTACGCCATTTTGAGGCCCTTGAGCGTGCCCTTTCCGCCTTGCGTCAGGTTTCCATAGGCCTCGACCGCAAAACCCCCACCGACCTTGTCGCCCAAGACCTTCGCGAAGCCATCTACGAACTCGGCACCATCTTCGGCGCCGTCACCACCGATGACCTGCTCGATACCATTTTCAGCCGGTTTTGCATCGGGAAGTAAACTACTTGATATTCAAAGACTTACAAAGATAGCTAAAAGTATTAATTTAAGCAAATTATACGGCATAATTTGACGTTACGGTTTATATCGATGTACGTCAGAATATGGCTATTGTTGTAAAAATTTGTTGCCCTCTTGTTGCCCCGGAGGAATCCATCTGTGAAAATCTCACTCAGTGTGTGAAAATGTCTTCACACTTTTTCCTCATTTTACACACCGTTACCCATGTTTTGGCACGTTCTAAAAATCTCGCTAAGCACAAAACATGGAATTCACGAAGGTCTGCAAAAACTGCGGAAAGACATTCTTGACGGATAACCGTCACAAAATCTGCTGCTGTTACAAATGCCGGTCATCTTACGAGAAAATGATGAAGCGGTTAAACAGCCAGTCATCAGAAACGGCCGCGTCTCCCGTCGAGGGGAAGGCTGTAAAGAAGCTCCTCTCCCCTTCTCAGGTAGCAGATTATTTATGTGTCTCAAAAAAGACAGTCTATAATTACATAGCAAGCGGAGTCATTGCTTGCATTGAGCTTCCTGGACGGAAGATGATAAGCCGTGACCAACTGGATTCTCTTTTCAAAAACAGCACCCAGAAGGTACCTATTGCCATAAACTTCAATGATTACATCACCTTCTACCAGATGTGTGACGAGTATCATTTCAGCTATAATTATGTTCGAAATGTATGCAAGGAACAGGGACTGAAGCCGATTATCAGAAGTTCAATCAAATACTACAAGAGGGATCTGGTCGCTGAAGCCTTTCTAAAACACGGCGAAATTGTGGCCGCTGCAAAGGCCGAAAGGCAGAAGGAATATGCTCGCCGGAAGGAAGTCCGGAAATCCAAGGAATACATAAATGTGAACGAGGTTGAGCACTCAACGGATGAGTACAGCTTTGCCGAAATCATGAAGATTTACCATCTGGACAGGAACCAGGTGTGGACATTTGCGCACAACAACGAAGTTCATACCCGTCATGTAGGACGCTTTGTTCTTTTTAACAAGAAGGAGTTTGACGAAATATTCAGTGTTACTCCCCCGTTTGATTTTTAGACTCTACTTTCACTCTATTCTTACTCTACGCATATACAGGCAGCGGTTTTTCTTAATACAATTGCACTATGATAAAAGTTACACTCAGAAAACGACTCAAGAAAGATGGTATGTATCATTTCTTTCTTGACTTCTACCCACCCTATTTCAATCCGAAAACGAGGACAACCAAACGTCAGATGTTCTTGAAGGAGACTGAATATCCTCATCCCAGGACTGCTCTGGAAAAGAAGCACAACAAGGATAATTATGAAATGGCTATGGCCATCAGAGATAAGACGGCTCTCGATCTTAGGAACAAGGAACTGGGGCTGTTCAATGAAGATGTGCTTCTCGGTGATTTTGTGGACTACTTCAACAGGTATGCAAAGGACAGAAATCCTAAATCTCACGGAGCATATCTCCAGTTCTATGAATATGTGCACGGGAAATGCCGTTTCCTTGATATCACAGAAGAGCTTTGTAACGGGTTCAAGGATTATCTTCTCAATGTCGCTAAGATGAAAAGACCAGGACGTGAGAAAGAACCATTGCACCATAATACGGCAGCGGCTTACTATATCCAGTTCATCTGCGTCCTGAATGCTGCTTTCAGGGATAAGCTGCTGAAGGTAAAGATCACAGACTATCTGGATGCTATAAAGACAAAGGCTACGCACAGGCCATATCTGACAATGTCGGAGGCAATAAGACTTCACAACACTCCTTGTCGATACGAAGTTCTAAAGAGAGCTTCTTTCTTCTCGATACTGACCGGACTCCGTATTAGTGATATCCTTGATCTGAAGTGGGAAGATATAAAAGTCGCCCCGGACGGAGGCCCTTGCATAATTAAAGTAATACAGAAGACTCAAGAGGAAAAGATTGTATATATCAACGAGGAGGCTCTGTCATACTGTGGTGAGCCATTTGAATCAGGCCCAGTATTCTATGGACTTAGAAAGGAAATGACCCATAAGCCATTGAAGGACTGGTTGAAATCAGCCGGTATAGAAAAGGAGTTTTCTTTCCATTGCTTCAGGCATACATTCGCTACGCTCCAGCTTCTTGGTGGAACTGATATATATACGGTATCCCACCAACTTACTCACGCCTGCTTGTCAACAACCCAGATATACGTCAGCCTAGTTGACAAGAAGGGCCGGGAATCAGCAAATGCGATAACTTTCCTTCCCCATCATGAGGAACCGGATGAACAATAATCATGAAAAGATGGCAATAGAGTTAAAACAGACCTTATATGGCTCATCTGTATATAGACTGAGCTTGACATATAATCCTCCTGTTGTAAGTAACAAGACGGGGAAACCTGTATATGAGGAAATGCTGAAACTCTCCATATACAGGAAGCCGTCCACGCCCCGGATGAAACTTTTCAATCAGGAAAATATGGAACGGGCGGGCAAGATTCTAAAATACCGTGAGGGGCAGATTCAAAGGGGGGGGAGATCAAGATACTGAAACTGCCGCAAGGAAGTAATTTCGTATCATTCTACCGCCAGATTGCCGAAGCAAAGACTTCAAACTATAAGGCATCATTTCTTAAGTTCTCTGACTTCTGTAACGGCATTATGCCATTTGAAAGGGTCTCTCCGGAGTTGTTCCTGGAGTATAGAGATTACCTGAAGAAGGCAACTGATATTGAATCGGAGGTTTCTCTTGCGCAGAAGACCGCCAAACAGTATTTCAATCAATTCCGATATGTCCTCCGAGAGGCATTCAAGGCTGGATATCTGGCGGAAGACCTCCATGACTGTGCAGAAATGCTAGGCGCGGAAGAGCAGGAAGAAACGCTTATAACAGTAGAAGAACTGGCATATCTTATGACAGTTCCATGTGAACACGAAGATATACCCAGAATGTGCTTTTTTATTGCTCTGACTGGCTTTCGATTCGGTTTCCTTATGAAACTCCGGTGGGAGGACATAATATATACCAAAGACCATCGGCAGTTCATCATGACAAAAGTCCAGAGGACAGGGCGGAATGATGTGCTTTACATCAGCAATGAAGCAATGAAACAACTTGGCCGCAAGAAGAAAACAGGACGCGTCTTTTCCGATAACGGAAGACAAAATCTCAAGTTCTTGCACAGGTGGCTTAAAAGTGCCGGACTTAGGTCGGAACTCACCTTCGAAAGTTTCAGACTATATATTCCAAGACTACCCAGACCCACGCAGTTCCTTAAATGAATTGCAGGTAAAGGTATTATTCCTTATATTTGTAACACTTTAATCAAATCAAAAGCAAGCCATGAAAGAACTTGTAGAAAAAATCAATGCTCTTTGCGATGCTTTTAAAGCAGACGCTGAGAAGGCTGTAAACGGTAACAAGGCAGCTGCCGCTCGTTGCCGCAAGACAACTCTCGAACTTGAGAAACTCGGCAAAGAGTTCCGCAAAGCCTCTATCGCAGAGACAAAGTAAGAGACAAAGACCTCTCTTATACGCAAGACAAGCCATCCTTTCGGGTGGCTTTAATTTTTGTTCCCCTTTATGCCGAACTGTTTTTTCAAGGACTTAGCAATATCCTTTCGCCGAAAGATTCGGCCTAGAAAGCATAATTTTTTAAAAACTTTCACTTATATCTTCCTCTGCCGTTTTTTGGCGTTCATGTGCGCTTTCTTTGCATCCAGAAACAAACAAAATCAACATTATGGAGAAAATCAATTTTTGCGAGGGTGTGGTTGCTCAGATGATGGAGAGCGAGGCATGGCAGGAACTCTCCTGCAGCATCAACTGGAACGAGACCTAGCTGGAAAAGTACGCGGACAAGCTTGACTGGGAAAAAGTAAGCCGCAACGACAACATGTTATGGACGTTCTCTATGTTAGAGAAATTCAAGAACCGCATCAACTGGAGGGCACTTTCAGAGAGTATCAAACCGAGGTCTTTCTCTACTGCCTTACTGGAAAAGTACGCAGACAAGTTGGATTGGAGCGCTATTTCAGAAAGCAGCGAACTGACTCCCGATTTTGTCGAGAAGTACGCAGACCGCCTGAACTGGTCCAAGATTATCGACAACTGGCATTTCTGCGATGATTACGGCACGGAAGCTTTTTTGAAGAAGTATCAGGAGCGGATCCCTTCAGGGCAGTTCCATGATTCAAATCTCTGGAGAAGTCTTTTGGCGAGAAAACAGGATGAAATCCTCTCTCAAATCAGCATGGAATGACAAAGAACGGTCGCCTCGGCGACCGTTTTATTGTATTATAGAACTTCTTCTGAAGAGTTGATTTTTTTGCGATAATCAAAAAACATCTTCTGCCACTTTCTTGCCGAATTACCCCATATCTTTGCAACATGAAAGAAACGAAAAATATTTGCAACAATGGACAACTTCTTGACTGGTTTGAAAACGGAACTCTTGAAATCGTCCTTAAGGAGATTTTTACCTCAGAGCACAATAACCTCTCACAGTCCTTCAGATTCGGCAGCAAGTTCGCCCTCGACTTCCCCTCGCAAAATGAATGGCGCATAACGGCTCCGAATGAGCGCTGCCACGGAAGATATACGCAGATCGCTAGACAGTGGAAAATCAAGCGCTACAACAAACAAAGAATCGCCCGCCTCGCAGAATGGTTATCGGATTACCTCCGGGACTGGTGCCTTGACAATTAAACCATATCAAACATGGAACAAGATAAAAAGTTTACCCGTGAGTTTATTTACAAAACACTCCTCCACAGGCTTCTACGCGCAGCAAAAAGAAATGCAGAAGCGGAACCGTGAATACTATTCAAATGCAGTTGATGTTCTGGAAATGCTTTCTGACGGTTTTGATGGCAGTTGTTCGAAAAACAATTGACTCGGCCGCTATTTTGCCGAAGTGTCCATTACCTTTACAAAAAATATCTTTGATATATGAGACTTGCAATTATCGGGTCACGGGAAATTAGTGACCCAAGGTTTTTGCTGGAGGCATTAAAGTTGATTCCCTGCCTGGAATCCATTACGGAAATCGTCTCCGGCGGCGCCAAGGGTGTTGACTCCCTGGCAAGGGCTTACGCCCAAGAAAATAACCTGAAGTTGACGGAGTTTCTTCCTGATTATGGCCGATATGGAAGAGGTGCTCCCCTTCAGCGTAACACTCAGATTATTGAGTATGCTGATATCGTTCTGGCCATTCCTGTAAAAGGCGGTTCGGCTGGGACTCACGACGGAATCAAAAAGGCAAAAGCACTCGGCAAACGCCTTTATATTCATGAAATCGCCAAACCATCCGCTCCCAAACCGGCGGAGAAAATCTCGCTCAAAACTCCAAAGGTGGAAAATCCATACACCGTTGGTGACAAATTGAGCCACAGTGCCTTCGGAGAAGGTGTAGTCCTGAGTGTTGATGGGCTGATTTTGACCGCCTTCTTCACAACTTGCGGAGAAAAACGCATCAGTTGCACATTCAAAGGGCTCCAGAAAATTGATTAAATAGGTGAATACGCCACAATTTGGCCGAAATAAATTATATTTGTAATACAATCTGCTAAAACAATGGCAAAGAACTATTTCAAATCGTATATCTGGCTTTTGGAAACGCTCCAGAGTCACGGGCATCTCACCCTAAAGGAATTGCAAAGCCTTTGGATGCGTAGCTCAGTCAATGATGAGTATAAGGAACTGGCTCCCAGGACTCTTTCAAACCACATTCAGTCTATTCTTGATGTGTTCGGCATAGAAATTTCTTGTGACAGGAGCGACAACACTTACTTTATCGAGAACGAGGACGAGATTGGAGGTGGTTCGATTCGCAATTGGATGCTGGAGGCATTAAGCCTGAACAGCCTTCTGAATGAAAGCGCCGGGATGAAGGACAGAATCATTTTTGAGAATGTTCCCTCCAGCCAGAAGCACCTTACAACTGTAATCCAGGCAATGCGTAACAATAAAGTCCTGGACGTTATATATAAGAGCTATCAGAAGCAGGAAGAGGAGCAGTTGACACTGGAACCTTACTGTATCCGTGAATTCAAAAACAGGTGGTATTTATATGCCCATAAAGCAGGCATAGAAGGGCCACATATGTATGCTCTTGACAGAATGCTCTCAGCAGAGGTTGGTGAGAAGTCATTCAAGATGCCATCGAAGTTCAGTCCATCAGATTTCTTTTCCGGAGTGTATGGAGTCAGGGTATATCCCGATATGAAGCCTGAGACGGTAATCCTCAAGGCTGCGTCGATGCAGGCGAATTATTTCCGTTCACTTCCACTTCATTCTTCGCAGGAAGAAATCGAATGCACAGAAGAATACTCGATATTCGAGTACTTCCTAACTCCGGACTACGACTTTAAACAGGATGTTCTCTCCTTCGGAACCCGGGTTGAAGTTATGGAGCCCGGACACCTTAGAGAGGAGCTTGGAGAAATAGTAAGAGACCTCGCAGACAGATACAGCAAATAATACCCAAATGAAGCACGAAATGACTATCACGGAAAAATTCGACAGGGCAAAGAAACTTGCCGAGGGCGGAGATCTCAACTCTGGCTTCAAGACGGAAAGCAGAGAGTTTCACTCATATCTGACAAATGATGATTGGGATAAGTTCCTCTCTGTAATGGACGAGAATGTCAGAAATAATCAATATGGAGAAGGGAAAGGCAGCGAATTGAAGGAATACACTAAAAATGGTGTTCACTACCCGCCCAAAATGGCATCGTATGCATCTTCCAGTAGGTTCATGCATGAAATGGGCAAGGATATAGACGGTTTCGAATTCGAGAAGCAACTTGAAACAGGCCTCGGCGGTTATCCCGCCAGCCTTGACGGATTCTTAGAGTCCAAGAATCTCTACGTCGAGGCCAAATGTCATGAGTTCTATTCAAAAACAAAACCTGAGCTCAGAGAAGGTCACAAGAAACTATATGATGCTATCGTCTCAAAACTCGGAACAGAGTCATTCAACTACTGCGCACCTGACGGGGTAGGAGGTAAAGTTTCCTTCGAATGGAAAGGTAAGGACTGCAAAGCCTTTGACTTGAAACAGATGTGCTGCCATCTTTGCGGAATAGCGAACGATGCACTCAAAAAGATCCACGAAGGAGGTTGTCCAAAGGTGAATTTCATCTACCTGATATACCGTCCAACTATGGAGTTACTCGACCGGGTTGAAAAAGAGTTAGATAGGGAGAAGATCAGCGAACTGTTTAAAGAAGAACTGGAAAATGCCGGGAGAATAGACTTCAAGGAGATATTCCAAGCAGTCCTGTCATACTTCAATGTGAAGAAAAATTTCGGCATCCCAGAAGGAAAGCTTATATCCGCAGCTCAGAATCTGACCTTCATGGTCTGCACTCAAGAGGATTTCAAGTCGACCGTAGAAAAAATAGAAGAATGCGCATAATCCAAATCTCCGACACGCACAGCAAGCACCACCTTCTGAAGAACCTTCCGGAAAGTGATGTCCTCATTCATTGCGGAGACTTCAGTGACAACGGCACCGAGGATGAAGTGCTTGATTTTCTGAACTGGTTCATTGAACTTCCTCACCCTCATAAGATCTTCGTCACCGGCAATCACGACTTGTGCCTATGGGATGCTGATAATATTGAAGACCTCCCGGAGAATGTACATTTCCTTCAGGACCGTGGAGTGGCCATTGATGGTGTTAATTTTTTCGGGATTGCCTATAACCATCCTTCAGCAATCATCCCGGAAGGCACAGATGTCGTTGTTACACACGAACCCCCTATGGGGATTCTGGATGAGACAATGGGAATGAACTGGGGTAGTGCAGGAATCCATAAACGAGTGACAGAGGTGAAGCCGAAACTTCATCTCTTCGGTCACGCGCACGAAGCCCACGGAATGATTTCCAAGAAGGGTATAACCTTCTCCAACGGTTCATTACTGAATGATTTGGGAGACATTGTCTACTCCCCAGCTGTTTTTGAAATTTAATTTTGCTTCCGCCGGATTTCTGCGGAAGCATACCATAATTTTGCGACTAATAAAATCGCAGAATTATGAAAAGAATCATCGGTATCCTATTGTCTGTGCTGTGTGTAGCCACAGCCTTTGCTCAGAGCACGAACCCTCTCAACTACAGTGGAAGAATGTTTGTCTCTTCCTATGAGGTTCTTTCTACACCTCGTTATGTTTCCTATGAGGACCATGGTATCCTCAGTTCCGATGTGACAATCCCGGTGACAGAAGTCACAACCTTGCTGTCGGATTTTGAAAACGGTTCGCTTAAAAGCGGGGAAACAGAATACAAGATTAAAGTAACCAACACGAAGAAATACACTCTGACGGATGGCACTTGGGTAGTGGTTATCTATATGGAAGCCATTGACGGTTCTGCCAGATTCGAATATATCTGGAGAGAATACGGCCACGCTTATATGGACACTATCAATAAGCAGGATGATGGTACATACAAGATCATCCGAATGAATCTTTCAAGAAAACCGCAGGCGGCCTCTCCTGATGAAGCCATTATCCAGATGCTGGGAAGCTATGGGGCTTACTAATCTAAGAAATGATAACATGAAAACGGTCGCCGAGGCGACCGTTTCTGCTATAAATCCATAGACATAATGTAATCATTCATAAAGAAGTCCTTTCCTATCGGGAAATCACCTGTTCTTGCCTTGTGCATACCAAGGTGCTCATAGAAAGTCACTGCCTTGTTGTTCCTATTGACATTGAGTTCTATGCGACCAGGGTTGTTGGTGAACTGCTTGACGCATTCAACGACCTTATTGAAAAGGCTACGTCCCAGTCCTGTTCCCTGGAACTGCGGCATTACATATAGTTTCTCCAGATGGAAAAGGTCCCGCCCGTCTTCCTGATGCCCTTCGAAACGGAACGAGACGTATCCTTTTCCGTCTTCAATGTAGAAAAGGTGACCGCGGGAGCACATCTGGCTGGTGAGACTGGCTTCAGAATACATCCAATTCATCATGTAGTCCATTTGCTCAGGGGAAAGGATATCCATATAGGTCAGGCGGAATATGACTTCTGCCATCTGACGGATAGCAGGAATGTCATCTGTTGTAGCCTTGCGAATCACGTTACAAAAATACTCAAAAGAGTCCAATCTTGTACGTGAGATAGGCTATTTTTCTTGGTAGTCGCAAATTTTGCGACACCCGGCTATTTCCCTTTCTGTGCGCTGTTGATGTCCCTTTGATCGATATCAAGGACAAGATTCCTCTGGTCGTCTGATTCATAGAAATAGACACGCAGGATCTGCCCTTTGGAGAGAGTCATCTTGTCAAAGGAGTATACTTCCCTGCTCACTGTACCTGGAGCGGCAGACAGGTTCCCGTATCTGTTGCGGGCAAAGACAGATTTGGGCTGAAGCGCAGTGCGTTCGGCTTTTTTCTTTGGTTCTATGCAGAAAGTGGCCCCTTCTATGCGGTAGTCCGTAGATGATTTGTTTTCCAGGGATAAGGTCATATACAGAACGTCTCCGTATGAGATAATGTTTTCGCATGAAACCCTGATATCATTCTTACAATGGGTGATGTGATACAGACCTTGCTTCATTCCGTAGATTTCCTCTATGGAGAGTGGAATATAATGATTTTGGGATGGCTTAGGACTATTGCTGGAAAGTTGCGGGGGTTGCTCTCCAAGTTTTTTTGAGAAGTCAACAACCAGATTTTTTGGCGAAGGGTCATAGACCACGATGAACGTATGAATCTCTCGGTTTGATTCAATTGCTGTCACGCTGGTCGCTCCCTTGAACGGCTGACAGGCTTTGATTGCAAGAACATTTTTGCTTTGGTCCACAATCATGGCAGCCAGCAGATATGTGTCAGACAGGTCCACGTATGACAAGTCCGATGGGAATATGACGTGTGTGGTGAATGAAGATGACAGCCACAGCGTATCCCTCTGAGCGTAAGACGTAAGTCCCAATGGTAATAGTAACAATAGTGATAAGAGTAGTCGTTTAATCATATTAATTCTGTTTTTTCTTGACAATAAAGAAGTTGTATCCGGCAGGAACAGACACCGTTCTCTCCCCTGTCTTACTTTGAGCAATCGATACGCCGGTATTGACAATCTCCCCCGCCTACTGTCTCCAGCGGATCTTCCACGGTTTTCTTCTCGCTGTTCCACGCAACCTCGCATGAGTCATAATAGTCATCAATACGGGAGTTGCGGCCTATGTTCTTCATGGTATATGCATCACTCTTGGAATCCGGTACATCAGATATCTCCGCATCCGGTAATTCAATGTGTACACTTTGTGATTCCTCTTCGGAAGGCTTGTCCTTACCGTCTTTGCCGACAGACAAGATTACCAGAAGAAGTAGCAGAAGACCTATCACAATCAGGAATATAGCCATGGGTTTTCGCTGCGGCATCATAGCTTATTGGCTTTTCATTATCTGCCATGCAGCATATCCCCCAATGAATATGCATACAAGCACGATTGATAGGAAGAAGAGCATTGCTCTCCGTTTGTCCGACCTGGAGAGGTCAGCAATCAGAGTGTTCCAGAAATCCTTGTCGAATAACCTTTTCATATCAGTTCCTCCTCTGGGTTCCAACAGACTCATTTCTCGTGACGGTGAACTTCTCCACCATCATCCCGTGGGGATTGCTTTGAGACCGTTCTACGTCCGTAAGCTGGCAGCGGCTTTCAAAGGCATACTGGGTGACGTTGCTTTCCCTTACGATATAAATTCGGCCGAAGGTGTGAGCCTCGTAAGGGTACTGCTGCATATTCACCTTCACGGAGTCAACGATCATCTGCTGCGAGATATTGGCAGATACGATTCTCTGATAATAACCCCTCTCAGACAGGTCACGCCAATAATTGTATGCGCTGACATCAGACATGGCCAGTGCCCTGTCCACATTTCTTTTGATGGCATCGGCATTCGGCGAAAGGTTGAACAGGAAATCATGGAACCTTGCGACATGGTCACCGGCTTCAAGATCCCTCTGAACATCATTGTCCGCGGCGTTAGCCATAAGGGCGGTTCCCTTGTCCAGCAGGAAGACTCTTCCGCTAGAAGCTCGGGCAAAGTCAAAAGCCAGATAAGCAGCAACAACAGCAAAGGACAATGCGGCCACAACACACACCATAGAGAGGTTCTTCATCCGGCGGAACGAAGTTTCGATGTTGTTAAAGTACTTGATTACGTTTTCCATAGTAATGTATTAAAATTTAAGAAGTTTACGGGCGGCGGTACGTGTCGGTTGAGAGAGTGCGGAATGAGCATCGTTTGCTCCCGTGGACTCAATAAACCACTGGCATATCTTCGGGACTGATGCGATGGAGACAATGACTACAATCTCATTGGCAATCATCAGCCATTCATCTGCCATTGTGGCTCCGGCGGCGACGGCACTTTGGCTGAACGAAGTGCCAAGAGACATGTTCAGCGCCATAATGAGATATCCAACGGGAATCCACAGGGCAATCTGTATATATCGGGATATCCAGCTTTTGATACCGCCTTCAAATCCCGGCAGAATAGCTAGAGCAAAGATAAACGGTCCAATGACCGACAAGATGGTCAGATACAGCGCTGAGAGCATCTGCTGGACGAATAGGAGGATCTTTGCAATAATCATCAGCAGTCCTCCTATGATTGCCCCGATAGTCATTGTCGAGCAGTTCAGGATATGCATGAGGACTTTCTTGAACCAGAGCTTTATCTTGTAGAAGAATTTCCCTACCACGCTTTTGTCTTCGCTCAGTTCCCTCAGTTCCTTATCATACTCATTATTGATGCCTTTCTTCTTGGACGCTACGAGGTCAAGATTGTTTTTCTGCATCTGTTTCCAATAATTCATATCAACCTTTCCGGCTCCGGCAGCGACTTCGCGTGTGAAGACATTGACAAGGCCGGTGAACGGACGGAGGACTATCGTATTGAACTGGCAGACGAGAATGAGGACTACAAGCGGTCGCAACACACTCCAGTAGGAAGTCTGGGTATTGCCCTGTATGTAGTCGTATGCTAGTTTCAAGACTGAGAAAGCACAGAGTGTAGCGGCCAGAATGACTGCCACATTCGCGAATGTCGGCATCTTGGAATTGACTGTCTTATTCATGAAGGACGACATGGTATCCCATATGGTAAGAGGCATTGCTATCATAATGAACGGAATCCAAAGGTTGATGAAAGGATATTCAGGATAACGACTCCGGCGAGCATGGCTATTCCTATCCTGAGCAGTGCAAGGTCAGCGGATGAATCACCAACCATCGATCCCCTGACATAATGAAGATATCCCCAGGCGGTGCAAGCCGCTCCAAGCAGTCCAAGAAGAAGAGAAATAAGGCCGACAGAACCTCTTGCGGCATTCTCGGGAGTTCCATATTCCTTGAGAGAATCCACATATCCCTGCGAGTCCATATTATTGTCGATGAAGTCCATGAACTGGCAGAATGACTGAGCTTCCATACTGGTCTCCATCTCAATGTCTATCATATCCTCCAAGTTGGCCAGAGAATCTTCCAGTTCCTTTGTAATCTTGTCTATCTCATCCTTCTTTTCCTTTTTGGTAAACCCCAGCGTCTGAAGAATCCTTCTGGCCACTTCCACTGCCTGCTCAGCCTCGTGCTTCGATGTATTGAGATATAGAAGAAGTGTATTGGCCTCAGTAAGGCCATATTTCTTGGACTCTTCGATGTAGGCAGAATATGTCTTTATGGAATTCAGTGTACTGTTGAATGCTTCAGTAAGGCGTTGGAGTGAGCCAAGGTCTTCAAGAACACTCAAAGCTTTACCTCCAATGCCGTCCTCACCGAACACATCATCCACGTACTGCTTTACCCCGGAGAGCTTATCCGTTAGACTTGAAAGCTCTCCCAATTGGTCAATCATGAAATCAATCTGGTCAGCAGCATTGGTCGCCGATGCGGCTATCTGACTGGGGTCGATTACGACCTGCTGGCAGAATGCGTTCTACATGTGGCACAACAGCAAAAGACAGACGATAAAGAATACGGCTCTTTTCATACCTTAACGCTTTTTTGATACTATCTGCCGTATGGCTTCAACAGGGCTGAGCGTCGCTTCGCAGAGTTCAAGGAAGGGTTTCTTCTTCATTTTGTCTGACTCGTATGCGACGGCTTCCTGAGGTGATACTTCGACGGCATATACACCGCTCCGCTTTCCTCCGAGCGTAATGAACAGTTCCTTATACCGAAGTGAAGGGTCAAGACTTCTGTTGATGCTGAGCACAAGACTCCTCTCATGAGGACTCAATCCAAGCAGGTCTCCAATCTCATCGAACCTGTTCTGGTTACCGCTCTGGTCCAGAAGAATCCTTACATCAGAATTCTTCAGGATGGTATCACGTATGACCTCGGATGAGAGGATATCACTTATCTGCTGCGTTACGACGACGGCGCTTGTGCGGAACTTTCGTGCGGTCTTCCACAGTCCGGCCAGATATGGTGCCATCGTCTCGTTGGCAATTGCCTTCCACGCCTCCTCAATGACCATTACTTTGGTCCCTTGCAGTGAGCGCATCTTCACATCAAATGCATTCATGATACAGAGAATGCAGAGGGAGTAGAACTTCGGATCTGCCTGAGAAAGCTGATCCACTTCGAAAACCGTAAAACGGCTGGACAACAGATCCTTTGGATGACGGTCATTCAGAAGGAAGCCGTAGCTTCCATCTTCAGAGTACGGCTGCAGGGCAAGGGCGAAAGCCGTTACGTCAAAGCGTTCGGGACCGACGAGCAGTTCTCCTACATGGTAATTTCCCTCCGTGATATCCGGGGTAATCACCTTTACGATGTATTGGTAGAAATCATCCAGAATAAGCTGCTCGTTTCTCTTTATCTCCCGGGCAAGAAAATCCGAAAGCATCTGGCAGAGTATGGTCGTGGTGTCAGAAGTCCATCCATTTCTAGGGATCCAACAAGTCTTCAGGAACGACAGGAAGAAATTCACAGACGTATTGTCCAGATTAAGATTGCCCTGCTCATCCAGCCAATCCTCGCATCCGAGGAACGGATTGAAGCTCAATGGGTGCTTCCGATCCCACGAGTAGTAAAAACCGTCTTTGCCGCCGGATTCTTCGCGTATGACTGAACATAGTCCCTGATAGGAGTCACCTGCATCAATCACGAACAGGATTTCACCGCTGTCATAGAGATTACGAAGGATGCAGTTCGTGGAAAAGGACTTGCCGGTTCCGGAAGCTCCCAGGATAAAAGCATTAAGGTTGCCGATCAGTCCTTCAGACATAGCCCGCTCCTGAAAATCCAGAGAAAGCGGTATGTGGCGAAAACGGTCACACAGTTTGAACTTGCCTCCGGAGATCCCGGTCTCGAAAGTCTCATATATTCCTAGTGCGAGTGCGCTTTTCAGTTCCATAAGCATAAGATTATCCTCGCCAAGTTCGCAGCCTGCCCCGGGTATTCCGGAATACCACAATACAGGCATATCGCAGGTGTTCTGGAGACCCGTAATGCCTAGAGGGCTGAGGGCAGCGCTGACCTTTCCCTTGAGGTCAGTGACTTCATTGTCCTTTCCCCACACGATGAGGTTCAGGTGTGAGCGTACCGATGTGAGTCCTTCCGTCTGGACAGTATTCATAAACTCCTGAATCTCCTCGGCACCGACCCTGTTCTCAGCATTGCGTGACATACTGGTCATACGTCTTCTCTTCCTGTCCAGAGACTGCATTACGGCAGTCTGGTTACAGGTAAGGATGTAATGGTTGACAATATGCTCACAGTCCAGTTCCGAACCCAATTGAGAGCCGAAACCAAGTGACAGGTCTGATACCGGGGTGCTGAGGGAATCGGTCCTGAGGGTACTTGATATGCTTCCCGGCAGAGGGTCCGTTTCACTGATTGAGAAGGCAATGGCTGTCTTGCCGTAAAGCTTGACCCGATCTCTGCCGACATCAATATTGGAAGTTATCAAGTCTCTGCTCCCCAACATGAGATAGTATTGGAGTAATCCTGGGGTTTTCTCGTCCCCAAGAAGGTCCGTGTCGGTAAGAGGTCTGGCGGATATCTTTCCGCCGCTGGTAAGGACAGAAAGGAAGTCTGCGCTCCCCTGCCTGAACCCCTCAAGGGTGTTCGCATCCGGCATCTTCGAGAATCCTTTTATGCCGAAGATTCCGCATGATGCAGTAGGTTTCAATGCCGACGAACGTCCGGTAAATGTCAAATACAGGAAGGCTCTGTGAACAAGGTGTCTTCTGCCTTCGAAATGTGCTTCATAGCTTTTCCCCAGGAACCCGTGGCGGTACTCCCCGCGATAACTCTCATAAGTATATATGTCCTGACGGTGGATAAGAGTCCACGGAGGCAGGACCTTGATGGCGGAAGCAAAGCAGGACAGCATGTCATCATACTGTGCACTTGTAAGCGAATACTTATGGGGAAGTGTCAGTTCCCATCCTATAGTTACATCTCCCCTCTTGGAGATTATCACTCCGTCAAGAACCTTCAATAAAGGGAAAATCGACTCTAAGATTGAGTAATTCTGTGATGTCTGCATATCTAATCAATTTTTTGACGTGAAAGAAGTGTGGTTATCCTCTCCGGTGAGAGCTTGATGAATCCCGGAAGACGGCGTGATGTGAAGTATCTGAAAAGTGCCCTGTCAGAGTATATCCCCTGAATATAGATTGCCCCCATGTAGATAATAGCACCAAGCGCGAGAAAGATTACGGTGCCGATAAGCCCGTTTGTAATCTGTTCGCAGAGGAAAGAAATGACAAGGTCTACGACAAAGGCATACAGAGTGAGGCTCTGATATTCAGTAAAGTCTCAAAAGCTCCGATTCTTGCAATAGAAGCAGACGGTTTTATGTATCATAAGGAAGGCACGGAACAATATCAAAGGGATAGGCTTAAGAACAGCATTCTTGATAAATTCGGTCTTCCTCTCTTACGTTTGTCAACGCTAGGTAGTGAAGAACGGGACGTAATTCGTACAGCTATTGCCAAAAGGCTTGAAACCATAAGCTAGCACATAATTTGGTAAATATAAAAAAATATTCATCCCTGCTATATGCAAGTGTAGATTATTTTTTATTAGTTAGATAATGCAGAGTAGGCACTAGGCCATAAAAGTTGAGCAATCAAGTGAGTGAATCTCGTTGTAGAAATATTCCCATATGAACACCATTGACAATTTTTTAAAAAAACACCGGATAATATGACCGATGCTACACAATGATACATAATAATCCGGCCGACTAAAAGGGAGAATTTAGTTATTTTCGAAAAAGATTCTTACATTTGTAAAACCATAAAGAAAGTTTTTAACTAAGAGATAATAAGCCTTCCAGGCGCGTCGCAAGACAGCATACTTGGGGGGCGTTTTTTATTTTGCAAATGTTATCTAAAAAATCATTATAATTGCATAAGTTCTTCCGGCAGCGGACAAGGCTTTTTCGAAAAGAAATGGCATCTGAAACAAGATGGTGGGATGCGAGTGGCTGACCACGGAAGAACTTTTTAATAACTCTAAAAAATGAAATACTTTGCCAATTATGAAGCGGATGCCGTAGTCCGGGAGGATGATAACGGTGTCAGGTACATTAAAAATATTAAAAATCTTAAAGAGGCACTAGCAAGCGAACACAATGATGTAGCTTGGGGCATTCCGAGTTACGGTGTCCACAATTTCCTCGAACCTATCACAAAAGAAGAATACGATAATTTCGGCATTACTTGGGATTGGGACCCGTGGGGCGGGAAGAAACGCACCCTTCGTTAATGTGCTGCTCTCATGAACAACGGCATCGCAGAGAATAAAAATGGATAAGAATATGACTTTAATTGAAGCGATTGAGGCCCGGCATTCAGTAAGGGCTTACAAAGATATTCCGATTTCCGAAGAAACATCTCATCTGCTTAAGAATAAGATTGATGAGATAAACGCAGCCGGAGACCTCCATATCCAACTTATTCTCAACGAGCCGAAGGCTTTTCAAGGTCCGTTGGCAAAGTACGGAAAGTTCAGAGGCGTGAACAATTATCTTGTGGTAGCCGGAAGAAAAGCTGAAGACCTTAACGAGAGGGCCGGATATTATGGAGAACAGCTTGTGCTGTTTGCGCAGCAGCTGGGCCTGAACACTTGTTGGGTGGGATTGTCCTATAGCAAGATTCCCGACACTTATGTGCTTGGAGAGAATGAAAAGATAGTATGCTATATTTCCCTTGGTTACGGCGAGACTCAAGGCGTCCCTCGCAGGAGCAAGAAGCCGGAAGATGTGAGCAATGTCAGCGGCATCACGCCGAAATGGTTCAACGATGGAGTGAACGCAGCCCTGCTCGCCCCTACTGCAGTAAACCAGCAGAAATTCTTCTTCGAATACAAGGGCGGAAAAGTGACAGCAAGAAAAGTATTTTCATTGATTGGATACACCGAAATTGATCTTGGAATAGCTGAACTGCATTTTGAGATAGCCTCAGGCAGATCAATTACAAATTTCAAGAATCTGATACTTGATGTTAAGTAATACGCTGGCTTATTCTCTTGCAAACATCTTTTGGCGTACCTCATCTAAGCATTATCTTCTCTATAAATTGCATCCTATCGGATATAATCTACGCCAATACGTATAAAATTACATCAGTTATAATGTAATATTGAAAAATTTATTATTTTTGCATTATAAAGGATGTAATTATGGCAACAAATATTATTGCAACTACGCTTAAAAAACTCCGCAAGGAGCATGGAATGACACAGGTCGATCTTGCCACGAAGTCCGGAGTCGGCCTGAACTTCATCAGAGAATTAGAGCAGGGAAAGGCCACTGTCCGTATGGATAAGGTTACTCAGGTGTTTTCCTTATTTGATTTTGAACTTGTCCCTGTAAAAAAGGAGGTAATGAATGAAGAGAGCGCTTATTAAATACAAAGATATTCGCGCCGGCTTGCTAAAGGAGACCGACGAAGGCTACGAGTTCAGCTATTACGAAGATTATCTTCATTCAGACTCCCCTCATGCGGTTAGTTTAACTCTGCCTCTAAGCGAAAAGACATACAAGTCCCCTATCCTGTTCCCGTTTTTTGACGGATTGATTCCTGAAGGATGGCTGCTCGATGTGGTTCTGAAAAACATGGACATCAGCGAGTTGGACAGATTCTCACTGCTTCTGCTATGCTGCAAGGATTGTATAGGTGCCGTCAGTGTTGAACCTCTTAACAGCCAAGACAATGAGTAAATGCTTGTTCTGCTACGGCGAGTTAACTTCAGGTGAAGTTGACTTTCACAAGGCTTGCATCAAAAAGTTCTTTGGTGTAACAGATGCTCCTGCATTGGATTATTCAAGAGATGAGATGGATAAGCTTGCCATTCAGATTATCCAATCTCAAACCACTCTGACCGGTGTTCAGCCGAAACTATCACTTCATCTTAATAAACATAAAAACAACTATAGGCTGACAATTGTCGGTCTATGGGGCGACTTTATTTTCAAACCCCAAACAGAAAGATATAGTTGCCTTCCCGAAAATGAAGATCTTACCATGCACCTGGCGCAGATTGCCAAAATTAAAGTTGTCCCGCATTCTTTGATAAGAATGAAGGACGGTTCTCTGGGATATATCACCAAAAGGATTGACCGTACCAAGTCCGGAGAGAAGATTGCCATGGAGGATATGTGTCAGTTGACCGAACGCCAGACTGAGCACAAATACAGAAGCTCCTACGAGCAGATTGCAAAAGCGATAAGAAAGTACTCCTCTAACCCTCAGATGGATGTAACTGATTTCCTGGAACTTGTATACTTCTCCTGGCTTACCGGAAATAACGACATGCACCTCAAGAACTTCTCGTTGTATCAACCAAAGAATGATGTTCGTCTGGCGCCCGCATATGATATGTTGAATGTTGCCATTGCCAATCCTGCTGATGACGAAGAATTGGCTCTAAGCCTGAATGGTAAAAAGAAGAAAATCAAGGATTCCGACTTCGAATCCGCATTCGAGACATGCGGTATCCCCGTGAAAGTGTTTTACAACCTAAAAAAGAAATATGTTAAGCTTTTTCCTGCATTCTGCGATAGAATAGAGTCATCTTTCCTTGATGAGCAAATGAAGGAAAAATATAAACAACTATTGACTCAAAGATTATAATTACCTAAGTTTGTTCCGGCAGCGGACAAGGCTTTTTTGAAACGAAATGGCATCTGAAACAAGATGGTGGGATGCGAGTGGCTGACCACGGAAGAACTTTTTTAACAACTCAAAAAATGAAATACTTTGCCAATTTCGGCATTACTTTGGATTAGGATTCGAGAAGTTTGAAAAGATTTGGCAACGATGAATGAATTTCCGTGAGGAATATTATCATAAAAATTATGCTAAAGAAAGGAATATACGAACACATCATTAACCAAGAGACTGAAAGGCGTATAGATGATGCCGAGCAGTCGGGATTAGTATGTGTGGAGCAAGCGATAGATGAGGCGGAATCACCGCAAATTTTGGCTGATTATCTTGCGAAGGCCATTCGTCAGAAGCTTGAAGATATAGAGGGACAGCAAGATCGCGTAAATCTTGTCAATCGGATAATGATAGATGCCGGTTTGATTGAGGATAAGCAGATTAAAAAACCATCTGACCTGCTCGTGGAGGTTATGAGCCAACAACAATCTGCTTTGCAAACAGAAAGCAATTCTAAGACTATTCGCCCCATATCCGGTTTCCGTGTCAGCAACCTTTTTACAGGCGGGAGTAGTGCGCTGTCTTTAGGTGAGGAGATACGTCGCGAAATTGCAAGCGCCGATGAAATATGTTTTATAATATCTTTCCTCAGAATTTCGGGTGTTCGTCTCTTGATGGAAGATCTTAAAAAGTTCTGTAACCGAAAGGAAACACGTTTACGCATAATCACAACCACTTATTGTGGTATTACTGAAGCTAAAGCTATTGAACAGCTGGCAGAGCTTCCAAATACTGAGATTAGAATTTCATATAATACTGATATAGAGCGTCTTCATGCCAAGTCGTATATCTTTGTCAGAAACTCCGGAATGAATACTGCCTATATTGGCTCATCCAACCTATCTAAGTCAGCTCAAAGTGATGGCTTAGAGTGGAATATGCGTGTCACAAGTATTGAGAATCCGCATATCATAAAGACCGCCTTGGCAACCTTCGAAATGTATTGGAATAGCCCCAATTTTGAGGATTTCAGTATTGGAGGTATTGAAAAGTTTAACAAGGAGTTAAATCGTAATACATTCAAGCCGGAGGCCACAGGAATCATATATCAGAGCTACTCTTTATTTCCTCATCAGAAACAAATACTCGATAAACTGCGTGTAGAACGTGAAGAAAGAGGAAATTACAAAAATCTGATTGTTGCCGCAACAGGTACAGGTAAAACCGTAATATCTGCTTTTGACTATCAAGAATTTGCCAGGACTAATAAAAGAGCTCGTATTTTATTTACAGCTCATCGAGAAGAAATTCTTAGGCAATCACTGAATACTTATCGTAGTGTGTTACAAGATGTGAATTTTGGAACTCTATGGGTTGGCGATAATCGTCCACAGGAGAAAAGTGAATATGAGCATCTGTTTGTATCTATTTCGATGTTTAACTCTCGTTTCGAGGAATTTTTCGACCTATTAGATTCTGATTTTTACGACTATATTGTTATAGATGAGGCTCACCATAGCCAAGCTGATAGTTATCGTAAACTTTTCAGCCATTTTGAGCCACAACTGTTGATTGGTCTTACGGCCACGCCGGAGCGTATGGATGGCCGCGATTTGCGCCCGGATTTTGGAGGTCGCATTAGTGCTGAAATTCGATTGCCACAAGCATTGCAAGCTGGCCTGCTTACACCATTCCAATATTTCTGTATTTCTGATAATACCGACCTTAGAGATGATAGTTTGTGGAGCGGTCAAAAGTATAATATTGAGCGTCTTGCAGACAAATTATGCGCTAAAGCTCGCGCTAAACTCATAGTCGATGCATTGCACAAATATTTAGCTGACGAGTACACTTGTCGAGCACTTTGTTTCTGCGTAAATAAACGTCATGCAGACTTTATGGCTGAGCATTTGAGTTTATATGGCTTCAAGGCACGTAGTCTTACATCAGATACACCTTCTCAAGAACGAAAACAACTCGCTGAGGATCTACGCAAGGGAACGCTTCACTATTTGTGTGTTGTCGATATTTTCAACGAGGGTGTCGATATTCCGGAGATTGATACGGTACTCTTCTTGCGCCCGACAGAGAGTTTAACCATCTTCTTACAGCAACTGGGACGAGGCTTGCGCCTATCGGCTGGTAAAACCGAACTTACAGTGCTCGATTTTGTGGCGCAAGCTAATCAGAAATATGACTTTGCGAGTCGTTTCCGAGCCTTAACACTTCATCCGAATAAGAATATCCTAAATCAGATAAAAGAGGGATTTTCGCAATTGCCTATGGGCTGTAGTATTGTGATGGAGAAGAAAGCTCGACAATATATCCTCGATAATATCCAAAGTGCTATTTATAATAAAAATCGCATTATTAGAGAGATTAATACCTATCCTTCACTGCCGACTCTATCACAGTTCCTTGAAAACAATGGGCAAGATATTAGAGTATTATATCAAGGCAAGAAATGCTGGTCATCACTCAAACGTGACGCCGGTCGTATTTCCTATACCGATGATGCGATAACCAAACGCTTGGAGAATGGCATGTCTAATTTACTCTACCATAATACAAGCTCTTTCCTTCGCTTTATAGAGCGATTTATTGCAGGCGAGAAAGTACATTTAGACAAAGCTAATAATGCTTACGCGCTTATGCTTTATTATGCCCTATTTCAAGATCGTATTAGCAAGGCGGGATTTAGCTCTATTAATGAAGCACTTGAACTAATACATAATCCAAAATATGCTTGCTTTAAGCAGGAAATTTCTGAGATTGTTTCTTACTTATTGGCTAATTTGAATATTAAGACAGTACCATTAGGTCCGAATATTATTCCAGGACTGGAACTTTATGGTTGTTATACTCGCGAGGATATTTTTACATTGGTTGGCAGGCAAACTGCTGATAAAAAAATGCAAGGAGCTGCATCAGGCGTATTTAACCTTCCTGAGCATAACGCCACTTTGCTATTTGTAACGCTTAATAAATCGGAGAAGGACTTTTCTCCATCGACTCAATATAACGACTACATTATCAACGAGAATTATTTCCATTGGCAGTCGCAGAACACTGATTCTCACGACAATAAAGGTGGACACCGCTATACCAAACAGTCTAAAAGAAATAACAAGATAATTCTATTTGTTCGCGAAGAGAAGAAAGATGGCTTTGGTAACACATCCCCCTTCCATTGCTTCGGTCAAGTGCAATATGTTTCATCTCACGACGATTACCCGATGAATGTCATTTGGAAACTGCATAAGCCGGCTATGCCGCAATACTTAAGGGCGATTTAAAGGCATACATATTCTTGATTCCATTTTTACTGCACACGTATTACCGATTTTACTGTATTTTCTGATTCCAGTTACAATTGCTCTGAGCCGGTATCCTTTCAAGCGCTAGGTTGATACCTATTTGACCGCTATCACTGGTACCAGCTATGCGCTAATATACAGTGAACGGGTATGGACTGGAATACATATACATTTCCAGCAAAGTGTCGATTTTACTTTACCAAAATATGTCGACGCAAAGTTACTTATTAGTATATTTCTCAATCCCCTTTTTCAGCTCCTCGGCAACCCGGTGCCTGAGTTCAAGAGGCTCTATCACCTCCACGGATGCGCATTTGGAGCAGAGGAATTGCACGAAGTCATACGCGGGAGCGATGCGGTATTCGTAGTAGGTGTAGCCCTCTTCTTTCAAATCGTCCCGCTTGGATTGCGAATGATGAACCTTCAAGGAATCAAAGTATTTTACCTGATCGTCTTGAACCTTGAGTATAATCTTCTCGGGCTCCCCTTCTTGATGGAAAATGCCGTAGCAGTTTGCGTAGTAGGCGGAAGGGTTGAACCTTTTCGGGTATTTGAACTTTTCCGGAGTTATCTCTAATGAAACCATTCTGTCCAATGCGTATGTGCGTAGAGTATTCGGATGTGTGCCAGGAACGCCCACAACATACCATCTCTGCTGGAAGATTTTCAGGAAATACGGACGAAGCCAGGTGTCCTGATGTTCATCGCTCCAGAAGTTTTGGTAAACCATATGCAGGACCTAGTTGGCGCGCATCGCAGTGATGAATACATCCAAGAACCGGCGCCCGCCGGGAATGTCCTCGAATTGATTGCGGTCG
>LSQX01056398.1_pt1 | contig 27394 bp, 27 predicted proteins | sample 654561 | NCBI WGS metagenome assembly LSQX01 (sample SAMN04489861, study PRJNA283612) | anaerobic digester metagenome | isolation source: 4 biogas reactors fed with cattle manure at either 37C or 55C with and... | place: Denmark: Kongens Lyngby | collected 2014
TTTCAGGCATGCACAGCCCTGAGCAGTAGTTTACCAGCCGGATGTACCTGCCTGTTTCCAGGCTCGCCTCGTCAAGGGCTTTTCTCATGATGCGGAAGTTCTCCTGAGTTGCGAATGTTCCGCCAAAGCCTTCGGTTGTAGCACCGTACGGGACGTAATCCAGAAGGCTCTGGGCTGTACTGCGTATCACAGCGATTATGTCAGCGCCCGCTTTTGCGGCAGATTGTGCCTGGCTTACGTCCTCATAGACGTTTCCTGTAGCCACTATGACATATATGAGAGGTTCGGTTCCAGGCGAAAGCTTCTCCATCAGCTCCCGGCGCTTCGCCACATTCGACTCTATCCTGGCAAGGCTTTCAGCGACCAGATCCTCCAGGGCTGCTCGCGCCTGCCGATAGTCGACATGATCGAAGCTGGCGAGGTCCATTTTGCCTTCAGCAACTTGTTCCGCAATAATCTGAGGAGACAGCCCTGTCGCAGTCATGGCCTTGCCCATATGGGATGCGGCCCCGCTTGACAGTCTCCCCGCCTTATGCAACATGTCGACCAGGACATTGGGAAGCGGCACTCCGGCAGAATCCACACCGTCAATGCCGATCAGGCGGCACACGGTTCGTTCTATGGTGGTTGTAGTTATTCGGTTGACGCCTTCCATGATCGTATCTGCTATGTCGCTGGCGCACTCCCTGCATTTTGCTATTTTTTCAGTATCAAGGTTGAGTTTCATACGCTACACCTCCCACTGCCGAGAGCCCCGCAACGACATCCAGTACGGGAAGCCCTCTGACATGTTTTGAGATTTCGACTGCGAGATCTGCGGCGTCCAAAGGCTCTCTCCACGGAGACGTAGGATTGGAGCTCACCGCGATTACCGGAGCTTTCTCAAGCACGCACACGCGGCCTCCTGATGTCTCCAGCGCGGCCACTCCCCCGTTCCCGGCGGCTATGCGCGAGGGGTCCCTCGCGATCACCAGGAATTCCTCTGGCATGGAGGGGCAGCTCCCTGTCGCCTCTTCCCGACCCCTGTCGCCTTCACCTGCCATGCCTGCGGCGGCATGCGCCAGAGATGCCATCCTGCGCCTGGCATTGAGCCATGATGCGATCTCCAGGAGAAGTGCTTCGCCCACCGCTCTGCCGCACAAGAGGGCAACATCATCCTCGCGCAGTAGCGATACGATATCGCGCTCCCTTCCGAGGATGGTCTTCCATGGAAGGACTTGCATGCTTCCATCAGCCCGAAGAATGCTTGAGATGCCGGCTCGCACGCTACGCTCTGCCAGGCGAGCAATGTCTGCCGGGGGCTCGGGCAGCTGGAACAGGCGGACTGCGGCCTTTGTGACCTCCGCTATTTCCTGGATGGAGCCGTTTAGGGCCGCTCCAGTGGCCAGAACGAAGGCGCCGACGATGTCGGGCGATGCAAGAAAAGTTCTGCCCGCAGCCCCATCTACCAGAATGAGCCTGGCGCCCAGCTCTCTCATTCGCTTTATGGCTAGTATCAGATCGTATGAATGATTGCATCCGATTACTTCAACATGGCCTGGCGAAGCAACTCTCGCTAGAACGACTTCGCCAGCAGGCGTCCATACCCCCAGCCGCTCCACTACGTCCAGTCTGCACGAGCCTGTGCCGATTGTCGATTCGGCCAGGGCAACGAGGGAGCCACAAGGCATGTGTATCGGAGGCTTCGGGAGTCCTGTGATTGCATCATACAGTTCTCCGTCACGGCCGCCGGAGGTGATTCCAACCGGAACGCCACGGGAGGCCGCCTCTCTGATCATCCTGTTGAGCACCGTAGTCTTCCCGCAGTTCTTGGCGAGCCCCACTATTCCAACGCACTTGCCCGGGGCCTCAAGCGCAAGATCAAGAAGGATCTCTCCTGGATCTCTTGCGACGTTCGAGTCCAACTGGTTCAAGACTTGACACCGTCCCATCCATAACAGCCGCGACGCCGTCGGCGGCGGGCTTTGGAGTCGCACCGCAGATGCCGCACTGATGGCACTTGCTGATCTTGTCTTCCGGTTCGGGGTAGGCAGTGATGACCCCTTCGTAGTTTCGCAGTATAACCTGTTTGTCTGTTTGTGATATGAGATACTGCGGACCCACAGGGATCTTGCCTCCTCCGCCCGGGGCGTCCACTACGAAAGTCGGGACTGCAAAGCCCGATGTATGGCCTCTCAGGCGCTCTATGATCTCTATCCCTTTGCCCACAGAGGTCCTAAAGTGCTCTATCCCCATTGACAGGTCGCACTGGTATATATAGTAAGGCCGCACTCTGATCTTGACCAGTTCGTGAACGAGCTTCTTCATTATGTGGGGACAGTCGTTTACCCCTTTGAGGAGGACTGTCTGGTTGCCGAGGGGCACGCCTGCATCAGCCAACATCTCGCAGGCTTTCCGTGCCTCCGGAGTTATCTCCTTCGGGTGATTGAAGTGGGTATTGAGCCACAGAGGATGGTACTTCTTGAGCATCTTGCATAAAGCAGGCGTTATGCGTTGCGGCATTACAACCGGGGTTCTCGTGCCGATCCTGATTATCTCTACATGGGGAATGGCCCTCAGCTCGCTCATGATGAACTCGAGGGTCTCATCGGGCAAGGTTAGCGGATCCCCTCCTGAGATAAGCACATCTCTGATCTCCGGAGTCTCCCTTATGTACTCGATGCCCTCAAGCAACTCGTCCCGAGCTATTGCCCTGTCGGTGTGCCCTGCAAACCGCCTCCTCGTGCAATGCCTACAATATGTGGAACAGACTGACGTGACGAGGAACAGAACTCTGTCGGGATACCTGTGTGTCACATGAGGGACCGGAGAGTCTACCTCTTCATCGAGTGGATCCATCAAGTCGTGCTCTCCCATGGAGAGCTCCTGCACAACGGGAATAGCCTGTTTGCGGACTGGACAATCCGGGTCGTTAGGATCAATCAGGCTTGCGTAGTGGGGTGTAATGGCCATGCGCAACCTGGCAAGGCAACGGGCTACCCCTTCCTCTTCCTCGGGAGTTAGATTGACTACGGCCTTCAGCTGGTCAACAGTGGTTATTCTGTTTTCGAACTGCCAGCGCCAGTCATTCCATTCTTCCTTCGATATGCCTTCCCACATCTCCTTATCATCTCCGTCACTATCTTGCATAGAGTTCCTCGAAGATCTTACGAAGCTTCGGGCTCTCACGCAGAGTCTCAAGGGCTATTTCCGCATGTCCGCGGGTGTAGCCGTTTCCTATGATCATCGTGACGTCGCGTCCAACTCCTTCCGCTCCCAATGCAGCGGCAGTGAAACTCGTTGCCATGCTGAAGAAGTAAATAACGCCTCCCTCTCGTGTTGAGAGAATCGACGACATCTCGGTGCCGGGGATGTTGACGCAGTTGATGGTGGCATCCGCCATCTCTCCCCCCGTGACCTCTTCAACCATCTTCATGACCTCAAGCGGCCGAGTAGCATCGCCTGCGATGACGACGTCAGCAAAGCCTGTGGATTCGGCCCGCGCTTTGCTGGCTGCGCTATGCCCCATGCCTATGACCTTCCCGGTGACGCCGGCGCGCTTCTTCGCTTCATACATGCAGAGAAGGCCGGATTTGCCACCCGCGCCGATGATCAGCACCGTATCGCCTGGGCGAACAAGCTTTGCCGTCTGTGCGGGCGCACCTGCCACATCCAGCACTGCCAGGGCAAGGCTTTCGGGCATATCTCCCGGAAGCTTGGCGTAGATTCCGCTCTCAAAAAGGATCGCATGGCCTTCGATATCGACTTGGTCGGTATCAGCATGGATCTTGATGATCCTGTCGATCACGAGCGGAGTCAGGCTGAGCGAGACGAGCGTCGCAATCCTGTCGCCGACCTGAAGGTCCGTCTTTCCAATGAGCTCGGGGCCGATCTTCTCTACAGTTCCTATGAGCATTCCGCCGGATCCGGTAACGGGGTTGTGGTGCTTCCCGCGGTCGGCAACTATGCCCGTCATGATTTCGCCTATCCTCTTTTCGTCGTTTTCAGCCTGCTTCTTGATCTGTGTGAAGCTTGCGGCATCGATATTGAGCGTTTGCACTCTGATGAGGATCTCATTGTCATGAACTGCCATAGTGTTGTCGATTCTCCATGCAGCCTGAGGCATGGTGCCTTCAGGCTCGATAACGCGGTGGGTTCCGTACCTGCAACTTCTGGCCAATGATTACACCTCCCACGGTATTTGTACACAGAATATTATCTTGCAAGATTCATGCCATAAAGCAAACTGCGTCTAGCTGGGCCAATCCACGGCAGGGGCATGCCCTTGTTCGGGCGCATGCCCGTTTATGGGCATACCGAAAGCCGGAAATCGCTCCGCTCGAGCCAGCATATGAGGCTTGATAGCACGAAACCTGAATTTGAGTTTGCTCAGATGTCCGAACGCATGTCAGATGCGTCTATGTTGAATCGTTTCAACTTGTGCTGGAGGGTCTGGCGTGGTATGTCAAGATATCTGGCTGTGGCAGAGATATTGCCTTCGCATCTTTCGAGAGCCGCCCATATGAGGCTCTTTTCTATCTGCTCAAGGGTAGGTACAAGCGGAGCCTTATCCCCGGCATCCTCCGCCAGGGCCTCACTGGATGCTGCCTGCCGGCCGGGGATTCCGAACCTCTCGAACTGGTCGTCAGGGCGCGCCATTGGCGGGGCATCGCTGAGGATGTGCGGCGGAAGATGCTCTATTCCCAATAGATACCCTTGCGACAATTGGACCGCAGCTTCTATCGCATGCTGAAGCTCTCTCACGTTCCCGGGCCAGGGATACTCCATAAAGAGATCGGAGACGCCACGCGTAACGCCGTGTACCTCCACTCCAAACTGGGAGCTGTACCGCTTGATGAAGTACTTGGTCAGTGCGGGCACGTCATCTCGTCGCTTCCTGAGGGGCGGTATTTCAATGACAATCACACCGAGCCTGAAGAAGAGGTCGCGCCGTATCAGACCTCTCTCCACTGCAGTAGCCGGGTCCGATGACATGGCAGAAATCAGGCGCACATCCAGCTTTCGCTCTGAGGACTCCCCTATCCGGCGCAGTGTACCCTCCTGCAGCACTCTGAGGAGTTTTGCCTGAAGCGCCAGGGGCATTGCATCGATTTCGTCGAGGAAGAGACTGCCTCCGTCTGCAACCTCAAAGAGCCCAGGACGATTCTCCGCGCCGGTGAAAGCTCCTCTTGCTGTGCCAAACAGGATTCCCTCAAGCAGTGTTTCGGGCAGTGCCGCACAGTTTTGCGCGATGAACGGCCGGGGTCCACGAGGGCTTGAGTTGTGAATAGACTGCACCACCAGCTCTTTGCCAGTTCCAGTCTCCCCGTAGACCAGCACCGGCGACCCGCTTTGGGCCGCTCGCTTAGCCCTTGATATGACATCCTTCATAGGCTCACTAGCAGCAACAATGTCGTCAAACGTGTACCTGGCTGACCCGGCCCCGGGCTGCGTGTCCGTCGCCGTGATCAGCTGTGCCTGCAAATCTACTACACGTTCGACTAGCCCCTTCACCAGAGTAAGGTCCTTTGAGACTTCAATCGCGCCTATGAGTTTGGCACCGCTGTAAATCGGAAGGGTCGAGTTCATTGTTGTGATGGTGTCGCCCTTGTAGTTTCGGAACGTCTGTTGCCTTACGGGAGCCGGGCGACCGGTACGGAGGACTGAAAGCAGAGTGCTCGTGTCTTCCGACAACGACGGGAAGACAGAGAGGATGTGACGTCCCACAACCTCGTCCGGGTCGAGGTTATCGAGAGAAGCTGCAATCTTGTTGTAGAAGACTGTGATGCCACATGTGTCAACTATATGGATTCCCTCATTGATTGAATCCAGAACAACCCGCAAGTCCGCGCTGAGGTGCTCAAGGTCGATTGAAACATCGCGCATCAAACATCACCACCGCAAAGAGCATCCACATGCCCAGCTTTCGGCATTCATTTCAAATTGTATCGTACTTTCGCCATAATTGACAGGCTAGTCCATGCGGCTTTTGGCAGGCAAGAAATCCGGGGCGAGGGGCAATGGCGGCAGGATTGGCTGGCCAAAAAGCGAGTGGCGGCGCGAATGCGCCGCACATAGCCCCTGTCGTTTTTCTGTTGCTCTCTGCCCGGCGGTCAGTCCTCCAATGCAGTGTTGAGCAGGATCTCTATGAGCTCATCGAAGGCGATGCCCTCAGCGCGGGCAGCATCCGGAAGGAGGCTCACCTCTGTAAGACCTGGGAGAGTATTTACTTCTAGAACCCATACCCTGCCCTCGGGCTCGACAATCATGTCTACTCTGGAGTAGCCTCTGCATTTCAAGGCGGCATGGGCTCTAAGAGCCAGCCTCTGGCACTCTTCCTGGGCTGCCTCGCTGATGCGAGCAGGTATTATGTGTTCGGACATTCCCGGCGTGTACTTCGATTCCCAATCATAGAACTCGTTCTTCGGAACTATTTCCAGCACAGGCAGGGCCCGGGGATTGCGTTTGCCGACTACACCAACAGTCACTTCTGTTCCCTGAATGAACTTCTCGACCAATGCCTCTTCATCATGGTCAAGGGCGATCTTTAAGGCCTCTTCCAGTGCGCTGCTCTCCTTCACAATGCTTATGCCAACGGTTGACCCTTGCGAAGAGGGCTTCACCACGCATGGTATTCCAACGCCCAGGGCCGACTTCAAAGCGGACCTAGGATCGTGACGGCGACTGACAACTACGTAGGGCGGAGTGGGAATGCCTGACATGTCGAAGAGCGCCTTGGAGATCGTCTTGTCCATGGCAATGGCGCTGGAGAGAACGGAGGAACCCGTATACCTTAGGCCCATCATCTCCAGAGCCCCTTGAATGCAACCATCCTCACCAAATCTGCCGTGCAATGCGATAAATACTGCGTCGGGATTGAAGTCTGAAAGTGCGTTCAGCCCGTTCGTTGCAGGGTCTATAATCATTATCTCATGGCCGAGCCTGCGCAAGGCGGCCGCCACCTGTGCGCCTGACTTGAGCGAGACCTCCCTCTCACTCGACGATCCTCCCATAAGCACGGCCACTTTCATACTGGCCCTATCTGACAATAACGTCACCGCCGTTTCAACTTGATATGGAGCGAAAACCGGGCATCACCTGGGCCAAACTCGAAAAATCTCCCTCAATATGCAGGTCGTCGTCTTGATCACGATCAGAAGATAGGCTATTCCGCACACGAGGAGGAACCCTCGGGCAAGAGCGGCGTGACGCCACTGGGCATCACTCACATCAGCGCTCCGTTTGAACCAAAGCACCGACACAAGGATGACTACGGCAAGGATAGAACCGATCATCAAGCATAGCTCCACGGCTTCATCACCGATGCATACTATGCCGCATTATAGGCGAATGTCCCACTCCCTAAGCATATCCACTGTGCGCTCATCCGTTGCATCAAACTTCAGAGGGGTAATCGAAACGGCCCCGTTGCGAATTGCATCTGTGTCAAGGCCGTCGCCGAGTTGCAGAGAATCCGGATCTCCACAAAGCCAGTAGTATGTTCGGCCCCTCGGGTCGACCCTCCGCTCAAAGATATTGCTGTATGTCTGAATACCCAGGTTGGTGATGACCACCCTGCCTGAAGCGAAACCGTCAGGCACATTTACGTTGAGAGCTACGCCCTCGGGGAGGCCGCGGGAGGCTACCATAGGGGCGAGTTGCGCTGCTACCCGAGCCGCGGGCTCATAGTCAGAAGGTTCATAAGATCCTGTCGAAACCGCGATAGACGGTATTCCTGCAAAAGCCCCTTCAGCAGCCGCAGCCACTGTTCCTGAGTAAATCACATCTGTGCCCAGATTGGGTCCGCAATTGATGCCGGCAAGGACTATGTCTGGCCGCTCCGGCAGAAGCTCCTCTAGAGCCAGCTTGACGCAGTCTGCGGGTGTGCCGCTAACTGACCATGCCCTTGCTCGCAGACCAGGAACGGCAACTTCTTGCGCCCGAAGTGGAGATCCCATTGTCAGGGCATGGCTTATTGCACTTCGTTCCCTGTCAGGCGCGCAGACCCAGAGCTCATCTGCGATCCCGGCGATTGCTCTTGAGAGAGCCAGAAGCCCTGGCGCCCATATGCCATCATCGTTTGAAATCAGTGCTCTGATAATGGGACAGACCTCCTTGAACAGTTTGAGGCTAGAACCTCTCCATTTCGGCCTTCAGCACCCCAGGCAGATTCAGAATATGCTGTAGAAGCTCCGCCTGGGCTACCAAGGCATCCCGACCGACCACACTCGGTGCAACTATGACATCAATAGCGACTATGGAGTTCTCTTTGTCCACGTTGATATCCGTTCCGACTATGTTCATACCATGTTTCCCAACTATTGTGGCAATTTCGCCAAGGAGTCCGGACCGGTCTATGGCGTTGACTCGGAGAATCGCCTCGCCATGAGGGAAATACTTCCTTTCCACTCGGCTCATGGCAACCAACACAAACTGCACGAGGACTGTTGCGCCCACTGCCGGCCACACCATGCCTGACCCGATAGCCAAGCCTATCCCGGCCGTAGTCCACAAACTTGCTGCAGTCGTCAGCCCCCTGATTGAAAGGCCTTCACGCATTATCGTCCCTGCTCCCAGAAAACCGATTCCACTTACAACCTGAGCGGCGACTCGTGCCGGATCGCGCAGACCTGGACCAACCGGGCCAAAACCATGAATGCTAACTATGGTGATAAGGGCAGAACCAAGGCACACCAAAGCGTGCGTACGCAGGCCGGCAGATTTGCCTTGCCGTTCCCTTTCAAGTCCGACCAATGCGCCAAGCAATGTTGCAAGGGCCATAAGGCCGAGATTCTTCCAAAGCAACGCTGCGTCCATACTCTCACCTCCAACGCCCGCCTAACTGACCACCTCAGTGTGGGACTTCCCAATGATGCCCATGACTTGATCAGCTGTGGTCTTGGCAATTTCATGTGTCTTTCCTAGTGCTCGCACGACCAGAGCTACTCCTTCGTCACCAGCTATTTCTCTAAGTGCTTGGAGCGCTGGAATTCGAAGATCTTCGTTTTCGATGCAGATCGCCACAATCGGTTCCACAGCGCGAGCATCGCCCATCAGACGGAGCGCTTGAATGGCGGCAATCCGAACATCACGCGAATCATCTTCTAGGGAGGCTGCCAGGGTGTCGAATGCTAGAGGATCGCCTATCTTGCTCAAAGCCTCCACGGCCTCATACCTTACACCTCGGTCCAGATCGCGCGCAAGAGCTATCAGCTCAGGCAGAGCTCGGTCTTCCCCCATGTCTCCCACAAGCTTCACAGCGCGTCTTCTGACAATTGCGTCCGTTGCACTCAGTTTGTCCTCAATTAGCGGCCAGAGTTCATCGCGCCCTATAGCCTTCAGGGCATTGCATGCGCTGTAATACACATACGCGCTCTCGTCGCACAGTGCACGCATTAACGGCAGCAACGCCGCAGGGCTTTCGCAGGACGATAGCCCTTCTACAGCCCAAACCCTGACCCCCTCGTCAGGATCTGACAGAGCGTCCACAAGGAGCGGCACGCACTTGGGATCTTCCAGTTTCGAAAGCCCGTATGCAGCCGCGCGCCGCGTTTCATCGTCCTCGGCTGACAGCAGGTCAGCGAGGAGGCTGAGCAATCGCGTCCTGATAGAGTCCACCTGCCCGGCGACCTCCTGCCGGCGCCCTGGACTCAAGCTCCTGAGATCCCGCTCAAGGGTTTTCAGCTGCTCGACCAGAGTCTCAATTCGCTCGCAGTCAATCAATGCTATAGACAAGAGATGCACCCCCGGCCTGTAGTCTCAAGGGACAACCTGAGCAGCAAGCTGCATGGCCTATCACTTCGGCCTGAGAACGAATTTGTTTTCGGTGCCTGAAATCAACCGCCTGATGTTTGATGTATGTCGAACCACTACGAATACTGCCAATATGGCAGACGTTACTACGTATACTGACGGATACCCCAGGAAGTAGGCGGCTATGGGAGTGATGGCAGCTCCAACCATCGATTCCAAAGATGTGTACCTGAACGCCCATACCAGGGCTACCCATACTGCGGCCATAATCAGGCTGACAGGGGGCATCAAGGCCAGGAAGAATCCAAAGGTGGTTGCCACGCCCTTCCCACCCCTAAACCCCAGGAATATCGACCAATTGTGGCCGGCCACGACAGCTAGGCCTGAAGCCGCAATCAGAATATCATCAGCCCCGAAAACCCGGGCAAGGAAGACAACGGCCATACCTTTTAGGGCATCGAGCAGAAACGTTACGAATCCAACAGGGAACCCAAGGATCCGCAAGACGTTCGACGCCCCTATGTTCCCGCTTCCGTGCTTTCTGACATCCACACCAAGCAACGAAGACCCCAATAGCAGGCCAAAAGGGATTGAACCAATAACATAAGAGAGAGAGAGTAGGACTACTGGCGATAATGTCACTAGGCTTCACCCTCCCCGACTAGTCTCTCGATCTGAACTCCACGATTATGGGAGTGCTTGCAAACTCGAACGCCTCCCTGAGGGAATTCTCCAGGTAGCGTTTGTACGAGAAATGGATCATCTCAGGGTAATTGCTCCACACCACAAAAAGAGGGGGGCGAGCTGCAACCTGGCTTGCATAGAATATGCGAACCGCTTTCCCTTTATCAGAAGGCGGAGGGTTTCGCAGGACTGCATCTTGTATGACTCTATTCACCCTGGATGTCTGAATTCTTCGCCTGTGGTGATCCGCCCCTTCCCTGATGGTCTCCAGGAGCTTTGGAATTCTCCTTCCAGTGAGGGCTGAGACGAAAAGAACGTCAGCATACGCCATAAAACTCAGCATCGTCTTGACTTTTCGTTCATATTCTCTGGCGAGGCCGCTGTCACGCTCGACTGCGTCCCACTTGTTAACTGCGATGACCCCTGCTTTGCCCGCTTCATGGGCATAACCAGCTATCTTTGTATCCTGCACAGTCGGATCAGAGGTCCCATCCAGGACCGTTACTGCCACGTCGCATCTGTCAACCGCGTTGAAGGCCCGAAGCACGCTGTAGCGCTCTACACCTTCTTCGACTCGGCCTCGTCGCCTGATCCCAGCAGTATCAATAATAACATATTTCGTCCCATCGTAATCAACTACTGAGTCCACAGCGTCGCGCGTGGTGCCAGGCGTGCTTGAGACGATGGATCGCTCTTCGCCGAGAATCCTGTTGACCAACGAGGACTTGCCCACATTCGGCCTGCCTATGATGGCTACCCGAATGCTGTCATCCTCCTCCTCCTGCTCCGCCTCCTCAGGAGGCAACTCCTTTACCACGGCGTCGAGCAGATTGCCCACGCCTATTCCGTGAACAGCGGATACCGGGATCGGCTCTCCCAATCCCAGAGCATAGAACTCGTAGTCCATGTGGGTAGGATGGTCGACCTTGTTTGCAGCCAGCACCATTGGCTTGCCCGACATGCGCAGAACGTGTGCGACGTCCCTGTCGTCAGGGGTGATGCCCGAACGAGCATCCACCACGAACATGATAACATCTGCTGCCTCTATGGCAAGTTCGGCGTGTCTACGTGTTTGGGTCGAGATATCATCCCGGGGATCGGCTTCAATTCCGCCTGTATCAACAAGAGTGAAGACGTGTCCTGACCACTCGGCTTTTCCATAGACTCTGTCACGAGTAATTCCGGGGACATCGTCAACTATGGCTGATCGTCTCCCGATTATGCGGTTAAAAAGGGCCGACTTTCCGACGTTGGGCCTTCCAACAATGGCTACAAGCGGTTTTGCCAAATCAGCTCACCTCGCATCTGGCCACCTGGGCAGTATGGACTCAACAAGCCCTCGAGCACTGGTACGGGCGACGACAACAGGGACGCCTACATCCGACGCTATGTCATCTACGGTCACATCATCCAGGAAACACGTTTCGCCCCGGCGCAACATCACATCCGGAATTACAACGAAGTCGCCAGGGTTGCCTCGCGCGGCTTGTTCATGCAATGACTCGATGATGTCTCGGCCAACGACAAGACCGGATACTGTCACCGAGTCGCCGAAGAACCTGTTTCTTACGGGCAAGAGCCTCACATCGAGTCCCCGAATCCGGTTGAGGGCGTCACAGGCATCCCTGATTACGCGCGCCCCGAGAACACCCGTGACTACAGTTGCGCTCAGCTCCGTCGGCACCGATACTGGAAGTCTTGACTCTAGTTCCCCAAATTCGTCACAGAACAGACGTGCAAGACCTATGCCATTTTCAATCTGCGGGTAGTCGTCATACGCATCGGCCGGAGGAAACGGCAACGACGCAAGGTAATAGAACTCGTCTGCTCCATAGACAAAGTGAGTTCCGGCGCGGCTTGCGCACACCTTCTGTGCCGAATGGACTATCTCCAGAGTGCTCCGGGCGACCTCAGCTGATACCGGTGCTAGCTCAGGCAATGCCTGGCGATGGGCAGTAAGGCCTACTGGTACCACTCCAACTGAGACGCACGCAGGCCACAGACTCCACAGATCCCGGATGGTTCTAGCAAGAGCTTCCCCATCATTGACTCCAGGAACCAGGACTATCTGGGAATGAAAGCGGATTCTCTCCTCTGCGAGCCTTCCCAGGGTGGCCATAATGGGCGAAGTCTGCTTTCTGCCCAGCAATTTGCGTCTAATCATATCGTCTGTGCTGTGAACGGATATATACAGCGGAGCGAGCCTCATGTCTATTATTCTCCGAAGATCGGTCTCACCCATGTTGGTCAAGGTGACGAAGTTCCCCTGGAGAAAGGAAAGCCGATAATCGTCGTCCTTGAAGTAAAGCGAGTCACGCATGCCTTCTGGCAACTGGTCTATGAAGCAGAAGATGCATTTGTTGGCGCAATGCTTCTCGCCATCGAACACGAGTTCGTCGAATCCAAGCCCGAGGCGGGGATCGTAGTCGTTGCTGAAAACAACCTCTACTCTTTCTCCGGAGGGCCGCTGGACTACAAGGCTCGTCTCAGGGGAGCTAACATGGTACTCGTAATCTATTATGTCGCGAACAGGGTGATCGTTTACGGAGACCAGGAGATCCCCTGGACGGATTCCCGCCTCGTCGGCGCGGCTACCCTGGTCAACCCATGCGATCTTCGCCCAGGACTGGATGATAGGCTTCATAGGCCGGTGTACCTCCATAAGGAATGAAAACGGAGAGGAAAGTCGCACTCTCCTCTCCTCATTTTGTGAGCCTTTCCTGGCTATGGTGAAAGCCATCAGGCCCTGTTATTCAATGCCGAAGGGCGTCGTTGTCCCCAGATTCTTGTATTTAGAATCAGTAACGGTGATATCGCTATCCAACTTCAGCTCAGCAACTAGCTGCTGGGCAGTCTTGGATTGCTGCATCTTGAGGCCCTTTTCGATGTCATCTCTGACTTCCTCAAATGCAGCTTCGCGAGCGGCCTTTCTATCCGTAACCTTGATGATGTGATAGCCGAAATCCGTCTTTACAGGTCCGCTCATTTGGCCGGGCATGAGCTTGAATGCAGTCTTCTCAAATTCTTCTGCCATTCGTCCACGAGGGAACCACCCGACATCGCCGCCTGCAACAGCGGTTGTAACATCGAGCGATTTCTCCCTGGCAAGCTCCGCGAAGTCCGCGCCTTCATCCAGCTGCTGCTTGATCTCTTTAGCCTCTTCCTCAGTTGCAACAAGTATGTGGCTGGCTATTACCTGTTCAGGTTCATCATAGTCGGACTTGTTCTCCTCAAAGAAGGCCAAAAGCGCATCCTCTTCGATGGTGATGTCCTTTGTGGAGATCTTGTACACCAGAAGATTCATCTCAAGAAGGTCCCTGATCTGCTCATCAGTCCAACCATACTGAGAGATCACCATGTCGTACGAGGATCCGATCTGATCCTTAAGCTGTGCGACTTCGGTGTCAACCTCTTCTGCAGTCACTGATACACCGGCTTCCTTGGCCGCCTGGCGCAGCAGAACCTCGTTAATCATCTCTGAGAGCACATCTTCTCCGTAGGCCTCTTCAAGCCTTCCGATGAGCTCGCGTCGTGATATTCTTTCGCCGTTAACGATGGCGACGTGAGCCGAGTTTGTGTAAACCACCCATATGATTGCAGCCACTACGACTGCCCCTACGATTATGGCCAAACGAAGCAGAGCGGCCTTGCGCTTGTCCATGCTTGCCATCCCCCTTTTCAACTACGTCCACACTGGCATGCCTCTATCAACAATAAACGAATATCGCCTTAATCGAGTTCCATGTCAAAAAGCCACGGATAGTCTAGCACAGCAGGGCATGCCTGTCAACGAACGCCCAGCATAACGCCGATATCGCAATTTCAGCCCTAGTTGTCGTCGTCTCCGTCAGTCGAACCCCTAAGCTTGCTTGGATCGTAGTTGATGCGGTCGGCAATGGTGACGACATCACTCTCTTTGCTTTCCTTCATATACCTCTTGTACTCACTACGCTCCTTGTCTTCCAATGCCTGCCGTATCGAGAGGCTGATTCGGTGTTCTTGCGGCCTAAGGCCTATGACCTTTACAGTCACAGTCTCGCCCGCATTTACAACCTCTTCAGGCCTTCCGACACGTCTGTCGGCCAACTGGGAAATATGGACAAGCCCTTCAATCCCATCTTCAAGCCGCACAAACGCACCGAAGTCGACGGTTTTGGTTACGACCCCGGTAACCACAGAACCCACAGGGAACCGCTCGCCAACGTCCTCCCAGGGATCCGGCAGGAGCTGCTTGTATCCGAGAGATATGCGCTCCCGTTCGCGATCAACATTGAGGACCTTCACCTTGATCGCCTGTCCTTCAGCGAGTACTTCGCCGGGATGCTTTATCCTCGACCACGAAATATCGGAGATGTGAAGCAAGCCCTCAACTCCGTCCCCTATGTCCACAAATGCCCCAAAGGAGACAAGCCGGGTTACTGTTCCGTTGAGAACCAGACCTCGCTCGAGCGTCTCAAATGCCCGCTCCTTGGCCAGCCTCTCTTCCTCCTCAAGCACCTCACGATGGGAAAGCACCACATTGGAACGGAGCCTCTCTACCTCGCGCACTTTCATTCTCAGCGTCTGTCCAACATAGACACTCAAATCTTCAACGAACCTGCGCCCCACTTGTGACGCGGGAACGAAACCCCGAACTCCTATGTCGACAACAAGCCCGCCTTTGACAGCTTCAGTAACCTTGCCTTCGATAATCTCTCCGGTCTCCATGGCGTTCTCAAGCGTTTGCCACTTGAGGATGGTGTCGGCTCGCGTTTTCGAGGCATACGGCGTGTCGGAACTCGGACGTTGAGAATCGTCGAGCACAACGTAGATCTCTTCGCCTTCAGAAACCACCTCGGAAGGGTGCGAGATCTGCTCAATGCTCAAATGCTTCTTGAAGATGACCGCGTCCGTCCCCGGCTCGATCTCAACAACTACTCTGTCGTCATGGATCTCCTTGACTCGAGCCGCGATTACGTCTGGATCCGACGGAAATTCGTGCGCCGGAGGGGTTATTGTGTCAGCGGCTGGGCGTTCCGCCTCAACCTCTGGCTTCTCATCTTCTGACACTGCCTTCTCCTCACAAGCTTCCGCTGCCTCCGGCTCGACGGCCTCGACTTGCTCCTCTTCGACGGCGACCGCTTCATCACCATCGGCGACTGGCTCCTCAACCTCAGCCTCCGCTGCGTTTACCTCAGTCTCCTGAGAGCAAGTTGCGTCTGCTTCTTCGTCGGCACAGGTAGCTTCTGACGGTTCAACTGCGGCACACTCCGTTGTTTCCTCTGAAGCAGGCTCTGCCTGCCCAGCTGCAGTCTCTTCCGGTTTCTCGGCTAGTTCAGATGCGCTAGCCTCACAATCCCTTCTGTCTTGAGCCTCAAGACTCTTTGCTTCCTCCGAGTTCTCCTCGATAATCTCGTGCATAGCGACCTTGACCTCCTCAATTACCCAACTAGGCGTGGATGCTCCGGCCGTCACGCCTATGGTGCAGGCATTCCGGATTGCCCCGTGATCTAGCCCGCACACGTTTTCCACCTTAAGGACCCGAGCACCGGCATCGCGGCATACTTCCGCGAGACGCATTGTATTGGCACTCGCCTGGCCCCCGATCACAACCATCAAATCGACTTCGCCGGCAAGAGCCCTGGCTGCCTCCTGCCTTTCCGAAGTGGCCGGACATATAGTATTGACGGTTTCAACCTCGGCTCCTCGCTTGCGAAGAACCTCAGCAACCGCCTCAAATAGGGACTCCTTTTGCGTAGTTTGCGCAACTACTGTGACAGGCTTGGAAGGCAGCGGCAGGGAATGCGCTTCATCTATGCTCGACACAACTGCAATGCTGCCGGCTGCAAACGCAGCCACTCCGCGAACCTCTGGATGGCGCTTGTCCCCAACCAGCACCACGTACCGGCCTTCTTCATGCGCTCTTGCCACTTCCCTTTGTGCACGAAGCACATGGGGGCACGTGGCATCTACGAGCGTCAGCCCTCTCTCCCGAGCAGCTTGAGCTATCTCAGGGGGGAGGCCATGCGACGGAATAATGAGAACGCGACCTTTAGCGGATTCAATCGATTCAACCTGCTCGACACCGCATTCAAGGAGACTTGAGACCACATCAGGATTGTGAACCAACGGTCCAAGGGTGACAGCGCCAGCGCAACCTGAGCGTAACGCCTCGCGTCCCGTTTCGCAAGCAATGCGAACGGCACGTTCAACCCCTTTGCAGAATCCTGAATATGCAGCCTCTCTGATAATGGTCTTAGAACTCACTTCTTCGTTGCCTTCTCCCAGTCTGCCAAGAACCTTTCTATTCCCGCATCTGTAAGGGGATGCTTGGTCATCTGCATCAGCACCCGATACGGGACAGTAGCAATATCAGACCCGACCAATGCAGCTTCGATGACGTGCATCGGATGTCTGATGCTAGCAGCTATTATTTCGGTTGGAATACCGTGAATATCGAAGATGGCGGCTATCTCCCCGACTACGCCCATCCCGTCAGAGCTGATATCGTCGAGGCGCCCGGCGAAAGGACTCACGTAGGTGGCGCCGGCTCTGGCAGCTAGCAAAGCCTGGCCAGAAGAGAATACGAGAGTAACGTTGGTCTTGATTCCCTTAGCCGAGAGAGCCTTAACGGCCTTGAGCCCTTCAGACGTCATCGGTATCTTGATCACTATGTTCGGCGACCAGGCAGAGATTTCAGTGGCTTCGCGCACCATACCTTCAGCATCGAGGCTGATCACTTCAGCGCTTACCGGTCCGTCTACGATTTCACAGATCTCTGCTACGACTTCCTTGAAGTCACGTCCTTCTTTTGCAACAAGCGACGGGTTGGTCGTAACGCCGCATACTATGCCCATCTCAGCAACTTCGCGTATCTCGTCAATGTTCGCGCTGTCGATAAAAAGCTTCACGTTCCCACACTCCCAAATCCTCACGCAGTGATCATCAGTTCACTAATGATCTGCATTATCTCCCCGGCGAGCTTCTCCGTCTCTTCCCGAACAGCCCGGCCCGGGCCTGCAGCCTTCGGCCATATCGGCTTGCCGAAAACCACCCTAACCAGAGGTTCACGGAACCTCTTCATTCCCTTGCGATGTTTCGCAATAGTCCCTACTATCGCCGCCGGCAACACCGGCGTTCCCGTTTGTATGGCGAAACGTGCCGCCCCTGGATGCGCCTCCTGGAGCTCCCCTGTTGCGCTCCGTGTGCCTTCCGGGAACATTCCCAGAACTCCCCCAGCCTTAAGTATATCCATTGACTGGCGATATGCTTCACGGTCAACTCGCCCGCGCCTGACAGGAAAGGCATGAAGCCCCCGCAGCAATGCGGCAGAGACTGGGTTATCAAACAACTCAGCCTTGGCCATGAAACTTATCTGGCGTGGGCAGGCGCAGCCCAGGGCGATCGGATCGAATGCACTCGCATGGTTTGCAACAATGATTACCGGGCCGGCCTCAGGCACGTTCTCTTGTCCTGTTACCTTGAATCCAAATACGACAGACATATATGTTATCATCAGGAATTTCGCGAGAGAGTAAAGCAAGCGTCAATCCTCCCAAGAGCGGCTAACATCGTCTTAACCACTTCCTCAGGCGAAAGCGTCGTGCAGTCAATAACAACCGCGTCCGGCGCCGGCCTCAGCGGCGAGACTTGCCTTGTACTATCGACTCTATCGCGTCTCGTAATCTCGTCTACGAGATCCGCCAGTTCAACGTGGCGTCCCTTCCTGGCGTAGTCACGCTGCCGCCGTCGGGCCCGTTCTTCCGGTGATGCTGTAAGATAGAACTTGTGCGATGATTCTGCAAGTACTACGGTGCCTATGTCGCGGCCATCCATCACTGCATCAACATCGGAAGCAATTGCCCTCTGGGCCTCAACCATGTGTTTTCTAACCTCGGCATATACTGACACGGGAGAGACTACCGCATCTACTTCTGCGGTCCGAATCTCCTCGGTGACATCCTCTTTATTCAGAATCGTGCGCTGTGCCCCATCCACGGTGGGCTCAACTCTTATGGAAACAGATTTTGCGACCTCCAAGACCGCTGCTTCGTCGTAAGGGTCGAGGCCCCTACGAATGACTTCCAATGCCAAAGCGCGGTAGAGGTCGCCGGTGCTAACATACCTGTATCCCAATACACGAGCAAGCATACGTGCTACTGTGCTTTTCCCGGCCCCGGCCGGGCCATCTATGGCTATCGATTTCTCCAGCGACATACATCAACGCTCTCCAATCACCGTACAATTCTAACTTATTCTACGCCGGGGCCATTATTCCTTCGGGACGGCAAAAAATCCTTCTGTGCCCATGCGCTCTATAATATCATAGCATTACCCATGTTAGTACGGCCCGGATCAACCAGAAAGATGTCTCCTTTGCGGGGTTCTTTCACGTTTGGACTAACCTCTTCTACCTCTATCTCCATCTGCCTCTCCCAGGATTCATCCAGTGCTGACTCGGTCCCATCTTCGACCTCGCCTTCGATCTCCGCTTCCAGCAAGTCGCCCCTGTGCACAACCACTGCCGCGGTCCCATATCTGAAATCGGCGACAGGGACTCCATTCACGAGCACAAAAAGAGCGGGCATGCAACACTTGCCTCCGACGGCGTCATCACAGGCAGACAGCTTGAGCAGTATGCCGCCGGCCTGTGCCGATGCGCCTGCCGGCTCGTACGGCTCGCCATCGGCGAGAGCATCGCCCCGCGCAGCATCCCACATCCATGCCGGCAGCCCCTCAATGCTCTCTATCATCAACGCGGTTTTCGGAATGGCCCCTGAAAAGAGCAGGATCTGTACACAAACGCATGCTGCAAGAGACAGACCTGCCAGAGTTGCGAATATGACTGTGCCGGCATCCCAGCCTCGCAATATGCTACTTCCTCCTCGCCCCCGCCGCGCTGAGGCCTGCCAGACGGCCTGTAGAGAATGCGGCCTGGAGGTTGTATCCTCCCGTCGGCGCGTCTATGTCGAGGGCCTCTCCTGCGAAGTAGAGCCCTGGCAAGAGCTTCGATTCCATAGTCCGCGGATCTACTTCGCGGAGCTCTACGCCTCCTGAGGTCACAATCGCTTCCTCGGCAGGCCTCGTTCGCAGAACCGTCAAAGGCATTTGCTTTATGGCAGTTACCAGCGCTAGTCTCTGGCCGGACGTAATTTGGTTCGCAGGTGTAGTTTCGTCCACTTTCGCAAGGCTTATTACCACTGGAATAATGGATTTTGGCAAGAGCATCCCCAGGGAGTTTCTCAGCTGTTTCTTGGATGAAGCCACGAGGTCGCGCTGTATTCGGCGAATGAGGGTAGCCTCGTCGAGGGCGGGCTTGAGATCGATCGAGAGTGTGAATCGTCCTTCCGCAAGCGTCTCCGATTCCCTGAGAGATCTGCACACTGCACGGCTGAGGCTAAGCACAAGCGGTCCACTGACGCCAAAGTGCGTAAAGAGCATCTCGCCGAATTCCTGCCCCACCCTGCGACCGCCATCATACAGTGTGAGCTCCACATTCCGCAGATTCAGGCCTGCTATTGCTCCCGGCCAATCCTCAACGGTCTCCATTGGCACTAGTGCGGGCAGGGGTTTCACGATGGTGTGGCCTGCCTGGGCAGCAAATACGTACCCATCGCCTGTGCTGCCTGTTCCGGGATAGGACATGCCGCCAGTTGCGATAATCACTGCATCTGCGGGGAATTGCCGGCCATCAGAATCAAGCACACCTCTCAGACACTCGTCTTCGACAGCAAGCCCTGCTATTCGTGTTCGAAACATGAAGCGGGCCCCCTCGTCCCGAGCGTAGCGGAAGAGAGCGTTCTTGACGTCAGCAGCGCTGTCGCTGACTGGGAATACCCTTCTGCCCCGTTCAACCTTGCACTCAACTCCAAGGTCCGTCAGCATGTCACAGAGGTCGCGGGGCCCGAAACTGGACATGGCCGAATAGAGAAATCGGCCGCCTGGGCCGAAAGCCTCAACTATGTCGGCAACCGGGGAATCATTCGTAATGTTGCATCTGCCTTTTCCCGATATCAATAGCTTTTTACCTGGAATCCTGTTTCGTTCATAAACAACGACATCGGCGCCGGCTCCGGCTGCGGCGGCTGCCGCCATCAGCCCGGAAGCTCCGGCACCGATAATTGCTACTTCCAACTTGCATCCTCCACCTCGAACATTGATCCGATTTGAGTCTATCTTACCATGTCGGGCAACTCCCGCCATGAACCAGGAACCACTCTAGGAGGCCCGTCCACTTCGCCAAGGTTTATCTTCCTCAGTTTCTCAGCATATATGCCTTTGGGAAAGGCCAACTTGCCTGCACCGTTATACGTGATATTGCTTCCCACAATAGCTCCGGTGAATTCGCCCTTGCCGTTGAAGGTAATACTCGACGTCGGCGCATATATCACGGCGGCCATGTTCGGAAAGCCATTCATGACCACACTGGTTCCGAAGTGGGAACCGTTCAGCCCAGTACAGTAGATGACGAATTTCGTAGGATCCAAAGGAGGTGCGCCGCCCCTGCTGCCATTCCAGGTGAAATCGCCATCGACATACAGCTTCAGAGCATTGTCGCCCTGGATGTGAAGATTGACAGAGCCATTGATGATGAAATCTCCTGAAGTATGTATGATTATGTCGGATGCAGACGCATCTACTATCATGTCGCAGGATCCATTGATTATGAATTCTTCGTATCGCCCACTCTTATCTATTATCACCGGCTCCGATCCATTGTGCCGAACTCTGCCTCGATACTCCAGTTCTTCAGGACATACAGGCACGGGATACCGATACGTGTTCGGATCGACCTCCACCGATGAGAAATACCGCCCTACGCCGCGCCTTATGTCATCAATGTCAGCATCAGTCCTCACGTAGAGGGTTCCGTTTGAGGGTTGTGTCATGTTCGCAATGATGGACCATCTATCTCGTCCCTCGATGTGAAGGTCGCCGTCCACACTGCCAGAGCCGTTGAGCGCTATATCAGCAAAGTTCCGTTTGGAAGTGGTGGACATCAGAAACGGCAAACCAGTAGCAGATCGTGATAACACTTGCTGAATCACTCTGCTTCTTCCTCCGCACCTGCCTTCTGAAACCACGGTAATGAGGCCTGCCACAGGCGGAGAAACCCACACCCTGTAGGATGTATCGCCGCCCAGCCGCAGCTCATCCGGAAGCGAGCCTGTTCCGGGTCCGATCCAGTTAGGGCCTGAGCTATCGATGCTGGGAGTAGACGAAGGATACTCGGAGGTTGGAATATGATCATTCCGAAGAAGCACTGCAGTTGCCAGTGAGATCCCTGATTCGGCGGCAGCAAGAGCTTGTTGACGCTGCTCTTGAAACCTGCCTGTTTTGAAAGACATGCCCGAAAGCTGAAGCGCACTGGCCAGGGTGATGCTGAGAACCACCATGATCACGAGGGCATATATCAGGGCACTGCCCCGCTCATCTATGGCAGACATGGTCACCACATCTATCCCCCCCGCCATCTTACGGGTATTTGGCAACTCCCAGCTTACAGGCTGAATGCTCTTAATGTCTTACCTGCAAAACAGTCATTGCTCAATGTGAGTAGTTCCTGAGGCACACTGATGTGACGTGCTCAACCTCGCAACTTCCGGGCTCACAGAATGCCAATCTGAGAGTGCAGATGCCTTTTGTGTTGGGACCTGAAACCTCAATATCGCCTACCAACCCAACTTGCTCGGCAGGTCGTGTTCCTTTGGATCTGTAAAGCATACCGTTGTCTGCCCAGTAATGCTCCTGATCCGAAGCCTCAGAATCCGGGTAGAAAAAAGTATAGCGCTTACAGCCATGTTCCTCCCGCGAACTGACATCTGAAGCCTCGCGCAGGCCCCTGTATCGCACTCCTGCCCCGTCTATGATCTGGGCCGACATCAAGGACAACTCCTGAGAGTAGCGGATTTCCTTGCCGACTGCCCTCTTTGCTGAGGCACCAAGCTGGACAAAGGCCAGCGCTCCTAAAGCGACAAACCCCATAACACTTATCGCCACTACAAGCTCTATGAGTGTGATTCCCGTCTCTGCTTGGACCCTGGACCCCTTGCTAAAATTTGGGGCTAGCCGTCTGAATGAGCATACTATTGGATGCGATCTGATTGCCATCCCGTATCACCCTTACTTCTAGGCGATAGACTCCATAAGCCGTATCAGCCACTTCGTATCTGGCTTCATATGACCCGCCAGCGCCAATGGCCTCCAGGGAGTGTATCTGCTCTCCCTTGCCCGCAACGCTCTCCAGAGCTGATGGATCTGCTGATATGTCCTCGGTTGCCGCTTTGAGCAACGCAACACCCTCAGCCTTCAGCTTGCCCTTTTGGCTAATTCCGACTAAGCTTTGGATTCCTGCGAATACCATCAGCGCAACGAGGGCCAAGAGTAATACTGCTGCCATCGTTTCCACGAGGGTAAAGCCCTCTCGGTCAAGAACACAGGGAAAGCGCTCCATCACGATTAGCCTCCAAAACTGTCAAAGTATACTTAGTATTGTGTATTATTGTCCATGCGTGCATCAAATCCTTCTTTGCGGAGGATCTGCTGATACTATTCTGGCCCGGGGGCTCAATGCTTCCCGACACGTCTTGACGTAAGCTCTGTTGTAGCTTGGACGCGTTGCCTAGCACAGACGAAAGGGTGGCCAATATCCTGAGGCGGAAGGGTAGGCCCTAACGGATGGAGAATTTGGATGCTCCAGGCTTATCTCTTATCATGGAGTCAGCTTTAGGCTGATGTACAGAGCCGGACAGATCAGTTTCTCATCGATTGTTGGCCGGCGAGGATGAATCTATCCTCGCCGCGGTCTACCGGGTCTACAACCTCCGGCCTTATTTCCTGGTTCTGCTCCCGGTCTCAGTCTGCTTTATCCCGGTTGCTGATTCCCGCAAGATCCTTTAGGCCTCTGACCTCTTCGGCAGTCAGCGCCCGGCTTGCTCCCAAAGCAAGCGATCCAAGGGAAACGCAACCGATGGCGGTTCGGGTAAGCTGCACTACTTCATTGCCGATGGCTGCAAACATCCGCCTGACCTGCCTCTTCCGGCCCTCTCGAAGCTCAATTTCAACGAGCCTGTCCGATCTGCCAATTGATCTGGACGGAGCAGGCATAGTCAAGCCATCCTCCAATTCGATTCCACTTGATAGGGTGGCAAGCTCTGCCCTGGTTATCGGCTTTGCAAGCCTGACTCGGTAAACCTTGGGAACTCCACGGCTTGGATGGGTAATTCCGAACGCGAGTTCACCGTCGTCGGTCAAGATAAGTAGGCCTTCCGATTCCATGTCAAGCCTCCCCACCGGGTAGACCCGGCGGTCGAGGCCAGGAATTAGATCCAAGACCGTAGGACGGCCATGGGTATCGTGGACTGTTGTGACAAAGCCTGCGGGCTTATTGACTGCTATGTACAGATGCTCGGATGGGGGACGCACTACTACTCCGTCTACTGCCACTACGTCGCGATTGGGGTCAATTTGGACTCCGGGCCTTGTCAGTGTGATTCCATTCACGGTGACACGGCCCTCGGCTATTAGCCGCTCGCATTTGCGGCGAGAAGCCACACCTGCTCTTGCCAGGAACTTATGGACCCGTTCCATAGCCTGTTCCCCTCATGCCTTCCCCGCAGAGCTTCCCATGTCCCAACGGCACATTGGACCGACAACCTCTAGATCCTCTTGAAGCGCTGAAGATTGTCATTCTGGCCGATCACCACCACAACATCGCCTTCGTGAATCACGTCGTCAGCTCCCGGGGCTATCATCATGCGGCCAGCCGAGCGAATTGCCATTATGTACACGCCAAAACGGGCCCTGATATTCAAAGTAGCCAACGTTTTGCCAGTCATGTGGCTTGGTGCCACCATTTCAACTATGCTGTAGTTCGGGTCGAGATCTATCTGCTCAATGATGTTGGTCGAAGTCAGCACTCGAGCAAGGCGCGCGCCAGTGTCACGTTCGGGATAGAGCACCCTCTCGGCCCCCACCTTCTCGAGAACCTTTCCGTGAAGCTCGTCGTTGGCCTTTGCCACTATCGACCTTACGCCCAGTTCTTTCAGGACCATAGTCCCTACTATGCTTGCCTTCAATTCAGTCCCGACTGCAACTACCGCAACATCTACATTCCTTATCCCCACTGCCCTCATTGCGTCTATATCCATTACATTTGCCACCACAGCTGTGGTGACCGAAGGTGCTAGTTTCTGGACCTTCTCTTCGTCCACGTCGATGGCCATGACTTCCTGTCCTAGCTCAGAAAGGCTCCGGGCAACGGAATTCCCGAATCTTCCCAATCCGATAACCGCGATTTGCTGTGCCATCAGTGATCATCCCCAATTGCACGATCTCCCAGTTGCAGGTGTAGATGTGGAAGCCTACACCCTGACGGGATTATACCACAGGCCCAGGGCCTCTGCTACAACAGACGAAAAGCCCTGCACGCCGGATTCTCTGCCACAACCTCCGAGCAGAGGGCACTTCGCGGCGTGGAAGGAGAAGGGCTGCAGGGGTGGGCTGGCCGTCCGGCCGTCCGGCTATGCCATGGGCCGCTTCGTCTCCACCTGAGGTTGAGTCTTCACGGTAATCGTTTTGGGCTGCGGCGTCGCGAGCCGGGCGATCAGATCGGGGACAACATCGATGAGGCGGTCGAATATGGCGTCTGTAGTTACGGGCAAGAACCTGACCTGGTTGTTCCCGACAACCAGGAACCCAACGGGATTGAGGGAAACGCCGGCTCCCGCTCCGCCCCCAAACGGCATCGCGGCAACTCCCCCGGTGGCGCCGGCCGGCGGCTGCGCCGCGTCTCGGCGGCGATCGGAACTCCACTGAGTGCCGCCGGAAGCAAACCCAAAGGCTACTCTTGAGACAGGCATTATCACATTGCCGTCTTGAGTTTCCACTGGGTCGCCGAGAATCGTCTTTACATCGATCATTTGCCTAATACTGTCAAGAGTCGTCTTCATCAGGCCTTCTATGGGATGCTCAGGCAAGATTCATTCCTCCTGTCGCTTTGTTGCTCCCCAAGAACATTCTCTGCTTATTATTGATCCCTGCCTGCCCCTTCATTCTCCTTCCGACGGCTGGCGGCAACGAAGTCCCGTACGGCCTCTAGAAAAGGCTGAGCGAAGATGATCGACACAATACTGATGTCGACGACTAAATCCAAATCCGAAAGGAAGCACTCCCTGTCAAATGAAGGTGAGACTGAGTATTCGGGAAGGTCGGACTTCCTTCCCCACCTGGCGTAGGCACTGGCAAGAAGCCCGGATTTCGCTGTCCACAAGCTGCCACAGGCCATCGCAGTCAGGGCGGCGTCACCAACGCCAATCAGAGAATTCCACTTTACAGAGATGAGCCTGTGGCGCCTAGAGAGCGCGGAGCTGAAGACTGGCGCAAGACCTTGCAGGCGATCTACTGTCTCTTTGATGGAAGCGAGGCGCTCGCGAGGGGTTTTCGCCTCTCTTCGGGCTCCAGGGACAATGTCGCGGCTGTAGACTGGGACGAAGAACAGATGTGGCCATGGCGAAACACGCGCCGTCACAAACGCGCTGCCATCGGCAGAAGAAGCAGACAGACGGAGTCTTATGGGCCACAGCAGAATAGCCAGAAACGCTGCGGCCATGAAAACCAGTAGCCAGAGCAGCACCACAACATATCTCACGCGCACCACTCCCGCCCGTATTCTGCCGCAGGGCGGGGGCAGTATTCATCTCTCCGGGAAAGGTGCGTTTTTCGTGCCTGAAAGTCGAGGCCGCGCTATTCGGAAAAGTCGGATTCGTTTCCATGAGAGGAGCTGGTCGAGGCAGATGTTTTGAGCATCTCGTCGAAGTCGATCTCGTTCGCCATCTCCTCAGGCTCGAGTACGTGGGCGCCATCGCCATGCTCCCCGAGCCCGGGCAATGTTGGCGTAGAACCCGTCTCTTCGCCGGGGACAGACGTCGGTGCGACCTGAGGCAATCCGTCGCTATCCGGAAGCGCAGGAAGGTCATCAAGAGAGCTGAGCCCAAGGTAAAACAGGAAATCAGGCGTGGTTCCATATAGGATCGGGCGCCCCACGGTTTCCTTGCGTCCCTTCTCACAGATGAGCCCGCGCTCAAGCAGTGTAGATATGGCCGAATCAGGCGATACGCCCCTGATCCTCTCGATCTCGGCTCTCGTGACCGGCTGGCGATAGGCGGTGATCGCCAATGTTTCAAGCGAGGCTGGAGAAAGCGCCGGGGGACGCTGCCTTTCAGACAGACGTTCCACGTAAGGCGCATACTCGGGCCTTGAAAGCATGATGAACCCGCCCCCTGCCTCCATCAAGATAACGCCAGAGTCAGATCTGGAGTGTCGCTCACCGATGAGCCTCAAGAGCTTCCTGGCAGAATCCTCGTCAATGCCCACAGCAGATGCAATCTCTTCCAGACCGAGAGGGAACGAGGCTGCGAAAAGGATAGCTTCAATCGCTGCTTGCGCTTCTTGCAGATTCATCGGACACACCCCCAGTTGACGTTTCCTCGTGCGGAGGGAACATCCATATCTCGCCGAACGGTGACGGCTGAGTTGCTGAAATCCTTCCTCTCCTGACAAGCTCGAGCACGGCCAGGAGTGTGGCCACAAGAACAGAGCGGGATGCAGCATCCCCCACAAACTCATGGAAACCCAGGCGTCCGCGCCGGGAAAGTTGCGTCAAGACTGAAACCATCTGAGGCACGATGTCTACCTCATCCTCCGGCAAGTGCTCGAATTCCACGGGAAAGCTCGTAACAGCCTTAAGGTAGAGGTCGAGGAGTTCCCTGACCGACACTCCTTCCAGGGCGTTTACCTTCACCCTGGCTGGCTTTGGAAGCGGACGCGGCGGGCGCGTGTACATCCTGGTAGCCGCGCTCTCAAGGCTCCTCATGACACGCGCCACATCGCGGAAGCGTCTATATTCAATAAGGCGAAGAACCAGTTCTGCACCGGGATCGGGCAGCTCGTCCTCGTCAATGCCCAGGCCGTCCGCGAGCTCCTCTTCAGGAAGCAAGGC
>LSQX01078984.1_pt1 | contig 27394 bp, 27 predicted proteins | sample 654561 | NCBI WGS metagenome assembly LSQX01 (sample SAMN04489861, study PRJNA283612) | anaerobic digester metagenome | isolation source: 4 biogas reactors fed with cattle manure at either 37C or 55C with and... | place: Denmark: Kongens Lyngby | collected 2014
TGCCCTTGAAGCTGGCAGACAAATGGATCCTCGCAAGATACAGAAAAGCTGCTTTAGAGGTAGACAGGTGGATGGATCGCTTTGAGCTGGGAGAGGCAGCCAGGGTGCTCTACGATTTCATGTGGAGCGAGTTTTGCGACTGGTACCTGGAGCTTGCAAAGCCCAGGCTTTACGGCAGAAAGGGCGAGGAGGCAAGGCGCGCTGCCCAGTACACCCTCTGGTACGTGCTGAGCCGCACCATGGAGCTTCTCCACCCCTTCATGCCTTTCATTTCTGAAGAGATCTGGCAGCAGCTGCCCCACGATGGGCCAAGCATTGTGGTGGCCAGCTGGCCTGCGCCTCCTGAAAGCTTTGCAGATGAGGAGGCAGAAGAACAGTTTACAATTTTAATGGATTCCATCCGCTCCATTCGCAACGTGCGCAGCGAAAAACAGGTGCCGCCAGGGAAAAAGGTCCCAGCCATTATTCAAGCAGAACAGCAGCTGCAGGACCTTTTCGGGGACTGGGGACAGTATATAACAGAACTTGCTTCCCTCTCTGAACTTGAGCTTACAGTGCCCGGTGCTGCTCCGGAGAAAGCAGAGGCAATTGTGGCCACAGGCTACACCATCTACCTGCCCCTGGCAGGGCTCGTGGACCTTGAGCAGGAGATCGCAAAGCTCGAGAAGGAGCTGGCTGGCGCCAGAGAGCAGCTCGGAAGGGTGGAAAACAAGCTTGCCAACGCAGACTTTGTTCAGAAAGCGCCTGCCCATGTTGTTGAGCGGGAGCAGAAGCGGAAGCAAGAACTGGAAGCTTTAATTGCAAACCTCGAGAAACGCCTGCACGAGTTGGAGGATTGACCTTGACCTACCAGGAAGCAGTAGCTTATCTTGAAAGCTTGAGCCGCTTCGGCAGCAAGCTCGGCCTTGAGAGAATGCAGAAACTTGCGGAGCTTTTGGGAAACCCGCAAAAGGACCTGAAGTTTCTGCACATCGCCGGCACCAACGGCAAAGGCTCTACAGTTGCCATGCTCTCAGCAATTTTGCAGGCAGCAGGGCTTCAGGTGGGGACTTTCACAAGTCCGCACCTTTCCTCTTTCCGGGAGCGGATCGCCATTTCCAACCAGCCCATCCCGGAGGAGGCAGTCTCCCGGATGGTAGAGGAACTCAAGCCCTTTGCCGACAAAATTCCAGAGCTTACCAAATTTGAGTTTTTCACCGCCCTGGCTTTGCGCTATTTCCAGGAGCAAAAGCCGGATCTTGTGATTTTCGAGGTGGGCATGGGCGGCAGGCTGGATGCCACAAACATAATCGAGCCTGTGGCCTGCGGCATTACCCATCTTGCCCTGGATCACACCCAGCGGCTTGGGAAAACCCTTCCTGAGATCGCCCGGGAAAAAGCCGGGATTATCAAGGGAGGCAGGCCTGTTGTGACTGCCCCCCAAGCGCCAGAGGCTATGGAAGTGCTGCGGGCCACAGCACAAGATAAAGCTGCACCACTGTGGGAGGTGTCAGCCGTCCCAGGGGAAGGGGAGATCTCCTACCAGGGCAGAGCTTTCTCCATCCGGGGGACAGAAGCAGATTTCTGGCTGAAGGACGAAAAGCTCACCAAAGTGCACCTCGCTCTCCCTGGCCGCCACCAATTGCCAAATGCAGCAGTGGCCCTGGGACTTGCGAAAATCACCTGCGACGAAGGTTTTGTGCCAGGGGATCTTCTCCAGCAGGCCATCTACAGCGGCCTTGAGTCTGCCCGCTGGCCTGGAAGGCTGGAGTATTTCCAGGGCAGGCCCTCAGTGATCTTAGACGGCGCCCACAATCCGGACGGCGCAAGGCAGCTGGCCAATTCCCTGGCTGAGTTTTTTCCTGAAACCAAGCCCCTTTTGGTGCTGGGGATTTTAGGGGATAAAGATCTTGAGGAGATGGTATCCCTCCTCGCTCCTAAAGCAGGCAGGATCATCGCCACACGTCCCGATAATCCGCGGGCAGCAGACCCAGAGAAACTCGCCGAGCTCGCCCGGCGCTACCTTGAGGCAGTTGAGGTGGTGGCAGAGCCAGGGGAGGCTTTGTCCAGCGCTTTGGAAGCAGAGGAGGAACTTGTTGTTGTGGCAGGCTCCCTGTACCTTGTAGGGGAGCTGAGGGAAAAAGTGCAAACTTTATTTTCTTAATAAGCAGGAATTTGCACCCTCGATAGCGTATTAGTACAGGAGATGAAAGGAAGGAACTTCACATGGCTCGCCGCAAGGCAACAGCTGGTCAACTGGTTTTAGTTGGCGCCCTCGCTGTTGGCTTAGGCTACCTTTTGGGTACCTGGGCCTTGCAGCTCCTGATTGGGGACGCTCCCGCTCCGCAGCCCAAGCTGCCTGAAGTTGTCGGCGCTGAAGGCGAGGAGTTCAGCCAAAACGTTGCAGAGGCGCCCAGGGAGCAGCCTGCTTTGGAAAGAACTCCAGAGCCAGCTTTAGAATCAAGCATCCCTGCAGCTGAGGAAAGTGTAACTGTGGAAGAGCTGGCAGAGGAGCCAGAGCCCGAGACTCACTGGCGGGTTGTGGTGGGCAATTTTACCACCCGCGAACAGCTGGAAGCAGCAGCAAAAGTACTTTCGGAAGCTGGCTTTGATGTGTTGCCGAAGGGAAGCGGACCGTACTTCATTCAACTGGGAGTTTTTCAGGAAAAGGAACGGGCAGAGGCTCTGGTTGAACGGCTCGCAGCCTTCAGCTACCCTGTCCGGGTAGAAAGCACAACTTTATAAGCATCTGAGGGAAGCCCAGACTGTTTTTTCTTTCTGGTATACAGCATACCCTCCAAAAATAACTTAAATTTCCACAATTTTGCGGCTAGTTAGTGAATTTTTTCACAAAGTAAGGGAAACATATAAGCCCCATAGCTAGGCAGGCAAATTTGGGGCTAAATGTTTTCAACTTCCTGACAAAGTTTGGGAGCAGCTCCCCTGCTGCAGCAAGTGGGAACTTGTCCCCAATCTTTATATAACATTCAGTTTCAGATGAGAAAGGAGATAGGCTAAAAAATGGGAAATTGTCAGTGCACCACAAAGGCAAGTGATCCCCGCTGGCAGAAGCTGGATGAAATTCTGGCAGAATGGCGGGACAAGCCTGGGAACGTGATTCCAGTCCTGCACAAGGCCCAGGAATTGTTCGGTTACTTGCCCAGGGAAGTGCAGGAGTATGTGGCAGCGGGACTCGGAGTGCCGGTAACTGAAGTTTATGGGGTGGTTACCTTCTACTCCCTGTTCACCATGCAGCCTAAGGGAAGACATACCATCAGCCTCTGTATGGGAACAGCCTGCTACGTGAAAGGAGCCCAGGCCATTTTAGACGCCTTGCGGGAACAGCTGGGAGTCGGCCCAGGCGAGACCACAGAAGATGCCCGGTTCACTTTTGAGGTTATGCGGTGCATGGGAGCCTGCGGGCTGGCACCAGTATTAGTGGTGGACGAGGACATCTACGGCAAAGTCACCCCTGAGGGGCTGGCTGAAATTTTGGAAAAATACGAGTAAATGAAGAAGCCCAGGGCAGCAGCCTCAGTAGAGGCAGCGCCAGGGAAGATTAGATTGGAAAATTTCCGTCTGCTTACTTACAAGATATGATTGCACAGGACAGTACGAAGGGAATGAGGAGGTTAATGTCGATGGAGCGCTTTCGTGGCCACGTGCTTGTTTGTGCAGGCGCGGGCTGTATATCCAGCGGTTGCTTTGAAGTAGAGAAGGCATTAAAAGCAAGTCTCGCAAAGCACAACCTGACAGAGGAATTCAGGGTAGTGGAAACAGGCTGTATCGGTACCTGCGATCTGGGCCCGCTGCTTGTGGTCTACCCAGGAGGAGTTTTCTACCAAAAAGTCGAGCCGCAAGATGTAGAGGAGATCGTCACAGAACACCTAATCGGCGGCCAAGTGGTGAAGAGGCTGCTGTATAAAGACCCCAAAAGCGGCGAAGAATTAGAAAAAATCGACCAAATCCCCTTCTACAGCAAACAGCTGCGCATTGCCCTGCGCAACTGCGGACAGATTGATCCGGACAGCATTGAAGAATACATCGACAAAGACGGCTACAAAGCTTTGGAGAAGGCCCTCAAGGAGATGTCTCCCCAAGATGTGATCCAGCAGATCAAAGATTCAGGCCTTCGAGGCAGGGGAGGAGCAGGCTTTCCCGCAGGGCTGAAGTGGCAGTTTACAGCAGATGCACCAGGCAAGCCCAAATACGTTGTCTGCAACGCAGACGAGGGAGATCCCGGCGCCTTTATGGACCGAAGCATCCTCGAGGGAGATCCCCACTCTGTAATTGAGGCCATGACAATCGCGGGCTTCGCCGTGGGAGCAGAAAAGGGCTTTGTCTACGTGCGGGCAGAGTATCCTTTGGCAGTCCAGAGATTGACAAAAGCCTTGGAACAAGCCCGGCAGCGCGGCTATTTAGGGGAAAAGATCCTCGGCTCTGATTTTTCCTTTGACATTGAAATCCGGGTGGGAGCAGGGGCGTTCGTCTGCGGCGAGGAAACGGCCCTCATCGCTTCCATTGAGGGGCAGCGGGGCGAGCCCAGGCCAAAGCCTCCTTTCCCTGCAGTCAGCGGCCTGTGGGGCTGCCCAACCTTGATTAACAACGTAGAAACCTTTGCCAACATTCCCGCCATCATCCTCAATGGATCCGGGTGGCTGCAGGAGATCGGCACAGAAAAAAGCAAAGGCACCAAAGTCTTTGCCATTGCCGGCAACGTGAACAACACAGGGCTTGCTGAGGTGCCCATGGGCACCACCCTCAGAGAGCTGGTCTTCGACGTCGGCGGCGGCATCCCAGGCGGGAAAAAGTTCAAAGCAGCCCAGACTGGAGGACCTTCTGGCGGCTGCATCCCTGAAGAGTTCCTGGACACACCTTTGGACTATGAATCCTTGAGCAAATTAGGCGCAATTATGGGTTCTGGCGGCCTTATTGTTATGGATGAGGACAACTGCATGGTGGACGTGGCCAGGTTCTTCCTGGAGTTCACCCAGGATGAATCCTGCGGCAAGTGCACCCCCTGCAGAGTGGGAACCCGCAGGATGCTGGAAATCCTCACCCGCCTCACCAAAGGCCAGGGAGAGGATGGAGATATCGAAAAGCTCGAGGCCCTTGGAAATCTCATCAAAAGCACAGCCCTCTGCGGCTTGGGCCAGAGCGCCCCAAATCCCGTTTTGAGCACCATCAAGTATTTCCGGGATGAATACGAAGCCCATATTTACGAAAAGCGCTGTCCAGCCGGCATCTGCCAGAGCCTCCTGCGCTACGAAATCGTGGCAGAGCTCTGTCAGGGCTGCGGCTTGTGCGTCAGGGTTTGCCCCACAAAAGCCATCAGCGGCCAGCGGAGAGAGGTCCACGTAATTGACCAGGAACTCTGCTCTAAATGCGGTAATTGTCTGAGCAAGTGTCCATTTGGGGCCATCAGGAAGTATTAAAGGGAGTGGGAGATGAAAATGGAAAAAATACATTTAACAATAGATGGACAGAGGGTTGAGGCAGCGCGGGACCAGACTGTCCTCGAAGCGGCACAAGCTGCAGGGATCAACATCCCAACCCTTTGCTACTGTCCCAATACCAAACCAACAGGCGCCTGCAGGGTCTGTCTTGTGGAAGTGGAGGGCATGAGAAACCTCGTCACCTCCTGTACTCTGCCTGTGGCTGAGGGCATGGTGGTTAAAACCAGCACACCCCGGGTCCGGGAGGCCAGGCGGGGCATAGTTGAGCTGCTTTTGTCAGACCATCCTGCAGAGTGCCTCACCTGCAGCCGCAGCGGCAGCTGCGAACTTCAGAATGTGGCACAGGACCTGGCTGTCCGCGAGATCCCCTACAGCGGCGCCATGGGAGATCGCCCCTTTGACGACAACAACCCATCCATAGTCCGGGAGATGAGCAAATGCATCTTCTGCCGCAGGTGCATAGACGTCTGCAGCCAGGTGCAGGAGGTTTCAGCTTTAGGGGCCATCGGCAGGGGATTTGAAACCCAGATCGGCCCTGCCTTTGGCGACGAGCTGGGACAAGTTGCCTGCGCCCTCTGCGGCCAGTGCGTCCTGGTCTGCCCAACAGGCGCTCTTTCTGAGAAAGACAGCACAAGGGAAGTCTGGAAGGCTTTGGCAGATCCAGAGAAGTTCGTGGTTGTGCAAGTTGCACCTGCCATCCGCACTACAATTGGCGAGGAGTTCGGCCTCGAGCCTGGGACGCCCCTTGTTGGTGAGCTTGTAGAGGGCCTCAGGCGCCTCGGTTTCGATAAGGTTTTCGACACTGATTTCGCTGCAGACCTCACCATTATCGAGGAAGGTACTGAGCTTCTGCAGAGGCTCGAGACAGGCGGCACCCTGCCCCTCATCACCTCCTGCAGTCCAGGCTGGGTGAAATACTGCGAGCACTTTTTCCCTGAGCTCATCCCCAACCTTTCCACCTGCAAATCTCCCCAGGAGATGTTCGGTGCGGTGATGAAGAACTGGTACGCCAAAAAGCACAACCTGGATCCAGAGAAGATCTTCGTGGTTTCCATCATGCCCTGTACTGCGAAGAAGTTTGAAATCGCTCGCCCTGAGCTTGCCACAACTGGCGCCCCGGATGTGGATGCAGTCCTCACCACAAGAGAGCTGGCGAAGATGTTCAAGGAGGCAGGTATCCAACTGCCTAAACTGCCCAAGTCCGAGTTCGATCAGCCTTTAGGTGAGTCCACAGGCGCCGCCGTGATCTTCGGCACCACAGGCGGTGTGATGGAAGCAGCTCTGCGGACCGTCTACGAGAAAGTCACAGGCGAGACCCTCAAGGAGATAGAGTTCACACAGATCCGGGGCTTGGATGGAATCCGGGAAGCTGAAGTGGACCTCGCAGGCAAGAAAGTGCGCCTTGCAGTTGCCCACGGCCTGGGCAACGCCAGAAAGCTCCTGGAGAGGATAGTCAAAGGGGAAGGAGACTACACCTTCGTGGAGATCATGGCCTGTCCTGGTGGCTGCATAGGTGGCGGCGGCGGGCCGAGGCCTACAGACCAGGAGCGGCGCAAGAAGCGGGCTGAAGCTTTATACCAACTTGATCGGGATCTGCCCCTGCGCAAATCCCACGAAAACCCGGCTATTCAAGCCCTCTACAAAGATCTTGGAGAGCCAGGGGGAGAGCTTGCCCACAAGCTGCTCCACACCCACTACCAGAGCCGAGCTTGTGGCTGCAATTGCCAGGAATAAATAAGATTGGAATTTCTGGTTATAGAAGGAATCCCTCAGGTGCTTGTCGAAATATAATCCTATAATCTGAGCTACTATTTAGAAAGAGAGGGATAGACGGGTGAGGAACAGAATACTGATCTGCAGCTTAATAGCCGTACTGGTCGGGCTAATGATGGGAGCAGCAGTTGCAGAAGAGAAGGTAAATGGTGATGACGGCGATATTGTAGTGGTGGTAAATGGCGAGCCCATCACGGCTTTTAAGTTCTATGCAGAGATGGAAAAGCAGGTTGGCGCACAAATCCTGCAGAACATGATCATTGAATCTTTGATTATGCAGGAAGTGGAAAGGCTGAAACTTTCAATTACAGACGCAGACATTGCCCAGCAGTTGGAAATGCTGCGGATGCAGTTTCCCAATGAGCAGTCTTTCCAGTATGCCTTGATGGGAATGAGCCAGGAAAACCTCTACGCGCAGCTGAAGATCCAGGCAGCCCTGTGGAAGCTGGGCACCAGAAACGTAAAGGTGACAGAGGAAGAGATGAAGCAGTACTATGAGGAAAACAAAGACGATTATAAAGAGCCTGAGACGGTTCGTGCCCGTCATATCCTGGTGAAAACTGAAGAAGAGGCCAAAAAGATCATTGAGGCTCTGGATGCAGGCGAGGATTTCGCAGAGCTGGCGAAAGCCCACAGCCTGGGCGGCACAAAAGATCGGGGCGGGGATCTGGGATATTTCTCTTACGAGGAAATGGTGCCCGAGTTCTCTGCAGCAGCTTTCGCTCTGGAGGTTGGCCAGTATACAAAGGAACCAGTGCAGACACAGTTCGGATACCATGTGATCAAGCTGGAAGAGCGCAATGAGGAGAAGCAGTACACCCTGGAAGAAGTTAAGGACAGTGTTCAGCTGGCCATTCTCTCTGAGAAGGCGGCAAGCAGTCAAGAGATCATTCAGGATTTGCTGAAGAAGGCCAAGTTCGACTGGAGATGGGAGCGGTACAGCAATATCTTCTCCGGTCTGGTTCCATAAACAATACTACAAAAAGGAGGAAGAGGAGGGCCTAGCCCTCCTCTTTTGTTATGCTGCAGAAAGGCACTGTATTGAAAACAAAAGGGAGAAAAGCACAAGTTGAAGTCTGCAGCCGGGACGCCTGCAAAAACTGCAGCGGCTGTCTTGGCGGGCAGAGGGAGCACACCCTTTGGGCAGCAAATCCCCTGGGGGCCCAAGAGGGAGAGGAGGTCTGGGTGGAGCTCTCATCTGGGCTCCTGTTAGGCGGCGCTGCCCTTCTCTACCTGTTGCCCCTTGTGCTCCTCCTTCTGGGCTATGCAGCAGGCGCCAGCCTTTTTCAAACCCAAGCTGCGGCGCTGGGCTGTGCAGCTTTGGGCTTTGTCATTGCCATCTTCATCGGCAGCTTTTGCAATCGGCTGCTGGAGAGGCGGGGCCGCCTGGAACCTGTCATCAAAAAAGTGGAAAGGAAAAGGTGAGCCTGCTTTCGGCTATTGAGGCGTGCTAATGTAAACCTAAGGGGTGGTATTGTTGAGCCTGCTCCTGTTTTTTGATGATAAGCATCTCCTGCTCCGAGAGAACCTGAAGCGCATTTGCGCTCAACCTCAATTGGAAGCAGTTTATATTGATCCTGTGGCAAGCACTTCTGCCGGCTTTCCCTCAGTTGTCCGGGATCCCAAGACAGGGCTGTATCACATGTTCTATCAGGGGTGGCTGCGGGGGGATAAAATAGTGACCCTTGCTGCCGCCAGTAAAGACGGGTTGCATTTTCAGCCCCGCAGCACAGCAAGGCAGGCTGGCATCACGGCTCCTGTCTGCGATCATCAGCTTCTCGCTGAAATGGATGGAGAGCTGGCCCTGGTTTTCGAAGATCACCATGCTCCTGAAGACAAAAGGCTGAAAGCGCTGGTTGCTGTGTACAACAGGCCCCAGATGCAGGTAAAAAACATTCTCTTCACCTCAGGGGACGGAATCCACTGGATCCTAGAGGAAGGGGTTCGCTGGAACACAAGAGGCGCAGAGCCTGGCGCCGGCTGTTTTTACTGCGAGGCCACAGAAAGCTACATTCTCACCCAACGGCCTGATTGGGGCGTACGCAGGATCTGCATTGCCGAAACCCGCGACTGGCAGCATTTTTCTGATCCGGAACTCGTCCTGCAGGCAGACGCTCTGGATGAACCCTTGACTGAAACCTACGGGATGCCTGCTTTCGCCTACGATGGCTGGTACATTGGCTTTCTCTGGCTATACCAGCCTCCTCAAGAGCGGGGTCCTGTGAAATACTGGAAGGGGAAAGTCCATTCCCAGCTCACCTACAGCGTCAATGGCCGTCATTTTCAGCGCGCCCTGCGTCAGCCATTCATCGGCAACGGCGATCCGGCAAGTCCGACCTGGGGAATGGTTTTCCCTTCCGCCCTCTACACAGACGCAGAGGGGAATCTCGTGGTGGCTGCTTCTGCCTGCCGTTACGAACACGGCCATTTTGCAGACCAAGGCGGCGGCTCCATTGTCTTTTATCGTTTGCGAAAGGACGGTTTTGTGGCTTTAGAGTCCACCGGCGGCCCTGGCCTCCTCTGTACTCGGGGTCTTCTGACAGCCGGAGGGGAGCTGGAAATAAACATTGAGGCTCCCTATTCTGAAGCCACATGCTGTATTTACACCCATGGCGGCATCGAGCCAATGCCGGGCTATAGCCACGAAGATTGCATTCCCTTCACCGGTGATTCCACAAAGTGGGTGCCCAGCTGGAAAGAAGGCCGCACTTTTTCCCAATTGGCAGGACAGGTTGTTTATATAGAGGTGAAGCTGAACTCCGGCATGCTGTATTCGATCCGAGGCCAGCTAACTCCCATGATGGTGAGAGATGTGGATCGCTATGTCAAGTTCGGGACGATTCCCGATGTGAGAGGTTTTTTTTAGCAGATAGAGCTTTAAAAAGCAAAAGGGGGGAGAGTCCCCTTTCTGCTTTGAATTCTTTGAGCGGTCTGCACAGAGCCTGCGCCGCTTGAGAAAATCAAGTTTTTATGCAGAGAGGCTGCCCATTTCAGGCAGCCTCCTTTTATCCGCTGAGAGAAATTCCGCTCCTCTGCGAAAGGGTCTGTTTGAACCCATCCAAACTCTCAGCTCTCAGGCTAGAGCGAAAGAGTTCCTCGAGAGTTTGTTCGTCCTGTATCTTTTTTATCTGCATTCTTATGTCCTTATCCGTACTGCCGAACCTTTCTTGCAGAATTTCTACTATGGTATCCTGTTTGTTTTCTCGAATGCCTTCAATTCTGCCTTCAATTTTTCCTTCTTTTCGAGCCTTATTCAGTAAATACTCGGTCACAGAATTTTTTTCACTGAGTATTTAGTCGAGTATTTGAAGCATTTGGATATCCTCCTTTGGGAGCTCTGAGATGTCCAAATACCTGCCGGCTAATGCCGCAGCTATGGCAAGCTGCGCATCCCGTTTTTCCGGATCAGCCTCTAGTTTTTTGATCAATGCCTTCGTTTCCCTGTACACATCCAAGCTTTTCTCCTCTGTCAGCAGTATGAGGACGGGCGCAAGGCCCGGCAGTTCGCCCTTTCTTATTCTGGGCAGGTGTTCCCACAAGCGGACTACCGAATACGTGAAAGTGTGGCTGAGGTTGAACTGGGTTTTCTGGTATGCGTTGGGCGGAGGGAGCTGCCTCTTTCTTTCCAGGTATATGATCACTGAATAAGTCGGCAGCCTCAGCGAGGCTTCGATCAGGGCGTTGTATTGGAACATCCGCTGAGGGAGATCCTTTCTGTGTTCCAGCTGAAATTCCAGGTGAAGGACAAATCTTTTCGTCCCCTGCTCAACTATATATNNTTGTCAGCTCGAAGCTGGGGAATATTCAACTCCTTGTCTTCGTGGTGAATTCTCAGAGGTTCTGAGGAGTTCAAAACAAGTTTCAGGAAATCTTCAGAGTAATTCCGGGCAAGATACTTAAAATTCAAATCCAAAGATGCTTTCTCTGCGGACATGAGAAACCACCTCCATCATTTGTAGCATAAATCCGGTAGGTGGCCTCATATGATTTATATTCTACGCCGACAAGCCAAATCCTTCTGCTGTCTGAAAGTTTACATAAAACCTGTCTCTTCAGACAATAACGGCCCAGCTCACCTGTCAGGAGCTGGGCTGTTTGTTGAAATATTCTTTAGCTCGTGAATCAGGGCAGCTGCTACAACAAGCATGTACTTTCAGGCGTTGATCTGCAGTCCCAATTAGAGCAGCGCTGCTTTGCTTCAGCGCAAAAATAAACTGCCGACTGCTCAAAAAAAATTCCAACAGAAACTTCTTTTTTTGAATTAGCCTGCATAATTTGAACGTGGGTGGAAAAAATAGGATCAGATTCCACAATTTTAACTGAAGTGGGCAGTCTTCAGTTAAGAAAAAAAAGGGGGAAATTAAATGAAAAAGATTGTGTTTTTAGCAATGCTGCTTTGTCTCAGTTTGGCAGCCAGCGTCTTTGCAGAGCCTGCCCAGCCAAAGAACGTGGCTGTGGACGTGCTGGTAGTTGACACCCAGGAATTGATTGCCAACGATCCCACAATAACCATTCCCACACCAACAGCGGCCAACTACAATGCAGGGTACACAGATGTCGTCACAGGACAGCTTGTCGTCAGAAGCAATGTCCGCTGGGTGCTCAGTGTGAAAACAGAATCATGGGGCAGCCCTTCGGGTGTCAACAAAGCTTTAACTGATTGGCAGTGGAAGCGGCAGATGCAGGATCAGTTTACAGAGTGCAGCACAGCTGATGTCAAGGTGGTGGACGGCCTTCCCACATCCGGTACAAATGTCAATATCAATTACCGGATGAAACTGGATTGGGAAAACGATGCGCCAGGCAGCTACTACTTAGTCCAATATTACACTCTGACCAAAGACAGCTAATTTTTCTGAGTTAAAAAAGGGGCCACTGCCGGGAAGCTTATGCTTCTTGCCCCTTTTCTTTTTAGGGGAAGGAGGGAAACATTGAAAACCTGTATCTATGCTCTGTGCATTCTCTTTTGTTTCACCAGTTTGACAAGTGCCTTTGTCCAGTGCTCCATCGAGGACCGGGTGGTTAAACTCAGACCTGGTGAGAGGGGCCAGCTTGAGATCGAGCTCTATAACCCAGAGGCAGAACAAAGAACCGTCCGCGCCTACCTCGGGGATTGGGAACTGGGAACTGGAGGCGAACCAGTGTTTCATCCAGCCGGCACCTTGCCTAATTCTGCAGCAGGACAGCTGAAACTTGCAGATCCCCTTGTGGTCTTAGGGCCAGGGGAGAGGGGCAAGCTGCGCCTGGAGGTGGAAGTGCCAAAGGAGCAGCGCGGCAGCAGAGCTGCCATGCTGTTTGTGGAAGCTGGCCAACTTCCTCCCCCAACCTCAGCTCTTGAGAACCAAATGCAAATCAGCGTCCAGACCCTCCTGCGCTACGGGATTAAAATTTACGTTGTGGCCCAGGGAACGGAGGAACCAGCCTCTAAGATCAACGATCTAAGGCTCCAGCCTCCATCAGAGGGGAAAATCCCAGTAAACATTGTCCTTCAGAACAGCGGCAATATCCATCTCCGCTATCAGTGCAGGCTTGAGGTGCGCTCTTTAGAGGGAGAAGTACTGGAAGAAAAAGAGCTTGCTCCCTTTTCGATTCTGCCAGGTGCTGTCCGCACGGTGCAAAGCGAGATCAAACTGCCTCCTTTCGGCAAATACCTGCTTTTGGCTGTGCTGGATTACGGCAGCGAGAAGCTGCTCGCAGCTGAGGCACCCTTTGAGATAAGGGAGGGAGGTAAGTGAAAAGCAAACTCCCATTGCTGCTTTGCATCTTGGGACTTTTGGCCGGCAGCGCAAGCGCTCTGTCCCTCGAGGTGGAGAGCACGGCAAATTTCGTCCAGAGCACAGCAGCAGACTTAAACCGCGGCTACGTGGAACTTCCCGCAGCCACAAGGCTCACCATTGAAGGGGACGAGCCATGGCGGCTGTACGTCCGTGCAGAGGAAAACTACTTCCCAGACAGCACCAAACCGACCAGCCATCTGCTTTGGCGGTATAACGGGCCTTTCCGCGAGCTTACCACCCAAGATAATCTGGTGGCGGAAGGGACAAACAATACTGTGCTGGCAGTAGACTACCGCCTTAAGCTTTCGTGGCTGGATCCGCCTGCGCATTATGCGGTCACTTTGGTTTACACACTAACAACACAAGGAGATTGACCCATGAAAAAGCTGAGCATATTACTTTTGTGTTGTTTTTCCTTTGGGGCCATCGCATGGGCAAGCCAGCTGGAAATAATAGGACCTGCAGTGAAACATGCAGATCCCAAAAGCCTCGTGACCATCGGCTTTACCGTGGTGAACAACTCTAGCGAGAATCAACAGGCCAGCTTTAGTGCGGAGCTGCCGCCCTTTTGGGAACTTTTAAGCGTGCCTGCGGCCAGAAACCTTGCTCCTGGGGAAGAGGCCATCATTCCTCTCACCGTCATGGTGCCCCAGGCGGCAGCAGCAGGTGAGCACAAAATAGTCTTCGCAGCCAAGACAGATTCCCTTGAGGCGGAAGCCCTTGTGACTGTAATTGTATCGAGGCAAACAGGAGGCCGGCTCACCTTCGCCAAAAGCAGCCTCGAAATTACCCGCGCAAGCCGCCTGTTTTTCTCCTTGAACATAGAAAACACAGGTAACTGTCCGAGCTTTTTCGCCTTGCGGGCATACCTGCCCAGGGGCCTTGCCATGGAGGAACTGGTTACTCCTGTCCTCTCCCAAGGCGAAATCTGGCATGGGGTGGCAGTCCTGGAAGCCTCAGAAGATGCACCCCTGGGCAGCACCTGGCTGATTTTCGAATTGCGAGAAGGTGAAACAGGCACAATTCTCGCCCGAGACAGGCTCCCCCTGACAGTCCTCTCTTCAAGGGGCGGTCCCTTAAATCCGGAACTGTTCAGCCGGCTTAACCTTGAGGGGATTTGGACAGAAAACGGTCCTTTCCGATGGCACGGAAGCCTGTGGGGAGACAGCAGCTGGCAGGGCGGAGGTCTGCACCTGGATCTGCAGCGCTACAGCTTAGACTCCCACGGCTACTGGCGGGGCCTTGTCAGCTGGCAGAGAAACCCATGGACAGTGGCAGTTGGCAACACGGATTATGCAGCCAACACCCTGCAAAATCCTGTGGAAGATGTGGGGCTCCTGTTTTCGCTCCAAGAGGAAGGCAAGCTGTCCAGCCTATTTTGGCGTCCGGACCTGCCAAGCTACTTTGCTTACCGCAAAAGCGGCACTGCCTTTACTTTCCTCATGGAAAAAGAGCAGCCCCTTTGGTTCTACGGCAGAAGCGAGGCAAAAGGGAAGCTGGGCAGAATCTGGGGCGAGGTTGGAATGCCTGTAGCCTGGCGGATCCCTGCCGCCAAAATCGGCTTTAGGGTAGGGGGGCAGAACAGAACTCCCACCTCCAGCTGGGCTTTGGATTGGCTGCAGGCAGGTACCGAAACTTACGGCAGGTACCAAGATCTGTGGCGGCTGAGCCTCAGCGGCCAGCAGAATCCTTTCCTGTTTTCTCTGTATTCCAAACACAACGACCTGGAAAACAGCCCTGAAATAGCCAGAGTACAGGAAGACTACGCAGCTGTGGGCTTGTCCCTGCCCCTTCGCAGAGGCAACCTCATCTACCGCTACGGCTACGGCATCCGCCAGGAAGAAGAAGGGAAGACAGAAGAAAACGGCTGGGAATTTGTGGCCAATAAATACTGGGGAAGCCTGCACCTGTATCTTTCCCACAACCAGCTGCCCCTGAGCCTGCCCCGGGATTATCTGCGCCTTGCCTATTACGGCAAAGTATCTCTGTGGCTTGCCATGGCCAAGTACAGCGATCTCAGCGAGCTCACAGCAGGGCTGTTGTACAGACAAAAACAGCGGGACTGGGAGCTGGAGTGGCAGGGGCAGCAGAACTACGGCACCCAGTCTGTGAGGGTGAAGCTCACCCAGCAGCTTAACCCCAGAGAAAAAATCCACCTGCAGGGCAAATTGTACATTCTCCCAGAGGCCCAGCCCAGCTGGGAAGTGGCAGTGGGCTACGGTCTCAACCTGAAAGTGCCCCTTCCTTTCCTCAAGACAAAAGGCAGGCTGGGCGGCAGAATCTTTGTGGACGAAAACGGCGATAACCTCTGGCAGGAGGATGAACCCACCATTTCAGGGGTTCGGGTTGTGTTGGCCGGTGAGGTGGTGCAAAGCGACCGGGAAGGGTACTACGAATTCAGCCCGCAACTTCCTGGAGAATATCCCCTCTTTCTGCAGGCAGATGATCTGCCCTTGGGGCTCCTGCCTAAAACGGCAACTTCCAGCATCGTCCGCCTTGAGGCAGGCGAGGAAACCAGCTTCCACTGGCCTGTTGCAGCAGGAGGACGAGTGGCAGGCGTCTTGACAGTTGAAGGCAGTGGAGCCAAGGGAGTGTGGCTCGCCCTTTCGGCTGGAGGAAAGGTGGTGGCCAGAACTGTTACAGACAGCCAGGGCAACTTCCAATTTCCCTACGTCCTGCCAGGGAAGTATCAGCTAGAGCTCCTCCCTGGCCAGTTTTCAGTTCCCTACTACCTGTCTGTAACAGAAGTGACCTTGAAGGCGAGAGAGGAAAAGATGCTGGAGGTAGCTGCGGAAAAGGAAGAAAAACCAATCGAACAGCTTTTCCGAACGCCTCAGTGGCAAATCTTCGAGATCGAATAAAATGGGGAAACTCCGCGAGTTTCCCTCTTTTTTTGGGCACCGCTTGCTTTCTCATTTTCTATCCGGTAAGATAAAAGTACCAATAAATGCGAGGTGCCCTATGGCGAGGTTTCTTCACACAGCAGACCTGCACCTGGGTTCGGCAGGGGATGCTCTGCCGGAGGAAATTGCCCGGCAGCGGGAAAGGGAGATCACATCTTCTTTGCCGAAGATTGTGGATCTCGCTTTGGAGCGGGATGTAGATCTGCTTCTTGTGGCAGGAGATCTGTTCACAGATAAATTCACCACTCCTGCCCTTTTGCGCTATGTAAATTATCAGTTCGGACGTTTGGGAAACAAACACGTTCTCGTGTGCGCAGGCAACCACGACCCCCTTTTGCAAGACGCACCGGCTGCCGCCTTTCCCTGGCAGAAGAACGTGCATTTTTTCCTGCCCCACAGTTGGCAGCAGCTTGCCTTCCACAAGCTGGGCATAGCAGTGGCTGGGATAAGCTGGGGAGAGCTGCCTCCTCAGCCCGAGCTCCTCACCCAAATACCCGCGTCCATCCCCGGTTTTGTGAACATCGCTCTCCTTCACGGCAGCGCAGGTAAGGCTGCGCAGCTGGCGGCAGAATACTTCCCCCTGCCGGAGGAGAGCTTAATTGCTTCTGGCTATCAATATTTCGCCCTAGGCCACTACCACAATCCTTCAAGCTGGGAGGCAGAAGGCACTCTCTTTGCCTATCCAGGCTCACCTGAACCTTTAAGCTTTGGCGAAGAAGGCAGGCACGGGGTTTGGCTCGGCGAAACCTCAGCTGGACAGGTGTCCATTTCCTTCATCCCCTTAGGGAAGAGGGAGTATGTCACTTTGAGGCGGGATGTCACGGGAATGAAAAGCGAAGCCGAGCTCGTGGAGGAACTGAAGAAAGACTTGAAGGCCAGGCGAGAAGACCTTGTGGGGCTGACGCTGACAGGCTCTCTGCCGAGGGGTTTTAAGTTGGATCTGGATTTCCTCAAGGAGAACCTGGAGGAGCTAGTCTTCTACCTCCGCCTGCAGGACGCCACTTGGGAAGAGGTGGATCTGACAGACTTTCCCCAGGGCAGCCTCAGGCAGCTCTTCTCCCAGAGGCTTGCAGAGGAACTGGCTAATACCCAGGATCCTTACAGACGGAAAACCCTGGAATTGGCGTTGAGATACGGCCTGGAAGCCTTGGCTCGCGGCACTGTGGACCTTGGGGGTGAAGCTTGATGCTGATTAAGAAAGTGCACGTTCAGGGTTTCGGTGCCCTCGAGAACGCTTCCTTCTCCTTTGGGCCAGGGGTGAATCTCATCTACGGTCCAAACGAAGCAGGCAAATCCACCTTGCAGTATTTCATTTACGGCCTCCTCTACGGGCTGAGGAAAAAGACCTCCTCCACCTTGACCGACGAAGCCAAACTCTACCAGCCCTGGCGTGGAACCCAGTTTGGCGGCAGCATGGAGTTTTCTGTGGCTGGCGAAGAGTATCTTCTGCTGCGGGATTTTGCCAGCGGAGGCGCTGCCCAGCTGTTCTGCGGCCGCACAGGCGAGGATTTGACCAGAAACTTTCCTGTTGATCCCAAAAACGGCGAGCTGCTCTTTGCTTCAGAACTGCTGGGGCTTTCAGAGCTCGCTTTCCGCAACATAACCTATATTGGACAGCTGGCCAGCCGCTGCCAAAGGGAACTTGCTGGGGAGCTTGCTGGGAAACTCGCCAACCTCTCTACTGCAGGGGAAGAAGACGTCTCCCTCCGCCGGGCTCAAGAAGCCCTCACCCGCGCACTGGACCAATTGGGAACCATGAGGCCTTCAAACAAGCCCTTGGGAAAGCTTGTCCGCAGAGCGCGGGAGCTTGAAAAGAGGGAACGGGAGCTGGCTGCAAACCTCAAGGGGCTGTGGCAGGAGCAGAGAAAGGCTGCTGCACTTGCGGATAAACTGGTGCAGCTGAACCAAGAATACGAAAAGGCCCTTGCCAGGCAGAGGCAAATAGAGGCCAGCCTCCTTGCCCAGCGCCTTGAGAGAATTCGCCATCTCGAGAGGGAGCTTAAGACAATTCGGGAGGAGCTTGCCCAAAAGGCAGGAGCAGATTTCCCTCCAAAGTTGATCGGCCGAGGCAGGGCTTTAGAGGAGCGGGCAGGCCTCTATGGGGCAGAGGAGGAGAAGCTGGCAGAGGAGCAAAGGAGGCTTGAAGAAGAGCTGGCGCTTGTGGCAGCAGAAGCTGAAACTATAGAGGAAAAACGGGAAAAAGTCTGCGCTGTCCTGACCATGCCTCCTGACCTTTTCGCCAGCTCTTTAGAGCAGGATGAGAAAATTTTATCTGAAAGAAAAGCCCAGCTGAAGCAGGAGGAGACAGAAGTTCCAAAAGGAGGCTCCTCTTCCTTTGCAGCAGTGCTGGCAGCTGCTGCAGCAAGTTTGGTTTTGTCTTTATTCCAGCCCCTTTTTCTCCTGCCTTTGGGCATTTTGGGATATTTTGCTTTCCTCCTCTACCGCCGGCGCAGGCGGATTGCCGAGCGGCGGATCCAGCTTGCTCAAAAGGCCAGGGAGCTGGAAGAAGAGGAAAAGAGGCTCCAGGAAGAATTTGCCCGATTGGACAATCTCCTAGACCTTCCGGGGAAAGCGGGCCTTGCGGCATGGCAGCGGGAAGGAGAGAGGCTGTCCGGGCTCAGAAGCAGGCAGACTTTCCTGGAAGAACGCCTCGCAGATCTGCGCAGGAGGCTTGCGGAGAACAGGGAGCTCATCGCGCAGACAGCATCCCAAATCCAGGCTCTCTTCGGCGAGCTCGGGGTTGAAAGCTGGGCTGAATTTTGGCAACAAGCTGACCTTTCTGAGGAAAGGCAGAAGTTGAAAGCCGAGGAAGGAAGGCTTGCAGGAGAGCTTAAGCTGGCCTTGGCAGGGGAAGAGCTGGAAAGCCTCGAGGCTAGATTTGCTGAGCTTGAAAAGGCGGGCTTGGAAGAGGCGGCAAGCCAGGCCGATTGGGAGGAAGTCTCCCGACACCTCAGGCAGCTGGAGCTTGCGCGGCAGGAGAAAAAGAACGAGCTCAGCAGGCTCGAGGGGCTTTTGGCAGGGGCAGAGGGGAATTCCCTGGCAGTTATTTCTGCAAGCCGGGCGCAGCTGGAAGAGAGAATCCACAGCCTTGCCCAGAGAAGAGAGGCGCTGGAATATGCTAAAGAGGTGCTTTCGGAGTGTGCCAAACAGCTGCACCGCCAGTTCGCACCGCAGCTGGCGGGGGAAGTGAGCAGAAACTTCGCAAAGCTTACTGCAGGCAGGTACAGGCAGGTTCTGGTCTCAGAAAACCTCCAGCTGCGTGTTGAAGATTCTGCTGCCAACCTCTTTACCGCAGACAGCCTCAGCGGCGGCAGCTTGGATCAGCTCTATTTTGCCCTGAGGGTTGCCCTTTCAAGGCTCGTCTGCAAAGAGGGGGTTTATCCGCCTTTCCTTTTAGACGACAGCTTTGTCCAGTACGACGAGGCAAGAGCAAAAGAGGGCTGGCAGCTTTTGCGGGAACTGGCAGCTGAAAACCAGATCATCTACTTCACCTGCCACAGGCAGCAATTGTCCCTGGCAGGGGACAACGTCAATCTCATCGATCTTTCTGCAGAAAGGAAGGAAGCGGTTTGCTCTTAACGTTAACCACAGACGCAAGCGGCGCAAGAGAGGCAGCGCTGAGAGGACAGCTGGTGGTGGTGGTGGACGTGATCGATATGAGCACCACCTGTGAGGCTGCCTATCAAAACGGGGCAGCAGCTGTTTTCGGAGCGAGTCCAGACAAGACCTCTTCTCCTGTACCCCAGAACCCAGAGCAGCTTGCTGCCTGGGCTGCAGAGGAAGCGAAGAGGCTTGGAACGAGCCTTGTGGTGGCTGCAGAGCCCAGAACCGGACCGGAAGAGGTGCAGAGAGAGGTGGCAAGCAGGGTGTTTGCCACTTTAGCCCGAAAGGGCGTGGAGCCTGAGGTCATCGGCAATCTGGGAGCTGAGACAGCGAGGATTGTAGACTTTCAGGGGAAGGTACTTCTTGTGGTTTCTGCCACAGGCGGAGTGGCCTTTGAAGCTGCAGCGTTAGCCCACCCCAAAGGCCCTAAAGGCGTGGTTACTGCAACCATCGCCCGGGCTGGAGGGCTGCGGGGGAGCAAGGCAGCAGAGGCAGGGGTGGATCGGGCCTTGGCGCGGGCAGATGATGGGGGCATCTGCGTTGTGGCAGCTAGCGGGCAGTCGCTGGAAGATGTGCTTGCAGCCCAGTATCTGTTCGAAATGTTTGTGGAGAGGCTGCGCAGAAGGTAGCGCAAGGCGGATTTTTCCAGATGGCGAAAACCTTCTCTGGGAGGCGCTGCGAATCACCATCGTCGATGAGTACGATGTAATCGTCTGCGGCGGCGGGCCTGGCGGCATCGGAGCTGGGGTCAGTGCAGCCTGTCTTGGAATCCGCACGCTGCTCGTGGAGCGGGGGAGCATGGACGGCCAATTTGGTTGCGACCATCTTTGATAGAGAAGGCAAAGGTGGGATCACAGCTGAATTGTGCAACAAGCTCTGCACAAGAGGTTTAATCGGCAGGCTTTTTTGGGAAGGTGGTTATCCACTGCACAGGCGACGGAGATGTTGCAGCATTAGCCGGCGAGCCTTTCCAGATTGGCGATCCAGCGCACCACTCAACCCAGGCCATGACCACCATGGTGAAACTCTTCAATGTGGATTTCGTTCAGCGCAAGCCATATGAGCTGCTAGCGCTGATGGAAGAAGGGCTGAAAAAGGATCCTGACTATAAAATCGAATTTTCTCGCGGCTGGGTAATTGACTGCCCCGGCGGCAGTTCCATTCTGCAGTATGTGCATGTGAGGGGCAGGACAGGCACTGATGCCCAAGACTTGATTAGAGCTGAACTTGAGGGCAGGAAACGGGCTCTGGCAGCCTTCAATTTTTTAAAGGAAAACGTGCCCGGCTTTGGGAGAGCGTCCCCGGGCCTGATCGCCTCCCAAATCTGCGTGAGGGAGTCGCGGCGGATCAGAGAGGAATACTACCTCACAGAAGATGATATCAGGAGCGGCAGGACTTTCGGGTTTCCAAATGCAACATTCATTTGCAGATTCAATATTGATATCCACCACGAGGATGAAGACAAGCAAACAGTCGAACATGCCTCACCCTAAACCATCCCCTACCGCTGCTTGGTGCCTCTTGGCGCAGACAACCTTCTGGTTGCCGGCCGCTGCATCTCAGGCAGCAGAGTTGCCATGGCAGCCTACAGAGTGACAGGCATTTGCATGCCATGGGACAGGTGGCAGGGACTGCAGCCCACCTGGCCATTGAAAGGGGAATTACGCCGCAGGAGGTTCCTTATCCTCAGCTGCGGGAGAGGCTGGCTGCTCAGAAGGTGGAGCTGGCAGGGAAGGAAAACCCTGCCGAAGCTCCTTGAGAAATAAAAAGCTATCTGTCCCAATCAGCTGTGATAAGAGCGACAGTAGTCTGTTTTCAGAATCCGGCCGCCTCCCCATGGTTTTCGAGGGACGCAGAAGCAAGGGGGATGGAACCATCTGCAGTTTTGCTTCAACGACGATTTGGCATCTAGTACTGAGCTTTTTTTAGGAAAAATCTGTATGCCGCAATTAATAAAATAATATTGTACGCACTGCCGATAAGCAGGTAGATAGGATAGCTCAGGTTAATCTTGCTTTCAATCAGCATAAATACGTGAAGCATACCCCTGATTGCCCAAAAGTTTGGAAATATGCCCAGCACGAATTGCAAGCCACCTTGAAAGGTTTCGAGAATCATCAGTGCAGGGACCAATGCCAGCATGCCCGTTCCTTTTATGAGAGCAAAGCCCTCCACCTTGTTTTTAGCATGAGCGCCTTGCAGCAGGCCAAGGGCGGGAGTAAACAGGCCGTTGACCAGAGCAAAGGAAACAATATGAAAAATGTTTATATTATCGAAAAGCGATGCTTCCAATATCGTGTATTTGTCGCCGGCAATCAGCTTTGTTCCCAAAAGGATCACGATGTTCCCGATAACTGACATCAAGTATATATATGCTATTTTAAATTTCAGATAGCCTGAAGTTCCAACGGGAGTAACTGCAATAGTGTTCAATGTGTGCTCATCCTTGTGCTCCAACAGCAGGAAAGTAGTCATGGCTGCAAGGAAAAAGGACCCAAAGGCCAGTATGATAACAAGCAGCAGAAGCATTGTCATTTTAAGTGCGGCAGCCTGTGTGGGGTCAATTGATTCGAATATCATCGGAAAAACAAACGAGGACAGGAACAAAACAATAATTGGAAACAAACACATATAGAGGTTCATAGGGTCCCGAACAATGGTTTTTCCCTCGTACTTTAACAGCGATAGATATTTGCTCATACTAGATTACCCCCTTACAGCGTTGTCTTTGAACATGGGGTACACTGCAAATTTGAAAAGCCCTGCGGCTAGAATTATCAAGTAAAGGCATCCTGCAATTACAAAAGCGCTCTTAAATTCGCCACTCACCGCCGAAGTTATCAGATGGTTTGTAGAATGGGGCGGTGAAATCATGAGTAGCCACTCGTATTTTGCATCGATTACACCAAATCGAAACAAAAATGAGGGTATGATAAAAACAAACATATAACCTATCAGCAAGCAGAGCATAGAGGTGAAGTCCTTGCTTCTGAGGGAAAGAACAAACCCAATTCCCGCATGGGCTGCACCTGCTATGGCAACAAACAACAAAAGCAAAATATAGTTGAATGTAACCCCATGGATGAAGAATAGGGCAACAGATGTTATAATAACCGATTCAACAGCCAGCACCATAGACGAGATGGTTTTGGCTGCCAGAATTTGTCCGGGAGATACTGGCATTACCAGCATAGACCTTATAGTGCCTTCTTGTTTTTCAAGATGGTGGGAAGCGCCGAGCAGCAATATGGACATCACAGCTACATCAATAAATATGATCAGCGGAGCAGCTTCGCGCGCTTCGCTTTCGGAAAGGAATAAAAGCAGTACAATCCAAAGAATTGCGGTTGCCAGACTGACAGGCAAGATTTTGTACCTGACAAGCCGCTTCAATTCGCCTGCAACAAGCCTTTTCAGGCTACTCATTTCAGCTCAACTCCTGTCACGATAATGAAGATTTCCTCCATTGATGTTTCCCCGCTATGAATGGTCTCTATCTCCTTGGTTTTAAGCAGCTGTAGAAATTCATCATTAAATCCTATGCTGTCCAGGGGAAAGGTGGAGCTGGTAGTGGTTCCATTCACCATGTATTCAACCTTTACTTCCCGTTTGCCGTATTTAATTTTCAGGTCTCTAGGTGTGGAAGTTTCTGTCAGCCTGCCGTTTACGCAAAATGCGATCCGATCACATAGCTGCTCAACGTCATTCATCAAATGGGTAGTTAAGAAAACCGTACCGCCCCTGGCGCGGAATTCTGCGATCATATCTTTTATAATTCTTGCATTCTTCGGATCAAGTCCGTTTGTAACTTCGTCCAGAAAAAGAACCCTGGGGTTGTTAAGCATGGCACGCACAAAGTTCAGGCGCACCTTCATTCCCTTGGAAAATTCACCGACCTTCAGATCACGGTATTCCCAAAGCCCAACCCTCTCCATTAATTCCTGGATATCTGCAGCCTTTTTGTAAAACCCTGAGAAAAATTTCATATTCTCTAGTGCGGTCAGTTTCGAGAAATGCACTGGCATCTCAAAACCGACACCTATTTCCTCATAAAATGAGTTGTCCAGGGATTTAAGGTCCTTGCCGAAATATTTGATACTTCCTCTATAATCTTCAAGAAGTTTGATCAGTATTTTCTGGATGGTAGATTTACCAGCGCCAGAAGGGCCTAAAAGCCCGAATATTTCGCCCTCAAGCACATCAAAGGTTATCCCTTTGATGGTATCATCCTTAGCTGATGGATATTTGAAGCTCAGGTTTTCCACATTAAAAACCACTCCCATAGTTTTCCTCCTTCTAGAAAGGTTAGCTGGTTCAATGAAAGTCTATTTGCCCGAAATCCCATACTGAATCATGTCTACCACCTGATTGGCAGTTTTAATCAGATCTTCCGGGTCTCCTTTAGAAATCAGTTTGTGTATATTGGAAAACATTATCTCAAGAACCTTGGCAACAAATTCAGGAGGATAACGGCTGTCGATCTGCCCCGATTCCACCGCCTGACAAATAAACTCGCTGAAATGCCGGGTATAATCATATGGGAAAAAGCCATACAATCGGTTTCGGAATTCATCGTTTTCCTCCAATACTATGTTTAAAAGATGGTGCAGACGTTTATCTGTCAGCATAAAATCCATTGTTCCCTTCATTATTTCTTTGAGTGAGCTAAAAAAATCGCTGCCGCTGTCCGCTTTTTGGCGCATAACAGGATAAAAGTAAGACAGCTTCTTTTTTACAATTATGTCCATCATGGCCAAATAAAGCCCAAACTTGCCGCCAAAGTGATGATAAAGGCTCCCCTTGCTTATCCCGGAGTTTTTCAGAATGTCATTTAGTGATGCTTCCTCGAACTTTTTCTTGGAAAACTCATCAATAGCTGCCTCTAGGAGCCGGGGATAACGCAATAGCGGATTGCCTTCGCCCATAAGTGCAGTGTAATCGAATCTCTTTCTCAATTGAAACACCCTTCATAAATGGAAGCTGAATATTGAATCACGCCAATCCCCTTGCAATCAGAACCCAAAACCACCAGCATTACACATAAACCACCTTCCTTCTGTATTGCAAGCATTTTAGACCGACCGGTCTAAACCACCTGGTTTAATAGTATCATTCTGCGAGAGCATTTGTCAATACAGATTTGAGAAGGGGTGAGCACCGCCAGCAGGATGTCTGATAGAAAAATTTTGATAGGCGGGAATAGAGATGGACATTTACCGCAACAAATAAACTCAGAGCGATCAATAGTAAAAGCTGCTGCTCCTGTGAAACCCAGGGCATAATCACGCGGCTATTTCACACTTTTCTATCCTTAATTTGGCTCAGGAAGCTGAAGAACTAGCTCGTAAATCTATAAAAAAGCGCTTTTCCCTAAAAATATTGTGACGGTGCTTTGTACATTGCTGTTGCTTATTTATTGAGCTGGAATTTCAGGCATTTGGTAAAAGTGAAGACCAAACGTTATTAATGCATTGGAAAATTATCCTGAATTATAATGAGTAAAATATCGTTAATGAGTATGAAAAACTATTCTTTTTGGCATTACATTATGCCAATTCAAGAACTGCAATTTTGACTGATTTAGAAAATGGATTTTCCAAGACCCAGAGATTAAAGACAGTGCTTGCAAAAGGTTTACGTTATTGCTAATGCGCCTCTCTTGCCGCTAGCATATCCACCCCTCCCTTGGCATAGGATATATTGTACAGGCGAGGGGAGGGGCACGATGTTTTTTGCTGGCAGAGCAGGGGAAGTATTGGGCGGCTACTTTGGGCGGCGCCTTGCCGTTGTTGCTCTGGTGCTGCTTTTGTTCCTTTTGGGAGTGGTTACAGGAGCAGTCAGCGTCAGGACCATGGAGCAGAGCCAGGTCGATGAAGTGGCAGCTTACCTAGAAACTTTCTTCCAGGGGTTTCAAAGCCAGGGGATCCAGCGGAGTGTAGTTTTCCGGGACTCTGTCCTGGCTACCACTAAAACCCTGTTTGTGATCCTTTTGGCAGGCCTATCAGCTTACGGGATCATTGCGATTCCCCTCGTGGTCTTTTTCCGAGGTTTTGTGGTGGGCTTCACTGTGGGCTTTCTGGTTTACGAAATGGCAGTCCGGGGGCTTTTTTTCGCGCTGGTGGCTGTTCTGCCCCAGAATCTTCTGCTGATCCCCGCTATTTTAATGGCGGGCGTCGTTTGTTTCGCCTTCGGCCTCACCCAGTGGCGGACCCGTTTTCGGGATCCAGATGCACCCTACAGCTTTTGGGGCACCCTGATCCTCACGATTTGTGCCTGGTTTGTTGCCCTTGTGGGCTCTGCAGTGGAAGCATACCTTACGCCGCTTTTAGTCGGGCTCTTTTCGGGGAAATTGTTTTAGGAGGGCTGAGCCATGATCGTGATCTCGCTGCGGCGGCTGAAAAGGTGGCTGCGGGAGGTTCTCCCTGCCATCATCCTCTTTGTGGTTGTGCTCTGCTTCATCTGGTATGTTGCCTCACTATTATTTCGCTGGTAGAAAAGCCTCCCTTTATGGTATGATATGAAAAGGGAGGTGCTTTTTTTATGGACAAGCTCCTGGACGAGTACTTGCGGTATCTCGCTGTGGAAAAAGGGCTTTCCCCAAACACATTGGAAGCGTACAGCCGTGTCCTGCGGGATTTTACAACCTTCCTCGAGGAAGCAGGCGCCTCGTCATATAGAGAGGTGGATCAGGACCACTGTTTTTTATACCTGATTTCTCTGCGGAAAGCAGGTAAAGCACCTGCCTCACAAGAGCAGGCTTTGGCTGCCATCCGCGGCTTTTTCCGCTTCGCTTTGGCTGAGGGCTATCTGCCGCAAGATCCCACAGTTAACCTGGAAGGACCGAAAAAGGGGTTTGCCCTGCCTAGGGTGCTCAGCGTCGAGCAGGTGGAAAGGCTCCTTGCAATGCCGAAGGTGTCCACCCCTTTTGGGCTGCGGGACCGGGCAATGCTGGAGCTTTTGTATGCCACGGGACTGCGAGTGGGGGAGCTGGTGGAGCTGAAGCTTGAGGACCTGGAGCTTGCCCACAACTACCTGCGGACCATCGGCAAAGGAAGGAAAGAGCGGATCGTGCCTGTGGGAGAGGATGCAGTTTACTGGCTCGCTACATACCTTCGCGAGGGCCGGGGAAAACTGGCAAAGAGCGCAGCTGTGCCGCAGGTGTTTCTAAACCGCTACGGCAAACCCTTAAGCAGGCAGTATGTCTGGCGGCTTGTGGAAAGGTACGCAGCAGAAGCGAAACTGCCGGACTGGGTCAGCCCTCACGTTTTAAGGCACAGCTTTGCCACGCACCTTTTAATCGGCGGCGCAGATCTCCGTTCAGTCCAGGCCATGCTGGGCCATGCAGACATCGCCACCACCCAAATCTACACCCACCTTTCCCGGGGACATTTAAAAAACGTGTACGACAAATATCACCCCCGGGCCTGAAGGAGGAACAGCAAGTGAGAGTTTTCCTGATCGTCTTGGACGGAGTTGGCATCGGCGAGCTGCCCGATGCAGCGGAGTACGGCGACGAAGGCTCCAACAGCCTTGCCAACACTGCAGAAGTAGTGAATCTCGCGCTTCCCACCATGGAAGCTTTGGGCCTCGGCAGGATCGCACCCATCAGAAACGTCAGAGCAGTGGCAAACCCCCTGGGCAGCTTTGGCAAGCTCCAGGAGCGCTCACGAGGGAAAGACACCACAACCGGCCACTGGGAGCTAGCAGGGATCGTGCTGGAAAAGCCTTTTCCCACCTATCCGGAAGGATTCCCCCAGGAGGTGATGGCAGAATTCGAGCAGGCCATCGGCAGAAAGACCCTGGGCAACTACCCAGCTTCCGGCACCCAGATCATCCAGGAGCTGGGAAAAGAGCACCTTGAAACTGGCAAGCCCATTGTCTACACCTCTGCAGACAGCGTCTT